>Ga0209449_1001529_pt1 | contig 11659 bp, 9 predicted proteins | sample SaaInlV_100m_DNA_5_FD_184671 | JGI IMG/M metagenome (GOLD analysis project Ga0209449, IMG submission 184671) | Marine microbial communities from expanding oxygen minimum zones in the Saanich Inlet - Saanich Inlet SI073_LV_200m_DNA (SPAdes) (version 2) | ecosystem: Environmental > Aquatic > Marine...
TGAAAATTCATATGTAGTAAGTACACCAACAATTGTGAACACATTACCAATAGTAAAGATTGAAAATGGCCCAGTAGAAAGTGGTTTTAATGGTGAGTTGATATCCCTGTTTAAGACACTGGACAATTATCAATACACCAAACAGTCTTTACAGATCAAATATGATGGTGAAGCATTCAACGCTTATTACGGTAAGACCACCTTTCAACTTGGAGAAGCTGTTGACCTCGGAAAGAAGGCTTCAATACTTGGAACCTACCTCTCTGATAATAGTTGTGATGGTACAGTAAGATTTTTAACATCAGTATCAACTATCGAGGATTGTACATAATCTAAACCTAAACTATAGGTATAGATAAAATATAAAATATATATTTGTTTAAGACGGTATTAATGATATTCTTTTTTTGAAAAAGGATTTTAATGAAACAAAATAAAAAAAATACTAAACAAAAAGGAGTTAATTTAAACATGAGACCTAAAAATTATACAGCTGTAATCAAAGTCATGGGTGTTGGCGGTGGAGGTACAAATGCTGTCAATCGAATGATGAAAATGAATATTGGCGGAGTAGATTTTGTAGCTTGTAATACAGACGCACAAAGCCTACTTGGCTCCAAAGCTGATATGAAACTTGATCTTGGAAGAAAATCAACAAGAGGCCTTGGTGCGGGTGCTAATCCTGAGGTTGGCAGACAAGCTGCTATTGATTCTGAAGAATTAATTATTGAAGCCCTTAAAGGTTCAGATATGGTATTTATTGCTGCTGGTGAAGGTGGGGGAACTGGTACTGGAGCTTCACCTGTAATCGCAAATATTGCACATGAATTGGGTGCCTTAACTGTTGGTGTTGTAACTCGACCTTTCGGTTTCGAAGGAAGAAGAAGATCTGTTCAGGCTGAAGAAGGAATTCAGGCTTTAAGAGATGTAGTAGATACTCTAATTGTGATTCCTAACGATAGATTATTACAAATAAGTGATAAGGATATAAAAGTCAGCGAAGCTTACATTAAATCTGATGAAATCTTAGCTAATGGTGTCAAAGGCATTACTGGTCTAATAACAAATCCGGGTGTTATAAATGTTGACTTTGCAGATGTTAGAACAATACTTAAAGATGCAGGAAACGCAGTTCTTGGTATAGGTAGATCCACAGGAGAACAAAGAGCTCCAAATGCCGCACAAGCTGCAATATCTTCGCCACTACTAGAAGCAAATATGGATGGTGCTGAAGGTGTTTTGATTACAATAGCAGGATCTGAAGACTTAAAACTTCAAGAGGTGAATGAAGCTGCAAGAGTAATTACAGAACGTGCAGATGATAATGCTGAAATTATATTTGGACACACAGTGGATGAAACCTTGGGTGATGCTGTTGAAGTAACCGTAGTTGCTGCCGGATTTGGGCCTAGACCAACAAGAAAGCCAAAAGATTTTGATGAAAATCAAGACTCCGGAGGTGACGGTCTTCCTGACTTCATCAAGGGATGATTGAGTCTTCATTTATTCAACAAAGTTACTTTAGTAACAAAATTGATGGAAATGATTTAGCTGACATTTTAAGGAGCCAAAAACCTTCAGGTGAAATGCTCCTTGATGTTGCTCAGATGAATCAAACCCACAGCAATAAGATTGAGTGTATTGAGACAGAAGGTATTTTTCCTTCTGATGGACTGGTTACATCAACAAAAAATATATCATTAGTCGTTAAAACTGCTGATTGCATGCCTGTACTAATTAAAACAGAAGCATCAATTGCTGCCTTACATGTAGGTTGGAAAGGCTTACAAAATGATATTTTCGACTTGGCTTTAAGGAAAATTGCCGGTACTAACATTAAGGTTTCAGTTGGACCTCATGCTCAAAGTTGTTGCTACGAGATACAAAATGATGTAGCCAAATTATTTCCCGAAAGTGTTTTAAAAAGAAAAAATAAAATGTATTTAAACTTGTCTAAACAAATTGTAAATTCTTGCCAATTAAACGACATAGAAATTCAAGTATCAAAAAATTGTACTGTTTGTGATAATAATTTCTGGTCCTTTAGAGAAAATAAAACAGCACAAAGACAGTATTCTTTTATATGGATATAAAAAACTTAGAAAAAATAGTTAATAAAATTTCAAAATTTAATGCGAGGTTATTACCTGTCGTTAAAAATCAGAATATAGAAGACATAAACAAGTTGATTAATTTTGGAATCAAAGATCTGGGTGAAAATAGGTTAGATGAACTTCATCTACACCACCAACATTTCCCAGATAGTAATTATCACTTTATTGCACCATTGCAATCAAGAAAAATTTCGGAAATATTAAGCAAGTGTGTGACATTACATTCGATCTCCAGAGAGAAGGAGCTTGATGTAATTTCCAAAACCTATTCTGATCAAAATATATTTATACAGGTAAATATCGATAATGATCCCAATAAGAGTGGTATTAGTGGAGATAATTTAAACGATTTTATTGATTATTCTCTAACCCTTGGTATACAGCCAGTAGGTTTAATGTGTATACCTAATATAGAATCTAATAGAAAAAAGGTGTTTTCTTCGATGCAAAAATTAAATGAAAAAATAAAAATTCAGTATAAAAACTATCCTGGTGAATTATCTATGGGCATGTCTGATGATTATGAGATTGCTCTAGATTACGGTGCTACAATAATACGTGTAGGTAGTAAAATATTTTTATAATGTTAGAAAAATTCTTAATAGCAATTGGACTCAAGCAACCACAAAACCTAAGTTTTGATGATTCACCTCAACAAAATAGAACAGTAAGACCTTCGACAGAAAACAGATTTTCTACAGATGAACAAGTTGGAGATGTTAGAATTCACAATCCGAAAGATGAAGTAGAGATTAAAGTACTGAAGTCATTTAATGATATCCATAGTTTAGGTAATGTTGTAAAAGAAGACTACATTGTTGCAATGGATATTCGAGATATATCTGATCAAACAGACCGTAGAAGAATTATAGATTTTGTAACTGGCATGGCTTTTATCAGCGACGCAAAAATAAGATCAATTAATAAAGATGGAGTATATTTACTGCTTCCTGCATCAGCATCACTGCCGTCTAGCGAAAGAGAAAGGCTCCAAAACTTGGGTCTTTACAATATTAATGTGTAGCTTACTGATACTCTTTTTCAGATTTTTCTCATATGCTCTATTCGCATGGATAATTTTAAGTTGGGTTCAAGTTTCGCCTGAGCATCCTCTGGGTCAAGTGAAATATGTATTAGATAAAGGTTTTACAAGAATTTTAGAACCGATACGTTCAAGAATGCCTACCCTTCGAATAGGTATGGCTGGTTTAGATTTATCACCACTCGTTTTAATATTTGGAGTTAACCTATTACAGCCTTATCTACTAAGAGCTGTTTGCTAAGATTTTTCAATTTGTATTGAAATCGAGTAGTTCAACAAATTTTCTATCCCAGGTTTTTTAACAGTAGAAAAACTTACTGAGAGAGTCTCATTTTGAATATATTTTACGTGAGATTTAATAGCCGAAAGCACTATTTCATCTTCAGAAGAAATAGTAGTAATGATTCTATCAGTTATGTCATAATCACTTTCTTTACGCAACTTTTGTATGAGGGAAACAATTTCTCTAGAGATTCTTTCTTCAAGCAATTCATCATCTATGTCTGTATTTAATGAGATTAGAAAATCATTAACAATATCTTGATTCGGCCTATCAGCTGTTTCAACTAACTGTAAATCTAAACTGTGTAAATCAATTTTTTGATTACTAAAGGTAAAAGATCCAGCTTCAATAATATCTGCAATTTCATCTTGATTTAGTGAATCTAACTCTGATTTAAGTTTGTTAACATCTTTTCCTAGTTTCGGTCCCAATTCTTGATAGTTTGGTTTACAAATATATTTAACCCACTCAGATATATTATTTTCAAAAATAATTTCTTTCACGTTTAGTTCATTAAGTATTATGTGCTCTACATTTTTTAATTCGTTTTGTAGGCTTGTATCGTTAGTAACAATTTTTAAACTTCTTAAAGGTTGCTTATTAGGCATCTCTACATTAAGCCTTATATTTCGTGCGGATCTTATAATATCTTTAGCAGTTGAGATTTCTTTCTCTAATTGAGTATTTATTAAATTGTTATCTGCAACGGGATAGTTTTCATAATGGATACTTGTATCTTCCTCCTCAACTAAGCCCTGATAAATTTGCTCACAGATGAAGGGGAGTACAGGAGCCATTGTCTTTGAAAATTCTAATAAAACTTCATGCAAGGTTTTAAATGCATTAATTTTATCAAGATCATCAACGCCTTTTTCTTTCCAAAATCTTTTTCGGTTTGATCTAACATACCAGTTCGTTAATTCGTCGATAAAACTTATTAGTGGTGGGATAACTTCATATAAATAATAGTTCTCCATTTTTTCGTTCACAGTTTTAATAAGTGATTGTAAAGTAGAAATAATCCATTGATCCATTAATGGCCTATTTTCAACAGGGTCAGCTTTACTTAATTCTTCCATTGTAATTTCATCTGCGTTTGCGTAGTTGGAGAAAAATGTAAAACTATTCCATAGCGGCAAGATTACATTTCTAGTAACTAGCTGCACACCATCTTCAGAAAACTTAAGAGGTTCACCTCTTACAACTGGTGAATTTATTAGATAAGCTCTCAAACTATCTCCACCATAGCTATTGAGTAATTCTTCAGGATCTGGATAATTTTTTAAACTTTTACTCATCTTTCTGCCATCTTCAGCCAAAATCATTCCTGTAGTTATACAATTTTTAAAAGCTACGGAATCAAATAATGCAACTGATAAAATTGTAAGCGTGTAAAACCAACCTCTTGTTTGATCTAGTCCCTCAGCTATGAAGTCTGCGGGAAAACCATCCGAAAAATTTTCTTTATTTTCAAATGGATAATGCTGTTGGCCATACGGCATAGAACCTGATTCAAACCAACAATCAAGAACTTCTGAAGTTCTTACATATTTCTTACCTTTTATTTCTATTTCAATATCGTCTAAGTAGTGTTTATGAAGATCGTCTACCTTAACACCGCTTAACTCTTCAAGTTCCTCAATAGATCCAATACAGATCTGATCAGATGGATCTTCAGTGTTTATCCAGACTGGAATACAGCTTCCCCAGTATCTGTTTCTACTAATCGCCCAGTCACGAGCGTTACCAAGCCAATTTGAGAAACGTTTCTCTCCTATGAAACCAGGTACCCAATGGGTTTCTTCATTTAACTCAACCATACGATCTCTTATTTTCTCTACTCTCACAAACCAAGTAGGAATAGCTTTATATATTAGAGGAGTACCAGTTCTCCAACAGAAGGGGTAAGAGTGCATTTCTGTCTTTTGACTAAAAAGGGAACCACGTTCTTTTAGTTGGTTCATTATTACCTTGTCTGCATCTTTTACGTTTAATCCCTCAATACCGCTTATTGAATTATCAAATTTACCCGATAGGGTAACGGGATCAACAATCACATCGATATTTGCATCTTTCAGTGCATAAAAATCACTCTCACCATATGCAGGAGCTTGAGAAACTAAACCAGAGCCGGCTTCAGTATTAGTGTCATCGCTATGAATTAATCGAAATGCTCCATTGGAGTATTCATGCTCATACTCACTGTACGCTGGAATGTATTCAGCACCAATCATATCTGCACCAATTGACTCATCTAAAATTTTATATTCATACTCCTTTAACTCTGAAATAAGATTTTTAGCTATCCAAAATATGTCATCTGTTATTTGAATTCTCAGATATTCTATCTCTTTTCCAATGGCTATTGCTAAATTTCCTGGAATGCACCATGGGGTAGTTGTCCAGACTAAAAATTTGTCTGATTTTTTTATTTTATTAAAGTCACCACGAGCTGTAAGCGTAAAAAATATTGAGGGGTCTTCAACATCCCTGTAGTCCATATTGGCTTCGAAATTTGATAATGGTGTGGCTGCCGACCAAGAGTATGGTAAAACTTTATAATCTTTATATATTAAGTCATTTTCCCATAAGTTTTTAAATACCCACCAGACACTTTCCATAAAGTCAATATCCATAGTTTTGTAATCATTCTCAAAATCTACCCACCTACCGATTTTTCTAGTGACTCGTTCCCAATTTTCTGTATTAGTTTGCACTTGGCTTCTACATGCTTCATTAAACTTACCTATACCAAAATCATTAATTTGTTGAGGATCGTCTAACCCCAGTTGTTTCTGTACTTCCATTTCAATAGGCAAACCATGTACATCCCAGCCGAATCTTCTTTCTACATAATATCCTCGCATAGTCCAGTACCTTGGAACTATATCTTTTATTACTCCTGCAAGTAAGTTGCCATAATGTGGGCTTCCTGTAGGAAATGGAGGTCCATCGTAGAATCTAAAAACCTTTTGATCTTTCCGATTCTCCATTGAGTTATCAAATGCGTTTATTTCATCCCAGTAAGCAGATATATTCTGTTCTTGGGATGCAAGATTAATATTATTGTTAACTCTTTTGAACATATCTTTAAAATTTTAAAGCTTTTTCAATTAAATATGTCATTAATAGAGATTATTTAAAAGTTTATAAAATACTTAACTTTTCGTGGAAATTTACTATGATATTTAAATTAATAGGAAATATATATGACAAGAAAATTATCAGCTAATACCGTAAATAAATTCAAGAAAAAACTTGAACAAGAACAAGTAAACCTTAAAGGCATTTTAGAAAGACACCAAGAAGAGCGTGAAAAAGTCAGGCTTTCTGAAGGATCAGCTGAAAGAAGTCCAGATCCATCAGAGGCTGATGGTGGTTCAATGGCTTTTGAATTAGAAAAAGAGTTAACTTTGGATGAAAATACAAAATATCTCTTGAATCAAGTTGAGCACGCACTTTTTCTAATAAAGAAGAAAAAATACGGTATATGTGAAAATTGTGGAATTGCTATTCCGGTAGCAAGACTTGAGGCTTTACCCTATTCGTCAAATTGTAAAGATTGTGCCGTTTTAATTGACTCTTAAAAAGTACCTTTACCCAACTATTACAGTAATTTCTTTAGCTCTGATAGATAATTTAACAAAGTATTATGTCAGAATTGAAAATATTCAAGAGTTGGTCTTAATAGAAAACTTTTTAACTATCGACCTTACTTACAATACCGGCATAGCTTTTGGATTTCTAAGCGATTACACAAATACTACATATGTGGTTTCTTTATTAGTTCTAGTGTGGTTGGTGTTCCAAATAAAAGATTCTAAAAATAGTTCACTTGAACTTTATTCCTATATTTTAATACTTGGAGGTGCTCTAGGGAACTTATCTGAAAGAGGTTGGAATCTAGTGACTAACAACGGTGGGAAAGTAACAGATTTTGTAGAACTACTATTTATTCCAAGTTTTAACTTTGCTGATTCCTTAATAAGCATTGGAATCACCATATTATTATTTTCGGAGTTCAAAAATAAGTAACTTAAAAGTAGTCTACGAAGATGATAATTTCATAATTTTTAATAAACCTAACGGTTTACTTACTCACCCTACTAATAAATCTACAGAATTTACTTTACGAGACTATCTCGTGGAGGAGCATCCGAGCATTTTATCTTGGGGTGAGGAAAATAGAGAGGGAATTGTTCATAGATTAGACAGAGTCACATCAGGACTAATAGTTTGTGCTCTGAATTTGGAATCTTATAATCTTCTAAAAGGAAAATTCAAGAATAGAGAAATCACAAAATCTTATGTTGCTTTAATCGAGGGATCTCTCCCTTCAGATTCTGGAATTTTAAACCTTCCATTAGCCCGTTCATTGAAAAATCGTAGTAAACGAACCGTTGACACTAACGGACGAAATTCAACTACTAAGTATGAGGTACTAAATTTTTATGAAGATTTAAATATTTCTAAAATTGAACTTGATCTTATAACAGGCAGGAATCATCAAATTAGAGCACACATGGAATATATGAAAACACCGGTACTTAACGACACACTTTATAACGCATCTAAAAATCATATAATTCCAGAGAATTCAATTGCGCTTCATTCTGCTGTATTAAAATTTACACTAGACAATGATAAATATTCTTTCAGCTCTGAGGTACCTTCTTTTTTTAATCGAGTGATAGATGTGTAATTATTAAAAAATACTTTTAAGATGTTTTTATGAGTAAATCCTTTGTCCATCTACATGCCCACACTGAGTATTCAATGCTGGATGGAGCTGCAAAAATACAAACATACATAGATCGAGTAAAAGAGCTTCACCAACCTGCAGCTGCGATTACTGACCATGGAAATCTTTATGGTGCTTTGGAATTTCATAACATAGCCAAAAAAAATGGCGTAAAACCCATTATCGGATATGAAGCCTACATCACAACAGAATCTAGATTTGACCGTCCAGATAGAAATAAAAACAAACGCTACCATTTAACACTTTTAGCAGAAAATAATGAAGGGTACTGGAATCTGGTGCAACTTGCTAGCAAAGCCTTTACAGAGGGTTATTACTACAAGCCCAGGCTTGATTATGACTTATTGAGAATCCACTCAAAAGGTATCATAGCTTTATCTGGTTGCCTTGGAGGAGAGGTTGCCCAGCATTTGGCTCCAGACGGCTCTATAGAAGAGGGTAACAATCAAGGTGAAAGAAGTTATCAGAAAGCCCTTGAAAAGGCAGATTTGTATCAAAGCATTTTTGGTAAAGAAAATTTTTATATAGAACTTCATAACCATGGGATTAAACAACAAGAGATAATACTTCCAGACTTATTAAAAATATCAAACGAGCTTTCAGCTCCATTAGTTGCAACAAATGATTCACACTACGTAAACCCTGAAGATTCTTCTGCTCATGATGCGTTGCTTTGTGTACAAACTAACGCGACTATTGATGATGATTCGAGATTTAAGTTTGAAGGAGAAGGATACTATGTTAAATCTTCGGAGGAGATGAGAACACTTTTTAACGATTCGGAGTACCCAGGTGCTTGTGATAACACTTTGGAAATAGCTGATAGAGTTGAATACAATTTTGAATCTGGGAAGTATTATCTCCCAGCTTTTCCGATTGATGATCCAAACTTAACGGTTGAAGACTATCTTAAAAATCTTGTCTACGAAGGTGCAAAGTCTATATACCAAGAAATAACTGATGAGATCACTGAACGAATAGAGTATGAGCTTGAAGTAATTAATTCTATGGGATTTGCTTCTTATTTTTTAATCGTTGGAGATCTTATTCAGTATGCAAAAGAAAATAATATCAGAACTGGTGCAGGAAGGGGTTCTGCTGCAGGATCTATTGTCTCATATTGTCTTGGGATAACAGGAATAGAACCTTTAAAATATGGGTTGCTCTTTGAAAGGTTCCTTAATAAAGGCCGTAAAGAACTACCTGATATTGATATGGATATTGATGAACGTTATCGAAAAGATGTTATCGAATATGTTATTGGCAAATATGGAGAAGATAAAGTTGCTCACATAGTTACTTTTGCAACCATTAAAGCAAAACAAGCTATTCGCGATGCATCGAGAGTATTAGGTCTTCCATTTTCAGCAGGAGACAAGGTTGCAAAACTCATGCCACCTATGATATTAGGAAATACTGCAACACTGAGCGAATGTTTGCAGTTAGATGAGGAAAATAATAGTGGCTACAGTAAAGAGTTTTATACTGCATCAGCTGAATTAAGAAATCAATATAAAAATGATGAAGAGGTTAAAAGAATAATTGATATAGCTCTTGGCCTAGAGGGCTTAAGAAGACAAGATGGAATCCATGCTGCCGCTGTAGTTATATCTCCAGAAGCTATCACAAATTATTTACCGGTACAAAAAAAAGGAAAAGATGCAGAGTTAGTAACTCAGTTTGAAATGCACACAGTAGAACAACTTGGGTTGTTAAAAATGGATTTTTTAGGTCTCAGGAATCTTTCAATTATTGATAGAACTGTTGAACTTATTAATAATGAAGATTTTAATATTGATGAAATACCATTAGATGACAAAAAAACATTTGAATTATTTTCAACAGGACGCATGATTGGAGTTTTCCAACTTGAGAGTAGAATAGCTCAAATTACTGCAAGAAGTTTGAAACCTACTAGGTTTGAAGAAATCGTTGCTTTAGTTGCTTTAATAAGACCTGGACCCTTGGGTGCAAATATGCATATTGAATTTGCAGATAGGGCCACAGGTAAAAAAGAGATAGAGTTTTTACATACAGATCTCAAAGAGATATTAGAAGAAACATATGGAGTAATTTTATATCAAGAACAAGTTATGCAGATTGCTCAAAAAATCTCAGCATTCCAATTAGACGAAGCTGATGATCTCCGAAAGGCAATGGGTAAGAAAATACCAAAAGTTATGGAACAACAAAGAAAAAAATTTACTGATGGAGCTATTAGTAATGGTTATTCAGAGCAGTTTTCAATCGAACTCTTCGATCAAATAGCATTTTTTGCTGGGTACGGATTTAACAAGAGTCACTCAGTTCCTTATGCTCTTATTGCTTATCAAACAGCCTATCTTAAAGCTAATCATCCCGCAGAGTATCTATCAGCATGTTTAACTGCTGTTAAGAGAGATAAGGACAGAACCGCAATATTTCTGGCTGAAGCTAGGGAGCTTGGAGTAAATGTGAAGACTCCTGACATTAATTTAAGTATTGAAGATTTTTCTGTCGCCAATGGAGAAATTTTGTTTGGATTATCAGCTATTAGAAATGTCGGGGATGTAACAGCGGAAAAAATTGTAGCAGAAAGGGAGAGTGGAAATTACGAGACAGTACAGGATTTTTTAGCACGTACAGATTCCAGATCTTTAAACAAAAGGGGAGTCGAAGCCATGATTCAAGGTGGAGCTTTTGATCAGTTTGGATTTCCTAGAAGAGGTTTATATGAATCAATAATTGACCTTATAGAAGATGCTAAAGGTTTAAAGAAAGAAAAAGACAACTCTCAAGCCTCTCTCTTTGACCTTGACGAACAAACAAACGAACTCACAACTATAAAAAATGTTGAATGGGAAAAAAAGGAACTCCTTGACAGAGAACGAGAAATGTTAGGTTTTTTTGTTAGTGAGGACCCCTTAGAAGGTTATGGAGAGATATTTAGATCTGAATCTACCCATTCGATTATTGAACTTATGGATATAGAAGAAGACGAAGAAGTCAACGTTGCCATAACTGGCTTAGTATCCAATGTTCAAAAAAGGGTATCAAGAAGAGGAAATGCATGGATTCAATTTGACCTACAAGAATCTACTGGTTCCCTGGGTGTTCTTGTTTTTAATAAACTTGTAGAAAAATATAATGCACAGCTAGATGGTGAATTGTATCTGAAAGTTTCTGGTACATATGTTGGAGGAACTGAAAATAATATTAGAGCTAGAGATTTCGAGCTAATAGAACCATCGAAATTATTGACTGACTTAGATATTACACCATTGAAGATTTCAGTACAGGAAGAAATTATGGATAAGAAAAATTTAATCTTATTAAAAGAATTATTGGAAAGGCATCCAGGAGGATCAAAAGTTGAATTGGAAGTCAATAACCAAGAAGGAGTGAAGCTTCTTGAATTAAAAAATATAAAAGTTAAAAAAACGACTCAGTTAAGAAATGAAATTAACACATTATTGAAA
>Ga0209449_1001532_pt1 | contig 11633 bp, 9 predicted proteins | sample SaaInlV_100m_DNA_5_FD_184671 | JGI IMG/M metagenome (GOLD analysis project Ga0209449, IMG submission 184671) | Marine microbial communities from expanding oxygen minimum zones in the Saanich Inlet - Saanich Inlet SI073_LV_200m_DNA (SPAdes) (version 2) | ecosystem: Environmental > Aquatic > Marine...
ACCTACGTCAGAGATGAGTTGTGTACCGATGACCACAACTACAGAAACCAGCGAACAGGCGAGCAGTAAATTTATATCATTATTTTCTGCTGCTTCTACCAAGACCCAGCCGAAGCCTTTGTAATTGAATATTTTTTCTACGATCACAACTCCTGTGAGCAGCCACGGAAATTGCAGCAAAATAACGGTGAAAGGTGCAATCAACGCGTTACGTAAAGCATGTTTGAGAACAACCGTTCTGAAAGGAAGTCCTTTGAGGTGTGCTGTGCGAATATATTGTGAAGTCATGACCTCGCTCATTGAAGCACGAGTCATCCGAGCAATGTAACCCATTCCGTAAATTGACATGGTCAACACGGGTAGTGTAAAATTTTCAAAAGTAATGTTATTTACATTAGCAACTCCTTTGAACCAACCAAGCAGTGAGGCAAAGATGACAGTAAAAAGAATACCGCTGACATATTCAGGTGTTGCGGTAGTGGTAACAGAGACTATGGAGAGAATGCGGTCCACCACAGAACCCTCCTTCATTCCGCTTAAAATGCCAATCAACAGTGCTGAGGGAACCATTGTCATCAACACCCAGAATGCGAGTATGCCTGTATAGCCTAAACGCTTGGGCAGGGCTTCATTGACCGGCATACGGAAACGCGTTGAATAGCCAAGATCTCCACTGATGACTCCAGTCAGCCATTCACCATATCGTACAACAAAGGGGCGGCGGTAGCCGTTTTTATCAAGCCAGCTGTCCACTGCCTCCTGCCCCATACGGTTGTTGTTTTGTTCAAGTGCCAGTTTACGCAGGTTCGGCTCCAGATTGACCAACGTAAATACTACCAGCGACAACGCCAACATGGTCAGCATCATGATCAGGGTACGTTTGATTATAAAACCAAGCATGAACAGTTCGGATCAGCAAAAAAGGAAAGAGCGTATAATTACGCATGCCGGACAGGTTGGGAGACCGACCTTTGTTTCAAAGAAGAAGGCGGACATTACTGCCCGCCGACATCAATTGGTTCTCAACTTCTCAGTCGAGCCAAACTTCTTCGTATTGATGCTCGAAGGTCTGATGCATGCGCAGTCCATGAACACCAGCAACAGAGTGATTGAAAAGCGAACGCCAATAAGGTTGGATGAGGATTCCGGAATCCTGCAGAATCTGCTCAATATCCTTCATCAACTCACGACGTTTTTCAATATCTGCGACACCCAGTGCAGCATCGAGTTTTTTGTCAAATTCCGCATTGGAAAAAGCGGTTTCGTTCCATTTTCCGATTGCGGAAGAATGATAAGCCAGCTTTAAAACCTGAACACCGAGCGGCCGCATATTCCAGTTGGTGGTGGAGAACTGGTATTGAACCCAGTTGTTCCAGAACGATGACCCTGGAATGACAGTACGTTTAACTTTGATTCCGGCCTTGCGGAGTTGACCTGCAATGGCATCGGTGGTGTTCCGCCGCCAATCGTCGTCAATCGAAATCAATTCAAATTCGCGGTCTGCAACGCCTGCTTCTTTGAGCAGCGCCTGCGCCTTTTCCGCATTACGTTTGACAGCCGAAAGTTTGTAGTATTCCGGATGCATTGGACCTACATGATGATTTTCCGCAGGTTTGCCTAATCCGTTATAACCCAACTCCAGCACAACTGAATTGTCCACTGCCAGCTGAAATGCGTTACGCACCTTCTGGTTGTTATAAGGGAAGGCACTGACATTCATCCGTGCTACCACAGTTGCCGCAGTCACCACTTCGTTTTTGTTAAGACCAAAAGCATCCAAAATTTCCACATTATCACCGGTGGTTCCGTAATTGGCGTGAATTTCACCCGATTCAAAAGCCGCTATTTCTGCTGCCGGATCAGTTCCGTAATCGGTGTATTCGATACCGTCCAGATAGACTTCACCGCCCCACCAGCCGGATTTGCGTCGACTGAGTTTCGCGCCTACTCCAACCTCGAAAGATTTCAGTTCAAATGGTCCTGTGCCGATTGGTGCTTTCTTGAGGTCCCCGCCATCTTTTTCAAAATCGCGATGGACAATTAAACCTGGATAGTCTGCAATTCCCGGAATTATGCTGATGTCAGGTTGTTTTAAATTCAGTTGAACAGTAAAGTTGTTAACCTTCACAATGGCTCCGGAGCGGGCTTTTTTGGTTGCGGAATCCACTAGCGCTTCCATACGGCTCGCCATTGAGTTTCCTTCAACTGTGCCATCGCACCAGCGATTTAAGTTGAAGACCACATCATCCGCGTCGAAGGTGTCACCGTTGTTCCAGGTAGCTCCTTTGCGTACATGCAGAGTGTATTGAGTCGCATCTCCGTTGACGTCCCAACTTTCCAGCAACATACCTTTGAAAGTGAAATCCGGAGTGTAGCGTACCAATGGTTCACAAAACTGACGGGTCACATTACCCATTTCCGACCAGTCATAAATGCGTGGATCTTTAATGTCTTTGATATTCATCGACACTTTAAATACTCCACCTTTTTTACCAGCGGCTTTTGCGGTTTTTGGGAAAGGCAGTCCAAGCAGTCCATACGCTGCAGTCGCGCTGAATCCTAATGCACTTGCAGTTGCGAGAAATTCGCGTCGGCTGACTTCACTTTCGTTAGCTGTTCCAACAAGCTGTTGGACTAAACGGCGAACAGGGGTATTTATTTCTGGGTTATCAGACTTTTTCATAATCCTCCAAGTAATTTTATACAATATGTCGCAAGTGCGACGATGAGCGACGGAAATACCGCCAGCACAGAACACTATAACTAGCTAACAAGTATGTCAAGGGATAATCATTATTTTTACTCATAAATGTGAATAGGTCAATTAATCGATCTGAAAATAATCATTTTCAGCTGAACTTTTAAATTATAAATCTTCAATCGACTCTTTTTCCATTTTCAAAAAGGAATTATAAGAATTATCCTCAAGAACCTCTACATTTTCCAAAAACAATTGTTCACACACCGATTTTAGTACAGGATCGTTGCAGGCAAATTGCAAAGCCTTCCGGAAAAGTTCGAGCTTTGCCGGTGAGGTATCCCGCTCAGTCACAAACGCTGGTGCGGGGGCCGGAGGTGACAACTCTAAGATACGGCAAGCTTGCAAATTTTCCGGTGCGTATCTTTCCAGCATGCTCCAGGTTAAACAGTCAATTGTGGCCACATCAGCCTGCTTTTGCGAAATCCGCAATAAACTTTCACGATGACCGCCGCTTATTAAGACTTCCCGGAAAAATGCTTTGTTAAGTTTTTCTTCTGCATGAGCCACTCCAGTCAACTGAGTTACCATAAAGCGCAAAATGTTGAATCCGGAATGCGAATTTTTTGAATTAATTACTGCTCGGCTACCCTCTGCTTGCGCAAGTGTTTCCCATTCGCATTGCTGATGCACGACAATCGCGCTTCTGTATTCTGCTCCTGAAAAAAAAGGGGTTTTGTAAACAGGTGTAGCTATAACCTGAAAACGTCCGGAAAATTCATGCGTTAACGGATAACCGCAAATTTGTGCGAAAAAAACTGTTTCCGCGTAACAGTTGTCAGCGCGAAATAAAGCATCCGGCACCTTGAAAGACATACTGTCAGGTTCGCTGTTCAAACCGAATTTGCGGAATGAATCAGCGAGACCTTTCCATAAAGCATCGGTTTGAATCCGGGCTTCCGGAAGGTCATAGAGTGGAAGTGTGGCGATTGGAGAATTCATTTTCAGTGAATCGAAATTCCGGGATTCTCCTTCCGTTTTGCGACAAAGGCTTCTAACTCCTCAACTATCGACTCTTCGAGGGGCGGTTTTTGATATTCTGACAGGGCTTGCTTCCAGATTTTATTGGCACGTTGAGCGGTGTCAAGACTGCCGTTTTCCGTCCATTGACCAAAGTTGCTCCAATCAGAAAGGATTGGCGGATAAAACGCAGTTTCGTATCTCTCCAATGTGTGCTGTGTACCGAAGAAATGTCCGCCGGGGCCGACATCTGCAATTGCGTCAAATGCCAGATCAGCAGTTGAAAAAGAGAGTTCTTCCAGAAAAGCGGACATCATTTGCAGTAATTCAACATCAACGATCACTTTTTCAAAAGAAGCGCAGAGTCCGCCTTCAAGCCAGCCGGCAGCATGTTTGACAAAATTGCAGTGACTCTGTATCGTCGGCCAGAGTGACATCATCGACTCGTAACCAGCCTGCGTATCGACCGCATTGCAGGCATTCACATTCGAAGCACGATAAGGCAGTCCGTAACGCCGTGCCAGTTGTCCGCCGATTAAAGTCGATTTGGCGAGTTCCGGTGTTCCAAAAGCCGGTGCGCCAGATTTCATATCAACATTAGAAGTGAATCCTCCGTAAATCACAGGCGCCCCAGGTGCGGCCATTTGTGTGAAAGCCAGCGTGGCCAGTGCTTCTGCGTTCTGTAGTGACAAAGCGCCAGCCAGTGTGACAGGCGCCATTGCACCGGATAGCGTGAAAGGTGTTACACAAACCGACTGACCGTTACGGATCATTTCCAACATGCCCTGAATCATTACACCGTCGAGTCTTAGTGGCGAAGAAGTGTTGATGATAGAAATGAGGCTGGGTTGCTTTTTGAGTTGCTCTCTGCTGAGTCCAAGTCCGATGCAAAGCATATCGATGCTGTCCGCGACTCGCTGTTTCCCCAGAGAATATGCGTGAAAGACTTTGTCTGTCAATGTCAAATGTGTGAATGCACAATCCAGATGCCTTGTATTTGCTGGTAAATCAATCGGTTCTACCGGATAACCTCCGGTCATGTGAATGACGTTGAAATGCTGGGCTAGGCGGATTAAATTTTGATAATCCGTAAAATTTCCGGGACGTCTTCCATGATCCAGATCGGAACAATTTGGTGTGCTTCCGACCATTGAATACAAAGTCCAATTCTCGCCAATTTCCAGGTTGTGCTGCGGATTTCGTGCATGAAGCGTGAACTTGGATGGTGCTTTTGCGATATATTTTTCAATCAATTCTGGAGAAAACTTAACCATTTTCGTAGAACGGTTAACCTCTGCACCATGTTCTTTGAGAATATCAAGTGCCTCATCGTCCAAAAATGCGATGCCGAGTTCTGCTAAAATGCGTAAACTGCTTTGATGCAGAGCTTCGATTTGATCTGCACTCGCAATTTCAAAAGGAGAATAAAGATTTCGCGGTTGTTTCCAGGGCTGTTGCTGAATTCCGGCAATCGTTCTGGACTGCACCCGACCCTTACGTTTTCGTTCTCGTGTCATATATTTAACTAAAATAAATGGTTTTAAATCAACTGGACAATTTGATCTTCAGATTATTGTTCGCTTGATGAATTAACAGGGCAGACACACAGGTCTGCCCCTACGATGATTAACATCTGGATTCAATTTATCTTCATTCCATTTTTGCGGATTGTTGCTAACATATGCTGATATTGTCTGGTATGAAATTTCATTACGAATAATATGTTCCCAATAATTTCGTTGCCATAATTTACCGTCAAATCGTAGCCAATTGTTATCTTTTACCCCGCGAATATATTCATTGGTGGTCATCGTTTTAAACCATTGTAGCACGCGATGTAGGGGCGAACCTGTGTGTTCGCCCAATATTTGTTGGTCACGTGATGATTGTTGATCACGTGATGATTTATCAGGGCAGACACACAGGTCTGCCCCTACATTTCTGATAATGCAATGAAAATGATTTGGCATAATTGTCATTTCTAGACATTTTATATCACGAAATTTATTTTCTAATTCATAATACCATTTATTTATCATTGTACCTGCACCATTTAATATCATTTTCTCGTTGTCAATATCACCAAATAAACATATTCGTTTTTTTACACAAATGGTCACAAAATACAATCCAGATTGCGAATAATCATATCCTTTTAGTCGAATTGAACTGCGGTGATGAACATTTGGATTGAATTTGTTCATCATGTTATTATTCCAATTATTTGTTGGACAAACATATCTTATAATTGGGCAGAGACACAGCTCTATCCTCACATTTTACAGGCATTCTCAGCCTTCACATATTACAAAGATGTAGTTCATGTTTAATACTTCAATGGCAATGCCGCTACAATATGCACACGCGGCTGCTCACCGCCGTTCATGGCCATGTGATATGCCCGAGTGTCAGTAAAATAAACAGAGCCGTCAGCGGGCAAGTGAGTTACATGGTGGTTAATCACAAAGAGTGAACCCGGATTGGTAATGATGGGAATGTGCAACCGCGGTTCCGGATCACGATGCCACGAGTTGCAGGTCAGTGGTTCCTTCAGCATTACCCGCATCCGTCCAATTGGAAAACGCTTTGACAATTCCTGATGCAGAGTTTCAAAATAAGTTCCTTCAAACTCCGGGATCAGTTCCGAAAACTCAAACTCATCCACCACTTCATCCCGTGCAACCTCCTCATAAGTCGCATCCGGACGCAAATAATAACGTCCTATCAGATCGCTGTCTGTAGCAGCATCAGTATTTGAGGTTCTAGAACTTAGGGGGCGTCGAGTCAAAGGAATGGCGCCAAAACCGGCACCTAAATCCACTACATATTTTTGAGCTTCTTTCAGGGCGTTACGCAGTTTGACAATATCAAAACGCAGCTTCAGTTTTTCAATTCCGGAACCTGGTTGAAATTCAGCAACAGAAGCCGTAATCCGGTTTTTGTCAAGCCAGGCATTCATCAATGCCTTATCTTTTTTAATATCAGAAAATTGCTCCAAGGTATAAATTTCGTAGGTTGGGTTAGGTATAGCAGTAAGCCAATATTTTTAACAATTTCACTTTAAATCTGTGCCAGTTCTTCGCCTTACCTGACGAAGCATTGAAACTTGCTGAGTGCAATCAAAGCATGTCAATTTCGAACGGATAACTGGATTGTCGTTCCACTCCGGTTTTCGTGATGAGCACTTGTTCTTCCAGTTTCACACCTTCACGACCTTCTTCAGTACCGATGAATGACTCAACACAAAGCACCATTCCTTCTTCGAGCAGTCCGTCATAACCTTTGGCCTCATAGTCATTTAGATGTTTGATGTTTGGATATTCATCCGCAAGTCCAACACCGTGAATCAAACTGCTGTAACGATGAGAGAGAAATTCATCCGGAATAGGCCAGCATTTTTCCGAAACTTCACGGAAACTCATGCCGGCTTTTAATACAGAAATATTGTGTTCAATCTGCTCAAATGCTTTTCCGTACAATCGGCGCTGTTCGTCAGTTGCACTGTCACCGCAAATCCAAGCCCGTGAAATGTCGGAACAGTAACCGTAAGGCCCGATCAAATCTGTATCAAAACTGAGCATATCACCTTTTTCGATTGTACGCATTGAGCATTCCCTGAACCAGGGATTTGTACGTGGTCCGGAAGACAACAGACGTGTTTCAATCCACTCTCCACCAAGACGGATATTCGTTTCATGCAGTTTCGCCCAGAGTGCATTTTCCGTAATTCCAGGTTGTAAAGCATCATGCATGGAGCGAATTCCTGCTTGACAAACATCCATGGAGGCTTGCATTAAAATTAACTCTTCTTTTGACTTAACTGCTCTTGCGGTTTCAGTGATTTGTTCTCCTTCAACGAGCATTAAACCCCTGGCTCGAAGTGCGTCACAACCAGTGTGTGACAAAGAGTCCACGGCCAGACGTTTATTTCCCCCACCATGCTGATTCATCAAATCCGTAATTTGAGCGGCAAACTCTTTGACGAATTCTCCACCCCGATTTCCAGCCCCAAAAAAGTAGAAAGCTGGTAGCACACGGTATTCATCAATGGTTGGAATGTCTTCAGCAAGGTACGGATGATTGGAATAATCGAACAGCACAACCGGACCTTCAAGTGAGACAAAGACGCAACGTGTTTCATAATGTGAACACCAGATCTGCATGTTTGTCGCATCCACTGCATAGCGCGTATTGATCTGATTGAATAATAACAATCCGGCGACATCGAATTCCGCCATTTTTGTACGCAGTCGTTGCAGACGATAACGCCGTACCGTGTCGAGATCAACCGGTGCTGCACTAAATTCCATGGCGCCGTGCTGACGTGCTTTTCCGCTTTTTATTGCATTAACAGAAGCTAAAGGCATTTTTTCTCTCAAAAATTAGAATCAACAGTGTTCTGAAATTGTGCTTCATAATGTGACTTCAGTCTTTGTGCGGCTGAAACAGAGTTGCGCATGAGGTAGGAAACTGTTACGGGGCCAACTCCTCCGGGTACTGGCGTTATCCAGCCGGCCTTTGCGAAACATGAATCAAAATCGCTGTCCCCGACGATTCTGCTTTTCCCCTGTTCATCTGTAACACGGTTAATGCCGATATCTATCAAAGTTGCTCCGAATTTGAGCATATCCGCCGTGATGAGATTGGGTTTCCCAACTGCGACAAAAACCGCATCCGCACGTCGTGAATGATCTGCCACATCTTTAGTCATATGATGACATACTGTCACCGTCGCTCCTTCTGCCATCAAAAGGAAAGCAATGGGTTTGCCGACAATTTCGGAGTGACCGATTACCACAACATCCAGCCCTTTCAAATCCTGTCCGGTACGCCTCAATAATTCTACTGAAGCCATGGCAGTGCATGGTCCAAGTTCCAGTTCATTGTAGACGATGTTTCCAATAGACGTAGGGTGCATTCCTTCCACGTCTTTGAGAGGATGAATGGCTTTCTGCAGAGTTTTAATGGGAATGCTTTCCGGAACAGGTCGCTGTAAAAAGATGCCGGTAATTTGTGGGTCCCCACGTTGAAATTGGCAATTGCTGCCTGTAGTTCATTGGCGGAAATATCATCCGGATATTCTTTTTCTTCAAAGATAATTCCAACTTGCTCAGCTTTCAGACGCTGATTCCTTATGTAAAGATCAACTGCGGGGTTTGTTCCAACTTTGATCGAAATCAGCTTCGGACACCAACCGCTTAATTTTAATTCTGAAACTTTTTCGGAAACATCATCAACAATGTCTTTGGCAATCTGCTTGCCGTCCAAGATGTTTGCACTCATTTTTTCCTCCTCCTGTTTTATGGGCAAAAACGAGCCCATTTTCAGATTATTAACTTTGTAGTTAAATGTCCTAAACGTGTGTCATTGCTTACGAAACGAGAAATCTTAATTTTGCGAGTTCATCATAGTTGTGTTCTGCAGAAAATTCAACAAATTCAGCAAATGCTTTTTCAAACACATTGCATTATTTTGAAAGTCATTACGGTGTTGTCCTCAATTATGCTCGCATGATTCGTCCTTTTGGATCAAAAAGCGCTTCCTCCTGTAAAGTTGCGGAACAGCGTTGACCAAGAATTTCGATTGACCAGCCGTGTTTTTCGTCCGCGATTTCTTGCGGTACATAGCCCATGGCCACAGAAACTCCGGAATTATGTGCATACCCTCCTGAAGTTACCCAGCCTTTTACTTCGTCAGGTGCGTTTTTGTCAGACCCTCTGCGGAACCAAATCGGTTCGTCACCAATTACATCAGCGTCATTTACATCAACCACAAATGTACGCAACCGTAGTTTAGGTGTTGCTTTTCCAGCGTCTGACTTTTCCTGAAGTGCAGCGCTTTTTCCAATGAAATCCGCTTCTTTGTCAACCGCTACGAAACGTCCGAGTTCCGCTTCATACGGTCCGTAAATCGGACGGTATTCTCTGGCCCATGAACCGTAGTTTTTTTCGAGACGCAAGGCATTCAGAGCACGGAGACCGAATGAGCGGATTCCGAATTCTTCCCCTTCTTTCTGCAGAAGTTCCAGCACATAACGTTGAACATCTGCTTCCATCCACAATTCATATCCCAAATCTCCGGTGTAGCTCACTCGCCCCACCAGACAGGAAACATTGCCGATTTCCATTTTCCGGATGTGCATAAAAGGGAAGGCTGTTTTGGAAACATCCTCATCGCTGACTTTTGCCAGCAGTTCATTTGATTTAGGACCGGCAATCGAAAGTCCGACAATTCCGGTGCCGTGCGGAATGACTTGAACATCCGCAGTTTCCGGAAGATGCTCCGTAAGGCTTTCTTCAAACCAGCGCAAATGATATTCTTCCGCGATTCCTGAACCGACAATGTAATATTCTTCGTCATCGATATTTGAAAGAGTAAAATCTCCAATCAGCTTCCCGTTTTGGTTCAGCATCGGCGCAAGTGTCATCCGTCCGGGTTTCGGAATCCGGCAAGCCAGTAGGTGATCCAGCCAATCAGCCGCACCTGAGCCAACCACGGAATATTTCGCAAATCCGGAAATTTCAAGCAAGCCTACACCTTCACGCACGGCCTTAACTTCTGCCGCAACGTGTTCAAAATCGGTGGAACGTCTCCATGAAAATTTGTCCTCCTCACCTTCAGGTGCAAACCAGAGCGGTACTTCCAAACCGTAAGACTCTCCCATTTGCGCACCTTCGGCAAGCATCTTATCGTAAATCGGAGTCGTCCGCAATGGTCGTCCTGCAGGAAGTTCTTCATTAGGAAAACGGATTGAAAAGCGGCGCGAATAATTTTCCTGTACCTTGGCGTTAGTGTAGGGACGCGTAGCCCAGTCACCAAAACGGCTGACATCCATGCCAAAAACATCAAAGCCTGGATCACCGTCGATCATCCAGTTTGCGCTAAGGCCAAACCAACACCACCGCCTTGACTGAATCCGGCCATCACTGCACAGGCACACCAAAATCCCGGAAGCCCGCGAACTGGACCGATCAATGGATTTCCGTCCGGAGCGAAGGTGAAGGGGCCGTTAATGACTTTTTTAATTCCCGCATTTTCAAACGCCGGAAAATGCTTGAAGCCGACTTCCAGCGAAGGTGCGATTCGATCCAGATCCGGTGGTAATAAATCCTGTCCAAAATCCCATGGAGTTTCTTTGGGTGACCATGGTTTACACGCTTTTTCGTAGGTTCCCATCAACATCCCCATTTGTTCCTGACGCAAATAGAGTTCACCGTCGAAATCAACTGCATGCGGAATTTCGTGTCCTTTTTCCTTGTTGAATGCTGCTACTTCCGGCATATCTTCTGTCAGCAAATACATGTGTTCCATCGCCAGTACAGGCAGCTCCAAGCCAACCATTCGTCCAACTTCTCTTGCCCAAAGTCCTCCTGCGTTAACGACATGTTCCGCATGAATTTCATGTTTTTCTTGAGTGTCTCTATTTTCGAGAAATATGCGCCATCCTCCTTCCGGTTGAGGAAGTAAAGCTGTAACTCGTACACCCTGATATATTTCAGCTCCTTGTATTTTGGCAGCTTTGGCGTAAGCCCAGGTTGTTCCGGAAGGATCAAGGTGGCCTTCCATCGGATCAAGCAGTGCACCCACAAAATGATCAGGATTGATCAGAGGCATAATTTCAGCTGCTTCTCTGGCACTGATTATTTCTGTGTCCATTCCGAGGTAAGCACCTTTGGCGTGCATGCTTTTAAGCCAGTCAAAACGTTCCTGAGTCGCCGCCAGCATTATTCCGCCTGACATGTGCAGGCCGATGTCCTGTCCCGAAATTTCCTCAATTTCCTGATAAAGCTCAATCGTGTACTGCTGCAGTTTTGCCACATTCGGATCACCGTTGATAGTGTGAATTCCACCAGCGGCATGCCATGTAGAACCGGATGTCAGTTCGGAACGTTCCAGCAAAATTGCGTCTTTCCAA
>Ga0209449_1001543_pt1 | contig 11572 bp, 6 predicted proteins | sample SaaInlV_100m_DNA_5_FD_184671 | JGI IMG/M metagenome (GOLD analysis project Ga0209449, IMG submission 184671) | Marine microbial communities from expanding oxygen minimum zones in the Saanich Inlet - Saanich Inlet SI073_LV_200m_DNA (SPAdes) (version 2) | ecosystem: Environmental > Aquatic > Marine...
TTTAGAGGCAAGTGTTAGAGTAGTGCCTTCAGGGTCGCTATCATTAGCAAGTACGGAGATAACTGTTGCTGATGCATCCTCTGCAATAGTTTCACTGTCTGCTACAGTTGTTGGAGCGTCATTAACATTGTTTACTGTTAGTGTGAATGTATCAGAAACACTTGTGCTAGCCGTATCAGTACGAGTTACTTTAACCTCTATTGCACCAACATCAGCATTCAGCGGTGTGCCTGATAGTACACCAGCACTTGTTATTGATAACCAGCTTGGTAGAGCTGTATCATCAGCAAGTGTGGCTGTATAAGTTGCACCATCACCTGTATCAACATCGGTAAAGTTAGCTGAAGTGTCGTAGCTGTATACTGCATCTTCATTGGTTGAAGCGTCTGAGATTACTGTTGAGACGGTTGGGGCGTCGTTGCTACCATTAATCGTAATCGTAATCGATTCAGTGGTGCCATCTTCTGCTGTGATTGTGATTGTATCCGTAATCGCAATTGAGCCTGTGTTAAGTGCTTTTACGGTTGCGTTAGTGCTGTCTAATGTATAAGTCCAAACACCTGCAGTGCTTACTTCATAAGTACCATAGTCTGATGTGGAAGCAGTGCCTGCGGTGACAGCAGTAAAGACATTATCTACATTGTTTGCATCTATATCGGTGTGGGTTGCTGTGCCTGTGGCGGTTACATCGGTTGTGGTATCACCTTCGGTGATTGCATCTGGATTATCGGCCGTGATTACAGCAGGGTTATTACCTGCAATAATATAAACAGTTTGCTCGTCAGTTGCGCTATCAGAGTCAGTTACGGTAATGGTAAACGTGTCATTTTGACTAGCACCACTTAATCCACTAACAGCTGACGAATTGCCCGTGTATGTCCAGGCTCCATTGGCATCAACTGCAAGTGTACCGTACACTCCCACACCATTACTCACTGAATAAGAAAGTACATCTCCAGAATCTACATCAGTCGCACTAAAGGCTCCAGAGTCGTTTATCGTATCTACTGTAGATGAGCCAATGTGTCCACTGGTCAAGTCTGTAGGAGCATCGTTCGTATTAGCAACCGTTAAGGCAAAGGTGTCTGATACACTTGCGTTGGCTGTATCAGTACGGGTTACAGTAATATTGGTTGCTGTTGCCACATCGTCGTTGTCTGGCGTACCTGACAAAATACCTGTAGCTGGATCAATACTCATCCATGCAGGGTTACCTGATACAGTATAGGTAGCACCATCACCTGTATCAACATCGGTAAAGTTAGCTGAAGCATTGTAGCTATATACTGCATCTTCATTGGTTGAAGCGTCTGAGATTACTGTTGAGACGGTTGGGGCGTCGTTCGTATTAGCAACCGTTAAGGCAAAGGTGTCTGATACACTTGCGTTGGCTGTATCAGTACGGGTTACAGTAATATTGGTTGCTGTTGCCACATCGTCGTTGTCTGGCGTACCTGACAAAATACCTGTAGCTGGATCAATACTCATCCATGCAGGGTTACCTGATACAGTATAGGTAGCACCATCACCTGTATCAACATCGGTAAAGTTAGCTGAAGCATTGTAGCTATATACTGCATCTTCATTGGTTGAAGCGTCTGAGATTACTGTTGAGACGGTTGGGGCGTCGTTACTACCCACAATGTTAACGGTAATAACTTGATCAGTACCATCCTCAGCTTCAACGGTAAATGTATCAACCAAAGAGTCTCCAGTATTTAGTGCATCTACAGTTGGATTAGAATTATCGAGTGTGTAAACCCATTTATCACCTAAGTTGTCGCCTTGATCAACCATCTTAAACGTACCGTAACCGTTATCAGATACAGTACTTGTAACCAAGGTAAATTCATTATCAGCATTGTCAGAGTCAATATCAGTATGTATTAATATTTTTCCAGTGGTGATGTCCGCAGCGTTTTCTGTGACTGAGCCAATAGCAGAACCAGAAATAACAGCTGCATCATTAATACCGTTGATACTTATGGTGATATTTTCGGTGGTACCATCTTCTGCAGTTACGGTTATCGTATCGGTTAATGCTGTACTAGTAGTGCCCAACAGATTAATCGCTTCAATGTTATTGTCTAACGTGTATGTCCACTGACCATCAGTGGCGACTGAATACTTACCATAAGTGGTGCTCACGTCCGTAGCAAGTACAAATAAATCGTCTGTATTATCTACATCTGTATGTGATGCATCACCAGTAACCGTTGTTGCCACTGCTGTTACTGAGCTTGCTGCTACTTTGGTTAAAGGCGAATCCGTAATCTCAACCACACTGCTAATCGACGTAATGATATTACCATTACTGTCTGCCATTGGGAAGTCATCCGTTGAGACTTCAAGATGGTAAACACCTTCTTGTAGTAATGAGATAGAGCCAACGCTCTCAAGTTGATCAATGATTGAGGCTAACTTAATGTCGAGTGTTGCTGGGTAATCAACGCCATTACCGTTTAATGAGATGGTGTCTGCTGCAAGGTTGTTTAACGTGAATTCAACTTTAGAGCCTGCTGCTGTAAAGTAATAACCCGATACAGTTTGTGCTGGAACCGTTAAGTTGGCACCAGTACCATCTGCTGCCCAGTCAATCGCAATTTCAATGTGGGCTTTTCTTTCACCAGTATCGTGTGAGTTGTTAGAGCCATCTAACAAGTCAATACCAATAGTACCAGAGCCTATGCTTGTTGGTACATTGGCTAATTCAAAACTAACTGTTGGTGATTTAAATGTGCCTTGATTGTTAGCCGCATTAATAAGGTTTTGCAGATTAAGATTGGTAACGCCGTCTACCGTTAAAGTAGAGCCAACGGTTGATAGGCCAACATTAGCTTGTGTATCGGTACCAGCATCTAGACTTGAAGCATCGATTGGATCGTAATCGTTCCAAACGACTTGAGTGCTTGAGAGTTGGAAGGTTTCAGCCACTAACACAGGCGAATCCGTAATCTCAACCACACTGCTAATCGACGTAATGATATTACCATTACTGTCTGCCATTGGGAAGTCATCCGTTGAGACTTCAAGATGGTAAACACCTTCTTGTAGTAATGAGATAGAGCCAACGCTCTCAAGTTGATCAATGATTGAGGCTAACTTAATGTCGAGTGTTGCTGGGTAATCAACGCCATTACCGTTTAATGAGATGGTGTCTGCTGCAAGGTTGTTTAACGTGAATTCAACTTTAGAGCCTGCTGCTGTAAAGTAATAACCCGATACAGTTTGTGCTGGAACCGTTAAGTTGGCACCAGTACCATCTGCTGCCCAGTCAATCGCAATTTCAATGTGGGCTTTTCTTTCACCAGTATCGTGTGAGTTGTTAGAGCCATCTAACAAGTCAATACCAATAGTACCAGAGCCTATGCTTGTTGGTACATTGGCTAATTCAAAACTAACTGTTGGTGATTTAAATGTGCCTTGATTGTTAGCCGCATTAATAAGGTTTTGCAGATTAAGATTGGTAACGCCGTCTACCGTTAAAGTAGAGCCAACGGTTGATAGGCCAACATTAGCTTGTGTATCGGTACCAGCATCTAGACTTGAAGCATCGATTGGATCGTAATCGTTCCAAACGACTTGAGTGCTTGAGAGTTGGAAAGCACCAGCAACATTAAATGATGTGCTTGAAGAGCTACCTGTTGTATCGTTACCTTCTGCAACACTTGTATCTGCAGCTGTAATTACGGCAGCATCGTTGCTACCATTAATCGTAATCGTAATCGATTCAGTGGTGCCATCTTCTGCTGTGATTGTGATTGTATCCGTAATCGCAATTGAGCCTGTGTTAAGTGCTTTTACGGTTGCGTTAGTGCTGTCTAATGTATAAGTCCAAACACCTGCAGTGCTTACTTCATAAGTACCATAGTCTGATGTGGAAGCAGTGCCTGCGGTGACAGCAGTAAAGACATTATCTACATTGTTTGCATCTATATCGGTGTGGGTTGCTGTGCCTGTGGCGGTTACATCGGTTGTGGTATCACCTTCGGTGATTGCATCTGGATTATCGGCCGTAATGATGGCGTCGTCGTTAGCACCTAATAAGACAACGGTAACATTATAAGTATTCGAACCCTCAGTAACAACAAAAGTTTCAGTATAAGTTTGCTTGTCGTTGAGTGCTTGACCATGGTTACTGCTAGTATGTGGTGTAAATACCCAATTATCACCATCACTATGAGTCAAATTACCATAAACACCAACAGCATCAACAATACCTGCTGACGTCGTTCCGGTAATTTCAAACGTACTATTTGCCGTATTTGCATCTTCACTAATGTATTTCACCACATCGGCTGCCGCTGCAATTTTAGTAACCTCTTCAAACGTTGCTAATTCAGTTACTTTACTCTCTTTGGCGTCAATAACAGCTTGATCAGTTTCATCACCAGAAGTAATAATTGCATCTAACCTTTCTACTTCAACTTTAACAGCGACCTGAGCCTCAACCGCCACTTTAATTTCAGCTGAAACACCGTCAGCAGCATTGTTTAAAATACTTTTAGCTGCTGAATCGAAGGTTGTAATTGTTTGAATTTGTGCATTGGTATTGGCAATGGCTGTAGCAATGCTGCTTGTAATTGATGAACTGTTGTATGCCAAATTTTCTGCTACAGAAGTGCCTTTTGCAACATCAACTGCAGCAATTGTACTATCAATAATTGCGGTAATGATTGCTGTATCTGACAAATCGATTGTGGTAGTTGGATCAGCAACAATCTTTGCTTCAATCTGGGTAATAATTTCAGACAATGCGTAAGTAAACGACGTATCTGCAGTAACGCCATCTGCTGATGCAGCCACCAACTCTGCGGTAGCATTGATCAAGGTAAAGGTTTGTGCGGCTATTTTTTCATAGGCAACTGAATTTGCTGAATTAGCATTAGCAACTGAGAATGGGTCGTAAGAGTTAATATCCACACCGGCGGTTACTAAATCACCCAAGCCTAAAATATTTAAGACGTCGTCATTACTCAGGCCTGCTTTTACCAGGGTAGTTAAAGGTGTAATAACCGATGCTGTAGCATCCGCTTTCATTTGTAGATTTTCAACATTTGAACCAGAAACAGCATCCACTGTTTGTGATACTCCGCCTACTTTGTAGGCTTGGGCAACCAAATTAGTAGCAACAACCTGAGAGAAAGAAACCGCACCCGTATCATCTGTTAATGCCCACTGCTCACCCTCACCAGCATCCCATGCATCGTTACTATTGCCATCTGTCCAATCCAGTACGCCATCATTATCAGCATCTAAAAATACTTGCGCATTCTGTAAAGTACCCTTGGAAACCACTAGTGATATATCAGCAAGCACTTCAGGAATAACTGCAGCAACACTAGCACTCGAACTCGAGCCACCAGATACAGCAACTGCCAAAACAGCCAAGCCTAAAGCTGACGCATCAAAATCTGCCGTAATCTGAGTCGAGCTAGCGCTTTCAGCCGTTAGACTGTCAATAAACTCATTCCATGAATTTGAAAAATCTTGCTTAAGTGTGGAAATACTGGTCGTTGAAAAACTGGATGTAAATACAGATTCAACACCACTTCCGCTAACGATAAAATTAACACTGCTTACACCTTCAGCAAGCGTAACTTCAAAAATACCGCCACCTAAATTAACAACTTCACCTTGGCCACCTTCAGCTAATTTAACCTCAACTTTATTAACATCACTGATCTTAACGCCAGCCTCTTTGGCCAATTGCTTAACATCAATTTTATAAGATTTCTGACTTCCTTCTGCTTGCGCCTGGGCAGATAAAGCTGAAATTGCTAACGCACTAAGCAAATAATCAACACGTTGTTTTGAAATTTTTTGTTTATTTTTGTTGTTTAATAATAATTTAACAAGTGTATTAAGTGTATTTTTCATGGCTTCCTAAGGTAATTTTGACTGAGTTTTTTTAAGATAAACGCTTATAATTATATATATATTTAGTCCATATTGGTATTTATAATTATATATATATATTAGACCATATTGGTATTTTTTTTAAACTTGGTTAATAAAGTGTTGTCAGGAGATTTACATAAATTTCATTGAGCGTATTATCAGTATCTGTATTTAACCCAGAGCGTCTAAATCCAACTTTAACTTCCCTATCCATTAATGGAAATACCGACTCTACAAAATAAAAATTATCAGTTCCTGATGGTGACGTGCCATTCTTTTTTAGATCAGCCGTAAAATCAGCCAAAGTTCCTATACCTAAAATATCATACTTTCCTTTTGCTTCAGCTTCAATATCCCAGCGATGAACACCTGCGCCAAATGTAAAGACAACATCTTCGTCTAATTGGTAATTAAATCCAAGCCCTACACGCGTAAACTCACTAGTCGCTTCTATATTGGCAGTAGCTGGTTTGTTTAAATAAGTGCCAGTAAAGCTATCACCTGTATGCTTGCTAGTCGTCCTATCAAGTTTTAAATCAACACTCCAAGGTGTGTTAACAACATCAAGTGGGTAAATATAGCCGTAACCAATACTACGAACATCTATCGAGCCTGAAAGCCTAGCATCACCAAGGCTTGCATTCTCAGAAGGTGAATAAGCAACGCCATACTGTACAAAAAGTTGGCCGTATTTGTCATCCTTGACCATGCCTCGTAATCCAACAGATCCAGTTTTAAAAGTAAAAGTCTTGTTATCCACTTGAATTGGATCGGTTGTTTGGGAAAAATTACCAAAAACAGAAATGTCCAGTTTGTCTGTATTGGCAGTCACTACTGAAGAGATAGCGATTGGCAGTACGGCCAATATATTTCTAAATTTTTTAATCATACTATTCGCTTTGAACGTTGCTTGGATAACCTTTTCTCGCCTTTATTTTCCATTAACAACTTAACAATTGAATTTACCACCTTCATAACCACTCCAAAAATAAAATATCTCTAAATATTATATATTTAAATGATCCCAAACTCTTGTATTTTTTTATTTTTAAAATCAGCCTGTTTCGATTTAAAGTCGATCATTATTTCTTAAAAGGTTTAATATTTCTTAAAATCCCTCTAAAAATGGCTACCTCTTCTTTTTCAGGATCTGAACGTCCAAAAAACCGGCGCATACGACGCATTAGAAGCTCTTTAGGGCGTTTATCTTCAAAATACTCAATATGCTCAAGCACTTGAGCCAAATGTGCGTAAAAACCTTCTAGTTCAATATAGCTGGCTAATTCATTAGTGCTTTTTTCAAACTCTGTGGTTGTGCTATAAACGTAGTTTTGATAAGCAAATACTTGAATCGCTGAAGCAACATTTAAAGAGAAATAATTTGGATTACCTGGAATGGTCATCAAAATTTGACACAAATCCAACTCTTCGTTACTCAGGCCAGAATTCTCCGTACCAAACACTACAGCCACTTCTTGGTCATCAACAGATGTAGTTTTTTGAATCTCACCACAAGCACCCACAACATCCATTTGTCTCCATTTAACATTACGCTGGCGAGCACTAGCACCAATCACTAGGTGTGTATCTGCCAAAGCCTCTTCTAGTGTTTCACACACCACAGCATTGGTTAAGATGTCATCTGCCCCGCTTGCTCTAGCGGTTGCCACAGCTGATGGATGAGTTTTTGGATTGACCAAATACAACTTAGAAAGACTCATGTTTTTCATAGCGCGAGCGGCCGCGCCAATATTACCAGGCTCAGTGGTATTAACCATAACCACGCGTACATTATCAAAGGTATAATTCATTTCTTTATTTTTATTCATGACGCTCATGCATCCTACATTAAATATCGCTGTCAAAGCAGCACGTAAAGCGGGTGATATCATTTTAAGATATCACAACCAAATTGACCGCTTAACCATTGAAAACAAAGCAGTTAACGACTTTGTTTCTGAGGTGGATAAGGCGGCTGAGGATGCTATTATAGACGAGTTGAAATATGCCTTTCCTGATCATTCTATCCTGGGTGAGGAAAATGGTGAAATCGTTGGTAAGGATAAACGCTTTGTTTGGATTCTTGACCCACTTGACGGCACCACTAACTACTTGCATGGTTTTCCACAATATGCCGTATCTATCGCCTTATATGAAGACAATGAGCCAACGCATGCTGTTGTGTATGACCCATTTAAAGAAGAGCTGTTTACCGCCTCAAAAGGTGATGGTGCATATTTAAATGAGCAGCGAATTCGAGTAACAAATAGCAATGGCTTTGAAAATACACTAGTTGGTACGGGCTTTCCGTTCAAATCACCTCAACACCTTGATGCTTATCTTGGCATGTTTAAGGCGGTTCATCCGAAAGTTTCAGGCATTCGTAGAGCGGGCTCTGCTGCGCTTGATTTGGCCTATTTAGCCGCTGGACGATTAGACGGTTTCTGGGAAATCGAGCTAAACATTTGGGATATTGCAGCTGGCGCCCTCTTGGTTAAAGAAGCCGGCGGCTATATTGGTGACTTCTCTGGTCGTGGAAAGTTTTTAGAAACTGGCAACGTAGTTGCGGGTAATGAAAAAGTTTTTAAAGAACTTTTAAAAACCATTCACCCACACCTAACAGACGACTTACAACGTTAATCTAATTTAACCCCAATCCAAAAATAGAAATCACCAAACTAGCGCCATTCCTTGCTTCACCTGCATTTACAAAAAAATAACCGCCGAACCTATGGGTGGGGCTAATATTTTTAGCAAAACACAAGTGAAGCAAGGGCTAGCACTATTCTAGCAACCCCTATCTTTGGATTAGGGTTTAAGCGTTAATTGCTCGCCATTTAACGCTTTAGATTGCTCACCCATTAAATAAACAATTGCTGGAGACATGCTTTCCGGTGTTGGATTATTTTCCATATTTTCAGCAGGATAAGCTGTTTGGCGCATCTTAGTGCGCATACGTCTTGGATCTAGCGAATTAACCCTAATATTAGTTTGCTCCAACTCTTCTGACAAAGTCTTGCTCAAGCCCTCAATGGCAAATTTACTCACCCCGTACGCACCCCAATAAGCTCTTGCATTGCGCCCTACTGATGAAGACAAGAACAAAACTCTTGCGTCACTAGATTTGTTCAGTGCAGGAATTAAAGCTTGCGTTAGCATAAAAGGTGCGTTGACATTAATTTGCATAGTCGAGTACCAAAGCTTAACATCGTACTGCTCAATTGGCATCATTGTGCCAATAATGCCGGCGTTATGAATGAGTCCGTCCAGCTGGCCAAAATTACTCAAAATATCACCTTGTAATTGCTGGTAATGTTCTGGCGAAGCACCTTCCAAATCAAGTGGATAAAGAATTGGCTCTTGATAGCCTAAATCAACCACTTCATCATAAGTTGTTTCTAGTGAGCCAAGATCTCGACCTAGCATGATAACAGTTGCACCTGCTTTGGCCAGGTCTAGTGTCATTGCACGTCCAAATCCACGATTAGCGCCCGTTACCAAAATAACTTTGCCAGTTAACTCACCTTCAGTGAAGGGATAATTTGTTGATATATTCATTAGCTTAATTCCTTTTTACTTTGCACGCCAAGTGCTTTGAGTTTTTCCGCGCGACCAATTAGATTACCCTTGCCATCAGATAATTTACTACGCGCCTCTTTATAACTTTTTTGTGCCTTATCAAGATGCTTTTCAATGTCATCCATAGATTTAACAAAACCAAATAGCTTGTCATACATGGCACCTGCCTGACGCGCAATTTCTTCAGAGTTTTGGTTTTGACGCTCTGTTTGCCAAATGTGATGTACCGTTTTAAGGCTCATCATTAGTGTAGATGGCGATACCAATACAATGTTCTTTTTCAATGCAAGGGTAAACAAATCTGGCTTTTGATCAAGTGCCACCAACAAAGCTGATTCGATTGGAATAAAAACAAAAATAAAATCAAGCGTTAAAACATCCTCAAGATTCTCATACTCTTTAATACTAATGCCATTAATATGCGCTTCAACCGAAGCGACATGCGCCTTTAAAGCACCCTTATCTGACTGATTAGCAATGTAGTCTTTATAAGCTTTAAGCGACACTTTAGAGTCAATAATAATGTCTTTTTCTTCTGGCAAGTGTAGAACCACATCCGGCTTAAAAGATTCACCCAGTTCGTTTTTAAGTTGTTTTTGCGTGTCAAATTCATGACCCTCTCGCAAACCTGAGCTGGATAAAATAGAGCTAAGAATCATCTCACCCCAGTCACCCTGCTGCTTATTATCATAAGTTAATGCATTGGTTAAATTTTGAGTGGTTTCTTGCGCTTCAATACTGGTTTTTTTGAGGTTTTCAATTTGAGCTGCAAGCGTTGCACGCTCTTTGATTTGCTCAATGGTAATCACCTCTATTTTGTCTCTAAATTCTTTAAGCTGAGCTTGCAATGGCGTTAAAAGTTCAGAATTTTTAGCACTTAAATCATTGCGATCTTTAGCCAGAATGTCACTGGCAACAGATTTAAAATCTTTACTCATTTGCTCTTTAGCAATATTAATTAAATCAATCTGTTTTTCATAAGATTTAATCTTTTCATCAAGACTCACCTCAAGATGAATCTTGTCAGTTTTCAAGGCTTGCAACTGAGTATTTAAATAAAAATAAACACCAATTGCCCCTAATAATAACCCAATTAATACACTAGCTATTTCCATTAATTAACTCCAATATTTCCGCTGGTTTTTGTACCAAATAATCATAATTCCAATCTTGCTCAACCTTGCCATATCCATAAGTAACAGCCACTGTTTTAATACCAGCATTAGCACCCGCCAACATGTCGTTTTTATCATCACCAACAAATAAGCAGTTTTTTGGTCCAACTGCCAATTGTGCACAAGCAAAAAGCAAAGGTGCTGGATGTGGCTTATTAAATTCTAGAGTATCGCCACAAACCACCACTTCTGGATAAATACCAAGCTTGTCCAATAATAAATGCGTTAGATTTTCAGGTTTGTTAGTCACAATACCCCAATGCATTTTTTGCATTTTTAAAGTTTTTATTAAGCCATCAATACCATCAAACGTTGACGAATGCTTGTCGATATTATCCGTATATATTTCCAAAACTCTTTGATGTAGATCAGTAAATTTAGAATGATGTTCATCACAATCAAATCCAAATTTAATTAACGCTTTTCCACCAAAAGCCACCAAAGGCTTGATTTGATCATAAGGCTTTTGCGGCATGCCACTCTCTTCGAGCAATGTATTTAGCGCATAAGCCAAGTCTGGCGCGGTATCAATTAGCGTACCGTCCAAATCAAACAAAATAGTGTTAATACTCATATAAAACCGTTAAAATTTAACTCTATAAATTATAACGTTTACACCTACCACTCCTTATGCTGTTTTTAAGATCATTACTGTATTTTTTAGGCTCAACCTTAGTTCTTAGTGTTTTGGTTATTTTGGCTTTATGCTTCTTCTTTTTACCTGTTAAATATCGCTACGCAATTTTATCAAAGTGGGCCTTATTTTGCATGTGGTGGCTTAAGGTCACACTTAATATAAAGCTCAACGTTATTGGTAAAGAAAATATCCCTGACAAAGCCAGTGTGATTGTTTCCAACCACCAATCAACCTGGGAAACGCTGGGCTTGCAAACCATCTTTCCTCATCAAACTTGGGT
>Ga0209449_1001549_pt1 | contig 11536 bp, 1 predicted proteins | sample SaaInlV_100m_DNA_5_FD_184671 | JGI IMG/M metagenome (GOLD analysis project Ga0209449, IMG submission 184671) | Marine microbial communities from expanding oxygen minimum zones in the Saanich Inlet - Saanich Inlet SI073_LV_200m_DNA (SPAdes) (version 2) | ecosystem: Environmental > Aquatic > Marine...
GTCCATAGCGTCCAAGATCAAGGCGAAGATCGCAGCCAATAGCAGGCTATTAGCAAGATTTTCAACGAAGATATTGGGCGCTATGGGCGTTAGACATTTACACATGACTTATTCAGGGGTTCCCTAACCTGATGAGTGAGTTATCCTAGAATTATCTAAGAAATGAGGTTTCTTACAGAAACAGCTTTAGCACTTTCTTGACAGGGTAAATCTTGCTTTGCAGAAGCCGGTAATTTCAGGCTTGGTGGAAATAGTCAGGGTCAGCTATTGTGGGACCCAGCCTGCCTCTTTCATTTTTTGATAGGCTTCAGCCCAGCTTTTTTCTGACGGTGAATTTGCACTACTGTCAAGGTTAGGGTTAGCTTGATTGTGAAGTGGCAATTGAGTATCAGGTTGCGACTCAATTTGTTCACGGGCTAATTTTTGGAATTTCAGTTCTGGAGAAGGTGCAATCGGTTGGCTGGAGGTTTCGGGTATCTCAAGCATCCGTTTAACCACCAATTTTTCCCCGGACAAATCGATTGGTTGACGGCTGTCAGGTGAGGAGACTTCAATCGTTATGGTGTTCTCTATTGAAGCGGTATCCGCTGGAGTCATGGTGGCAGCTTGGTTAACGGTTTCACTGTTTTGTTCTGCTGCTGCAGGAGCTACGGAGGACTCGGTCTCTTCTGCAGGTTGGTCGACTGTTATTGAGGCCTTGGGTATCTCGCGTTCCCTGTAGATTGTGTTGCTATGGTCTACAGTGGTTTTTTCAGCGTTTTGTGGGCCTGTAATTTCAACCTGGTGATTCGTTGGGGAGCGTGTCTCCTCTGATGCCCTCTCAACTTCAATATAGTTTTCTTCGTTACGAGCTACGGTTACTTTAGTCTGATCAGCTGGGCCAGTCAGCTCAGTGATGGTCTGTACAACGGCTTCTTCAGGCGTCTCAACAGCTGCTTCTGCGGCTATTTCAGTCTCTCCATCGACTGTTGAATTAAGATTGGTTTCCAAATTAGTTTGACTATCTGCATCAGTTGTCGTCAACTTTTCTGGCTCTGGCTCTGGCTCTGGCTCTGGCTCTGGCTCTGGCTCTGGCTCTGGCTCTGGCTCTGGCTCTGGCTCTGGCTCTGGCTCTGAAACAGGAATGACTTTAGTGGATTCTTGCTCAGTTACAGAAGGCGAATCGGCTGCAGTAGGGGCGACAGCAGGTGCATCACTTGAAAATGTTGTTTCAGTTTCAGTTGTTGAATCAGATAGGGGGGTATCCAGTAACTGATCCACTTGATGACCCATTTTATCTGTAATTTGTTCCATCATCTGTTGTTCACGATCTTCAGCTTCATGAACTTCATCACTGTTCGGTTTGTTGTCAGTAGCAGCATCACAATCAGCGCTGTTGCAGGGGGTAGCCGTCAGATATCCTAGCTGATTCAATAGACGGAAGCGGGAGAGTGCGCCAGTCACCTCTTCCTGTAAAACGGCCTGCTTTGCAGCAAACAGGGCATCTTCAGCCCCCATAATGGCCATAATGTCCACTTCACCCATCTTGAACTGTTCATTGGTGGTGTCGCGGGTCGCAATGGCCATCAGCTGTTGCTGGTGGTTGAGTTCAAGAATATCGTTAGAAACTTCTACAGCACCCCACAAAATCTTTGTCTGCTCTTCAGCACCACGCCGGGCCAGATCAAGTTGCTCTTTTGCATCCACGACTGCAGTGGCTGTCTCTTCTCGTCGGGCCTTGTCTGTACCACCTCGAAACAGGTTGTAATTCATCTTTAATAGAGCCGTCCAACCATACTCTTTTCCTTCAACGGCACCGGCATCATTTTTGAATAGGTTTTTCAGTTCAAAATCGAAGGTGGGGAAGAGGCTGGACTGGGCCCCCTTGCGATCTGCCTCGGCAGCCTGCAAATTGGAGATTGCCGTCTGGATCGTTGCCGCATTGGCCTGAACATGGGTAATGGCCTGATCAACATTTTCAGGCAGAGTCACTTCAATTTCCAGATCAGGAGATGGTAGTGGTAGTACAGGTAGTTCACCCACCACAGTAGCGTATCGGGCAGTCGCGTCCCGGTACAGCCCCTTGTTGGCAACCAGGGCGGTCAAAGAGAGTATATAGGGCCCCTCTGCCAACGCCAGCTCAGCCTGCGCGGCAGCACCGGCTTCAGCCTTTTGTTGAATCTGCTCAAAAACCAGTTTATGTTTGGCTACATTCTCTTCGGTCAATTTGATGACCTGTTGCAAGCGGTAGAGTTCATACCATGACTCAATGACGTTAATGGAGATGGTGCCCTCAATATCTCGCTGGTGAATACGTGCATTGTTAAGCATCTTCTCACTACGCTCAACGACACTGTCGGTCATCCCACCATCAAAGAGTTTCTGAGTCAGGGTCAGACTGTGATCCTGTTTGAACATGGTTGGATCGCCACCTTCAGGAGGCGCTCCGGGTTTATTGGTATGTTCCTTGCCAGATTGAAGTGCTAAATCAATGGTTGGATAGTAGGCTCCCTGCATCTGTTTCAGTTGTGCTTCGGCAATGGTAATCCCCGCCCGCGCAGATTGCATTTGCGGATTGCTATTCAGTGCCTTCTGAATCGCCTCGGACAGTGGATGAGCAGCGAGCTCTGTAGAGGTGAGCAGAAGAATTGAAGAGATGAGTAACTTGTTTTGTATCATCGGGTGGGTCTAGATTAGTAGTTGCTTATATTTTATCACGTTGCGGAGGTTATTTTCACCTGTAGCCATGATGGTTATTCAATACATTGAGGTTACAGCAAACAGTATGCCAACCATAAATGACAGTTCTTTGACAGGCTCCTCACAGTTCTTAAGTGTTATCTAAAATCACACTATCAAGGATCAACTGATAGGTTTGTTGGTGCATCTGCAGGTTGACCTCAAACCCCTCCATTGCATAGCCATCCGATGCACCGGAGTGGATGGGGTGGTTCAGCCATTCAGCGTTATCCACGAGGGGTTCGGTGTGGGTAACCATCGGTATCTCGTGGCTCTCCAACTCCAGGAGATCTTCAATCTGAACGGTTTCAACTTGTGGAGCACCAAAAATCAGCTCAACCCATCCTCGGCCTAAATCTTGTGTGTTGATGGCGGCTGAAAGATCAAGGTTTTCTCCAAACAGGAACGAGTTGGGGGTGTCAACGATGGCAGGTGTCACGGATAGAGCAACCTCTGCAAAGGTGAGAGAACCACCATCACTCAATTGTGCAGCCCCCTCACTCATGATTAAACTTTGACCCACAACCTGGTTGGTGCTGTCCATATTCAGGTCAAAATGTGTAACACCTGTGGCGGAGAGTGACTGCAGCTCATTGCTGTCACTGACACCATCCTGATTCAGATCCTGCCATACCTGAAGCTTATCAAATTGGCTGTCGAGAGCATCTACAAAGCCATCGCTGTTCTCATCCAGTGTACGCAGAGCATCCAGACCACTCGCATAGCGTTCCCCCTGATAGTACTCCGAGAATAGCTCAGTGATGTTATTGATGACTCCATCGTTATCGAGATCCAGTGCCAGGAAACCATCATCGGCAGAGAGCCAGTTGGTGGGGGTCATTGAGCCATCGGGTGTCATGGCAAAGTGATTCTCTGTGCTGGCTGAGACAATATTGATGCCATCCCGGCCCAGATCAATGATAATCGGATCAACCTGCGCGGGGTCAGTGTAGATGCGGGTAAATATATCATCGGTATTGTCATACCAGCTGATGGCATAACTATCGTTATCCAGTGCCGTAATATCAGGATCAAGCTGTTGGTTGGCGGTAATAACATTGACTAACTGCTCACTGCCTACTTTACTGCCCTCTGCATCAAAGCGCTGCGAATAGACACCCCAGTCATCTCCATCCTGGCTCATCGACAACCACGTGACGGCAAAGCCCCCTCCCTCAAGGCCGGTAACCATGGGGGTCTGCTGGTTTCCGGTGATGTAGCTGTTGACCTGGATCTCATTGCCGCTCTTCACCCAGCTGCTGGAGCCTGAGCTGTATTCATAGCGCTGTGCAATAACAGCGTAACCATTACCGGCACCATCGCCATCATTTTCATCTGTCCAGACAGCAATAAAGCCACCACTTTTTAGTGCTGCAACCGCAGGGGTCGACTGGTTTCCAGCATCAGTTGTGTTGATTTTGAACTCAGCCTGTTTCTGTGATCCATCACTGTTTAGAATGCGGGCATAGATATCCCAGCCATTGGCACCTGCCCCGGAGTTAGAGCTGTAGGTGGCCATATACTCGCCACTCTCCAGAGCGGTGATGTTGTATTGATTTTTTGCTGTGACTGTAGAGTTATCAATTGCGGAAGGTCCATATTGGAAGGACTCATCTGTTCCTGTATAGAGTTCTGATCCGGTATTGTCATAAATAATATGGTTGATGGCATCCGGTGAATCGGTATAGGTCGCATTACTGGAATCAATTGTCCAGGATACGACAAAATTGCCATCAGTAAGTGCAGTGACCTTGGGATAAGCCTCAAAATCGGAGGTATCACTGACAATGATATCAGCTGTTGCCGGTGTGCCGTTTTCCTGGAAGATACGCATGGTGATCTCATCAGCAGCATCAAACCAGGTCACTACGAAATGTCCATCTGTCAGGGTAGCGACATCCAGCCCGCTGGTTCCTTGGTTGCCTGTGGTGCCTGCATTTACAATAAATTCAGTTCCCAGCTTCTCCCCTGCAGCATTGATGATCTGACCGATGATGGCAGTCCCATCTGCACTGCTGCCATTCTCCAGCGCATGGGTACCCTCCCAGACCACGATATAATTTCCATTGTTCAAGGCGGTCATTGATGGCGTACGCTGTGTACCACTACTGGTATTTGCACCACCGTCCAGTTGAATGGCATCATTATCTTCTACTGTAACAATCGCATGAATAGTATCGTAGCTGACCGGATTACCACTGTTTCCGTCCCAGGCTACATTGCCCTGGATACTGCCGTCCAGTCCGGCATGGTCGGTCTGGTTGAGTATGGTTGTGCCATCCCCCTCGTTGAGTTTCCAGTACCCTTCCAGTCCGGCCTCATTTCCTTCCAGCTCCTGATTCATGTTCGTACTGACCTCTGCCGAAGTGCGAACATCAGACCAGATACGGACCTCATCAACCTTTCCATCCAAGGTCCGACTGTCATAATCTGGATCAGTTGCTGTTCCAATGGTCAGATTCGGTGTGTCGGCATAGTGGATTACACCACTCATCGCAGAGGCGTTTGCAACGTGGTCAACTCCATCAATATAGAGGTGTGTTGTGCCACTGCTGTCGTAGGTGGCAGCAATGTGATACCACGTACCAGTAGTCAATCCGGCGCCACTGGTAACCGCCTCAGACCAGGCAGCACTCTGGCCAATGGCCAATTTGACCTCACCACCTCCGGCGCTCAGGGTGTATCCACTATTTACACCACTTTCATTACTGGCAGTATCAATAATGGTATGTGTAGAGCTACCCAAGGTACTGTTGAGGGTGTCGAAATAGACCCATACCTCCAGTGAGAGGGTAGAAGTTGGCAGCAACACACTATTATAAGAGACAGAGACAAAGTCAGTGCCATGATTGCTGGCGTTGGCCCCCCCGCCAAAATGGAGAGCGGTGGTTGTTTGTTGGTCCGTGCCGCTGCTGTTTTCACGTAGCGTGTTGCCACTGTTCAGGTTCCAGCCACCATTATCCAGCACGATTGCATCCAGCTCACCACTGGCGGCAGCACCGCCAGTTGCAACGGAGCTGTTTTCGGCAATATTGCTATCTCCCTCATTGAACTTCCAGTAACCATTCAGGTTGGTTTCACTGCCGGCGAGTTCCTCATACATCGTATTCTGGATTTCAGTCTCACTGCGAGCACTTGACCAGAGACGAATCTCATCCATTTCACCCTGGAAATATCCACCATGCCCTGCCATTTGTTCACCGAACAGCAGATCGGAGTTACCTTGGTGGATACCACTGAAACCGGGATCCTCAGAGGCAGAAATTAGACGGGTGTGGATCAATTCCCCATTCAAATAGCCATATACAGCCCCGGCAGTCTGGTCATAAACCAGTGCTACATGTGCCCAGGCATTGGTGCTCAGACTAGCACCCATACCACCACCTGAACTGATGCTGTTGGTGCCATCATCACTCAGGTTGTAATAGAGAGCTCCGTTGGAGAGATAGAGTTGGAAACTACGGTCACTGTTGGCATAGTCCCAGCGTGCTACCAGTATCTCAGTTCCTACCCCCTCTGTGGGCTTAAACCACCCCTCAATGGTCATACTGCCACTGATATCCAGTACACTCTGGTCTTGAACCTTGATGTAGTCCCCATTGCCGTCTAGTGTAACTGCGGTTGTACTGCTTCGGGTTAATAGCGCATTGGAGGCATTGGAGAGGGCAAATGAAATTCTCTCTGCTGATTCACCGATACTGTCATTGGTGGTTGTGATGGCTACCGTTTTACTGGTTTCTCCGGCAGCAAAAGTAAGTGTGCCACTGACAGCGGTGTAATCAACGGCTGCCGTTGTGCCATTATCCTGTGTTGCGTAATCGACAGTTACTGTTTGGCTGGTTGAGCCAGATAGTGTGATAGTAAAGGTGGCTGTATCTCCCTCGGTTACCACTTGGTCACTGACTGAAATAATTGGGTTGACTGTAATTTCAACATTGACTGGAGAGAGGGAAAGCTCCCCAAGGTCATCTGCCGCCTTAATTGTAAATGCAGTCTGTGTCCCTGTGGCGTTACCGTCAGGTGTCCAGTACCCCTTGTAGGTGGCATCAATGGTGTTGTTGGTACTGGCATGGAAGGCAGTAGCTGTCGCGCTAGTGGTGCCGATCATCAAGGTACCATTAGAGACAGCTTGTACAATAAAGGCACTTACTGTTCCATCAATATCTGTTTCATCCCCCTGGGTTGTCAACTCTGTAAAGGTGATTTCAACCTCATTGCCACTATCAATACTGTCTACGGCACCAGCCATGGAAGAGAGGGTGGGGGCATCATTCAGACCATTGACAGTGACCACCAGCTCTGCAGTATCAGTAGCCCCTGCAGTATCGGTGATGGTATAGGTGAAGACATCGTTACCGCTGGCTCCATTGGCCAGTGCATCAGCCGCGATCTGGTCCGCACTGTAGTCATAGCTGCCGTCACTGTTGATGGTCAGGGTACCGTAAGTGCCGATCAGAGCACTACCGATGGTTCCGCTGGTGCCGGACCCTGCTTCTGTCCCGGTACGGATGGTGGTGACGGTCATGGCGTCATCAAGGTCCACATCATTATTCTGAATGACACCACTGACCGCATTGATGTTGAGTGTGGCATCTTCGTTGACGGAGTTGGTGTCTGTGTTTGCGGTAGGGCCATCATTGGTGCCGGTTACTGTAATGGTCAGCTGGGCAGTATCGGTACTGCCACGTCCGTCATCGACCGTATAGGTAAAGTAGTCGGTGGCTGTTACACCGGAAGCCAGTGCATCGGCTGCTGCCTGGTCGGCAATATAGCTATAGCTGCCGTCACTCTGCAGTGTCAGCGTACCGTAGGTCCCAGTGAGAGCAGTACCTATGCTGCCACTGGTGCCACTGCCGTTTTCGTCGCCAGTACGAATTGTGGTTACAGTGAGTGTTTCTCCACTATCGGTGTTGATATCATTGCTGAGAATACCTGAAGCATTACTTACATTGAGTGTGGCATCTTCGTTTACCGCACCCGTATCGTTGGTTGCTGTAACTGGTGTAGTGATATGGACCGCCAGATCTCCATCACCATCCGTACCGACCGATATACCCCATCCTGCTGCTGAAGGCGTGTTGACGGTGGTGAAGATTCCACTGACGGAACCACTGACATCAAGCAACTTCAGGGTAAAGGCACTGCCGGGGGTGAAACCATTCAGTATTGAAATATTGAGTGTGCCGCCCAGCGTGGCATTACCATTTACCACCAGTTGATCGTATTCACCGCTGTTGGTGCCACCGACCTCCAGATTGATTACACCATCACTGTTATTGACGAAATCACCATTGATGGTGAGGGTGCCGGCTGAGTTACCAGGGCCGATAGTGCCGCTATTGGTCAGCATATCTACAGTAACGCTACCACCACCCTGAATGGTTGCACCAATGTCGTTGATCAGCATGGTGCCGGAGCCACTCAGTGTGGCCGTGGCACCTGAAGCGATATCGATGGTGCCACTGTTGGTGATTGATGAGCCAAAGTTGGTGACTGTTAGATTGTGATCAATATCAATCAGACCAGTTGAGGTGTTATTGACAGCACCATCGATAAGGTGGTTTGTATTGACACCACCTGCTCCCTGGAAGATGTGGATAGTGCCGTTATTGATCAGAGTGCCATTAGTCACCTCCAGCTCACCATAACCGTTACTGCTGGAGTAGTTGCTGGTAATGTTGATGGTGCCGTCATTGGTCAGGCCGGATGCACTGCTCAGGCTGAGCTTGTTGAGATAGGCGGTACTGTTGCCGATGTTGGTTGTACCCAGTGTGGCGTTGTGGAATCCACCATCGACATAGGTGTAGTAACTGTCGATGTTAAGGGTGCCATCGTTATTGAGGTTGATGGTGCTGCTGATGGAGTCTCCAGTCAGTGTCAGGGTGCCATCATTCTCAAAGGTATGTGCCGTAGCATCGGTGCTGCCAATGGTGAGGGTGCCACTGGCAGCCATGGTATGGGCGGAGATAAAGTCGGAATCAAGATTGAGGGCGGTTGTATCGGCGAAATTGATATCACCGGTACCGGTGAAGATCGAATCACTGCCGACCACCATGGTGCCATATTGAACAGTCAGTGTGGTGTCGGCTCCCAGATCCACCGTGCCGTGCTGGGTAAAGACATCACTGGAGTAGAGATAGACGGTGAGATCATGAGTCAGGTTGATGGTGCCGTTATTGGTCAGTGATCCATCAATGGTGCGTACTGAGTTACTGCCTCCCAGCCCCTGCTGTACATTGATGATGCCGCTATCGTTGTTGAGCAGTGTTTCAGTAGAAATTTGTATCTCAGAGTCTCCATGGAGGAGCCCGTTTGTTAGGTTGATGATACCGTCATTGGTTAATGTTTCAGGGGAGGTTGCAGTCAGGTTAAGTATCGTTGAACTGCTTGCATTGTTACCAATATTAACTGTGCCGACCGAGAAGTTGTGATAGCTGCTCTCAATGGTGGTGGTGCCGCTCTGCAGATCGACTGTTACACCATTTTCAACGCCATCAGAGATGGCTGAAACAGTAATGTTCAGTTCGGCTTGAGAGGTTTCTGTACCATTACTGATGGTGTAGGTAAAGGTATCGATGGCGGTTGTACCATCGGTCAATGCATCCGCAGTAATCTGATCTGCGCTATAAGTATAGCTGCCATCCGTATTGAGCGTGAGGGTACCGTAGATGCCTGTCAAGCCTATACCAACGGAACCGATTGTGCTTACAGTCTCTTCTTCTGCTCCGGTTCGAATGGAGGTGATAAAGAGTGAGCTGCCGTCGAGACTGAGATCATTAAAGAGAACGCCATCACTTAGGCTGGTTGTGATGGTGTCATCTTCATTGACTGAGCCACTATCATTGATAGCAACGGGGTATTGAACAGTGACAGTTAACGGGAAGGTTGTTGCTACCGTTTCACCGCCGTCACTGTTGATGGCAGAGATTACCAGGGTAAAGTCATTTTCTGTGGCGGGTACGCTGAGTGTCAGCCCTGTTTGTGTCGCTTCTGCATCCGTGAGTGTCCAGCTGCCATCACCATGATCTGTGCCAGCATTGAGCGTGGCCCCCTCTGGTAGCCCGCCGAGAGTAACGGTGAGTGTTTCACCACTGTCTCCGCTTTGTAATGCAGCGCTAATGGTGACAGGATAGAGCAGTACGTTATTTGTAGTATCGGCTGAGGCACTTCCCAGTGTGGCGCTCAAGGTCGGTGCGTGCGTGACAATGATCGAGAGGCTGTCTGTCGTTGAAACGGTCTCACTGGTTGTGCTCTCGGTACGAGTGGCGGTGACGGTTAGATCGAAGTTGGTTGTGATGGAGGTGGGAATAGTCAGGCTCAGGCCGGACAGGTCATTTTGCGTGAGTGCCCAACTGCCATCTCCCTGATCGGTACCGGCACTGAGTGTAACTCCGCTGGGCAGGTCGCTGAGGGTGACTGATAATGTGTCGGCATCATCACCATCGATCAGTTTGGCATCCAGTGAGAGCAGGTAACGGAGAGGTTCATCACTGCTGAGGACAGGGTTTCCTTTGACATCAAAGCGCTGGGCCTGAACGCTGTAGCCATCACCATCTTGCGCCTCTGAATGCCAGCTAACCAGGAAGCCACCACCCGGCAGAGCAGTAACTGCGGCTTCAGATTGGTCTCCGGGGGTATATTGGTTGAGCTGGAACTCGTCCCCTACTGGGTCACCGAGCAGGTTAAAGCGTTGGCCATAGGTGCCCCAGCTATTACCGTCCTGGAGGTTGGATTCCCAGGTAACCAAAAAGTCCCCGTCACTGAGTTCAGTGATAGATGGAAATTGTTGGTTATCCGTGGTGTGGCTGTTGATCAGGAATTCTGCGCCTAACTTGGTGTTACTGCTATCAAAGCGTTGACCATAGATGCCGTTGCCATCTCCATCCTGAATATTGGAGTGCCAGACAACAATAAAATCACCACCTGAAAGTGCGGTAATGGCAGATTTTGATTGCTCATCAGCGGTATAGGTGTTGATCAGAAATTCACTGCCCACCGCACTGCCTGTCGCATTGAAGTGCTGGGCGTAAATATTGTGGAGCTCTCCGCTCTGATGGTCTGACTCCCAGGTGATTACAAAGCTGCCATCGCTGAGAACGGTGACATCCGGGAACTGTTGGTCATTTTCTGTTCCTGAATTGACATGAAATTCACCTCCATTGGGATTGCCATCGGCATCAAAGCGTTGAGCATAGATCTCATAGCCGGCGTTATCTTGTGCGAACGAGTGCCAGGTGGCGATAAAACCGCCATCTTCGAGCGCAGAGAGAGCCACTTCAGATTGGTCGCCAGCGGTGAAGCTGTTGATTTGGAATTCACTGTTAACTGGAGAGCCTGAACTATCATAACGTTGCCCATAAACGCCCCAGTCATTGTCACTGTCATCCTGTCCGGTTGACTCCCATGAGATCAGAAAGCCACCATCATTGAGTGCAGTGATGACTGGGGCTTGTTGGTCAAGTGAGGTATGACTATTGATTTGGAATTCGCTACCAGAGACGCCGCCACCAACACCATAGAGTTGTCCATATATGCCCCAGCCATCCCCATCCTGTAGTGCAGACTGCCAAACAATGACTACGGTACCATCAGCAAGTGTGGTGGCTGAGGGGAACTGTTGGTCTGAGCCGGTATGGCTGTTGACTTGAAGCTCGCCGACTGCACCGCTATGCGAGAGACTCAGAGAGGGGGCATCATTGGTGCCGGTAACCGTGATAGTGGCCGTGCCTGTTGAGGTTGCGCTGCTACTGTTACTGATCTGATAAGTAATGGTGACATCGGCGCTCTCCCCTTGTTGCAGATGGTCAAAGTCACTTCC
>Ga0209449_1001558_pt1 | contig 11443 bp, 11 predicted proteins | sample SaaInlV_100m_DNA_5_FD_184671 | JGI IMG/M metagenome (GOLD analysis project Ga0209449, IMG submission 184671) | Marine microbial communities from expanding oxygen minimum zones in the Saanich Inlet - Saanich Inlet SI073_LV_200m_DNA (SPAdes) (version 2) | ecosystem: Environmental > Aquatic >...
CCACAACGTCTGAAACTTCATCGTAATTACCAATTAAAAACTCAAAAAAACCATATTGCTTTGCTATATATACAATTGCAATAAACGAAAAAATCAAGAAATATTTATAATAAAGTACAAATAACACAATACTTTGTTTATCGACAAGCGGAATTTTATCTTTTAAAAATCGAACAATAGAATCATTAAACCCTGCCATTAATAGCTCAACAATCGCAAACAAAGAAAGCATAATCACGTACAAGCCGTAATAGCTTTTATCAACTGTTCTAAAAATCACAATTGAAATAAGGAATAGTATTAAATAGCTTAATCCATTTACACCAAGCAAATGTGTGATATTCCTTAGTATATAACTCTGGCTCTTGGCGTTGTGAAATAAACGTATCATCAGTTGCTGTTGTACAATAAGTACTATTTAAAATAGGATTAGGCGAGTCTTACGCGATAATGTCATTTAATCTTTCATTAGTTTCTCAACTTTATTCAAATCTTCGATTGTATCAACTGCATATGTCTGATGCTTGGTTGGAACCATTTTTACCTTCATACCGCACTCTAATACACGCATCATATCGATAGACTCAACAATTTCCAATGGAGTTGGAGAAAGTTCTGTGTACTCTAACAAGAATGCACGTGTAAACGGAATTACACACACTTGTTTTTTCATTGGAATATTGCCACCCTTGCTGCGCGTAGGAATTGGCTCTCTAGAAAAATAAATTGCATTACTTTGTTGGTCGCATACAACTTTAATACAATTTCTATCCTCAAACTCCTCAATATTTTCAATATCTCCAAGTAGATTACTAACTAAAATTTCTGGGTCATCCAGCATAGGTGTTACTGCTTCAGAAATCATATTTGGATGCGTCATTGGTTCATCGCCTTGCACCATAACAATAATATCATATTGGATGCCGTCTTGCTTTTCTATATAGCCTAAAGCCTCAGCGCACCGATCGGATGCGCGCGCATGCTTGTCAGAAGTCATAACTGCTTCACCGCCTATAGATTCAATATATTCTAAAATTTCTTGATCGCAGGTTGCTACAACTGTTTTCATCAATAAATCACATTTTGAAACCCTCTCATAAACATGACCAATCATTGGCTTACCAAGAATTTTTGCCATCGGCTTTCCCGGAAATCTACTACTACCCATTCTTGCAGGTATTAATGCTAATATATTCATAAAAATCCTCTTATTCTAAAATTATGGCTTTTGACAAACAATCATCATATGGGAACTCCAGCCAGAATCTGAAGCATATTTCACAAATGTTTTCAGGAATCTATCTTTAATTAAATTTCTATTATTACTTAAAATATCAATATCTAACTTGCCCGGAGTGCTGATTTCTAATACTTTAAATCCAATTTCCTCTATTAAAATTTTAACCGAGTAAGGGTTGAAAAAATTTAAATGGTGGGGTGGGGAAACAGACTTTGAATCTTCCCATAAAGCTTGTATATCGAAACCCATGCCAGAAAGCGTTGTAAAAACAAACAAATCTCCAGACTGCATTAGCCCGAATAGTTGTTTTAAAAAAATCCTTGGACTATGGAGGTGTTCAAAAAGCTCAAAACTAACAAAAATCTTACAACCCTGGGGCAAATCACTTCTTTTAACGCCTTCTAAAAACTTTTCAATAACGTTAATGCCTTTTTCTCTACAACTATTGGCAAGATGAAATCCAGGTTCGATTACTGTAGTTTTTTTACCAAACAAAGAATGCATCACTTCTGCAAAGATACCATATCCACCACCAATATCTACCACCTCATAATTTTCATTACCAAACCGTTTGACTGTTTGGTGGATTGACTTTGCTTTTGTTTTCCATATTTTGTCTCTTCTGACTTTGGAGGTAGCCTTATAAAATACTGTTGCCCAATACTCAGTTGAAGGAGCATTGGAATAATAACTATTAAACGCTTCATTTATAGGTCTAGGGGACACAAATAAAGTATCACAATCTGGGCATAACTCATAATCAAAATCTTCTTTAGTAAAAGACAGCTCTCCAATCGACCCACAAGCAGGACATGGAATTGATTCGCGTAAGACATTATTGCCAAAAAAACTTTGGTATCTATTTTTGTCAGCCTTAAATACTCATCAAAAATCAACTTAGGTCTTATATCTTCCTCTGTCATGCCTAATCCTTGTTAGTGTTAGGATTAATTGAGATATGATTTAAAAAGACACTATCCATGGAATATGCAATGAAACGGTAGCCATCCTCCACCTTTTCTTGCAAATCATTAACCGAAGGTTTGACCACATGAATCCCATAAGGAATATTGGCAGATTTTGCCTTATCTTTAATAATGTCTACCACTTTGATAAATTCTTGGTGATCAAATTGAGCGGTTAACCCCATAGATGCGGACAAATCATAAGGTCCAATCAAAATTGCATCAAGACCTTTAACTTTTAAAATTTCATCTAATTCATCAATTGCATCAATATGCTCTATCATTGCTACTAATATTGGTTGCTGCGCTTCTTCAATGTACTCATCAAAGTGCTTACCAAAGAGATTAGCCCTAGAGAATGCAACGCCTCGATTCCCAGCTGGGGTCCATCTAGTTGCATCCCTGACTTTTTTTAAATACTCTGCACTTTTAATCATTGGCACAATAATACCTGCGGCACCTGCATCTAGAGCTTGCTTGCAATCTTTGTAATGCCCGCGCGCTAGTCTTGCAAATGGCAATGTATTGCCCAATTCTAACGCTCGAAAAAGATCTGGTAACTGATGTATAGAAATTGCACCATGCTCCATATCAACAGCAACCCAGTCATAACCGGCCTGACCCATTATTTCGGCAATAGAAGAATTCGGAATCTGCATCCAGCTCCCAACACTGCATCCGCCATCATTCAGGTTTTTACGGATTTTCTTTATTGTTTTAAGTCTATTCATAGTTTGAAATTATCAATTTTATCGCAATTTAACTTGTTTTGTAAGTGATAATTAAGAGGAGTTTTGCGTAATATAAACGAAATATTATTGTCAGTTGCAGCCTTATGATCTGTAATAGAATCACCTATCATTATCGATTTATTAATATTAATATTAAATTTATCGACAATCGAACTAACTGCATCACTTTTATTTGTTGGCGAGCCAATAATTTTTTTAAAACATTTTGCTATTCCAATTCGGCTTATAATCTCTTCAATTTCTGATTGCGGCGTTGCTGTAACTATAAAAAGATTTTTTATTTTATAATTATTTTCAATAAAATTCAGAACCCCTGGCACCCATTCTGAATCAATCACCTTTTGCATCACTAATTTTGAAAATTCATTAGAAAATTTTCCAACAACTATAGGAGTAGATGGCAAGTTCACCCATTCAAGGTAAATAGGAATTTTTTCAAACCGAGACATGCCTCCATTCGACTCATGATGTCGTCTTACTTTTTTAGAAGCCTTATCGCCAAAAGATGAAAATAACTTCTCAAACGCTTCAGATTTAACCCTAACCGAGTCTTTAATTACACCATCAAAATCGAAAAAAATTGTTGTCGCATTACTAATTAACATTAGTCTTAATTTAACTCTTGTATGGGCTTAGTCAATTTTATTGCCACTAATACCCCCAATCACTTGAATCAACCCCTGCCCCAGATCTACATGAAGTGGCGGTATGTACTTCTTGCCTAACTTTGGTTGGTAGGCATAAGGCGTTCTTATATAGTGCCCGGTATAATGACCATCAATAAACTCAATATTACCTTCCGGAATGCCTAAAATCTCTGCTAACATTTTAAGCATATCCAATACACGCATCGGCTCCTGCCCTGTCAATACAATACTTTCATTTATAAAATTATCATTCAATATATCAACGCTTGCTTTAGCCGCATCGTATACATGAATATACTCACGCATAGATTCTGAATTACCTTCATACTTTACAATATTATTCTCTAAAGCTGACTTTACAATTCTATGAATACCATTCGTTTCATCTGCTCTCGGCCCATAAAGCGAGCCATACCTTAAAATAGTATAATCCAGTCCATATGTTCTCTGATACTCTTCTACATATGCTTCAGCGGCTTGTTTACTGCAACGATAAAACCCACCCTCGTGACTATGCACATAGATTGTACTTGCATAAATAAAGCGCTTAACATTATTTTTTTTACAAGCTTCCAATACTTTTACCGTACCTAAAACATTAATATTGATCGTTTCAACTGGTTGGTCAATGGCTTTATTAAGATCAGCAAGTGCTGCAAAATTAAAAACTACTTCTGCTCCTGATATAACAAGGTTTAACTTATCGTCATCAAGAACATCTCCAACAATTATTTCCTGGTCTGATCTTAGCCATTTAGAATTATTACAATCATAAATAACCACATGATAACCAGCATCACTTAAATGATCTGCAACATGTGACCCTATAAACCCACTACCCCCAATTACCACTGCTTTTTTCATAGCATTACAATCCTCGCCTTTGAACTTCATATTCACCTTCTGAAACCCTTCCTTCAAGTTTTTTTCCTGTTAAAAATCGTACCGCCTCTTCTGTTGCTTCAATTTCCATTCTAGCTCTACAGTCTATCGACATCGATCCCATATGTGCAGTTAATAAACAACGCTCTATTTCTTTTAATGGGCCATTATAAGGCTCTTCATTAAATACATCAATTGCCGCACCACTTAAATGGCCAGATTTCATTACTTCATACAAATCACTTTCATTAATAATTCCGCCACGAGATGTGTTAATGATAATCGCGTCTGTCTTCATTGATAGTAAATGGTTTTTTTTAATCATATTTTTTGTTTCACCTGTTAATGGCAAATGAAGACTTACAATATCAGATTTCTTATAAATCTCTTCTTTACTAGACCATTTAACATTAAACTTATTGTTAATATCATCTTTGATAGATATATCATTAACCAATATTTTTGGATTTCCAAACCCTTTTAAATGTTCCAACACTCCTTTGCCAATCCTTCCAATGCCAATAATTCCAATTGTAACTTCGGATAATCTTTTACCAAAAAAACGGTGCCATTTACCTAAATGCATTTGTGAATTTGAGACGTGCACTGATCGTAACAACGTCAACATCATGCCTACGGTCAACTCTGCAACAGCAGGTGCTGGTGCATCTGGCGTGTAAGAGACTGCAATATCTAATTTTTCTGCCTTTAACAAATCAACACTATCTAAACCAATACCAACGCGTGATATTAGTTTTAAATTACTTGCTGCATCCATGACCTTGCTAGTTATTTGCTCAGTGCCGGCAATAACTACATCAAAGTCAGAAATCAAGCCTTCTAATTCACTTTCTGTTAATTTTTTGTTAAAAGGATTAATAATATATTCAATATTATTAGACTCAAGCATATCTAATGGCGCTCTATTTTTTTCACCAAATGGCACAGTGGTAATTAGTACTTTTTTTGATTTAATCACTTTAATTTTTACTACGATTCCTGGTAAGGATTAATTAAGAGCTGTATAGTGTTTTATTTTTAATCCAATTAAGCCATTCATATTTTTTAAAAACATCTACAAAAAAATAACTTGCAAAAATAATTAAAAAAGGCTCTAAAGGAAAACGATATCTAATTGACCCAATAGTAATCATATGTACCAAAGTCAAATATCCAAATAAAGCAAAAATAGGTGTTAACATTCTAAAATACCTCTTGGAATTTCTAAATATAAAGCCAATTGCTAAAAAAAGAACGATACCATAACTTAATAAAGATGCCGCTATTATATACCATTGCTGGTAATGCTGAGTATGAGGCCATAACCTCCAAAAACGCATGAATTTTATTCCAGCTAATTCAATAAAATGACCGATATCGCTAGCAATGTAATTTAAAGCTTCTTTTTTCATTGCTTCGTTACGACGAATAGGGTTTTTAATATAATCAAACTGAGATAGATCCATATCACTCGTGCCATCTTTTCGACCAACACCCCCACCAGTTACATTCATAGGGTTATTACCTGAGAACAATACTATACCGTCACCTAAATTAAGACGAACAAATTCCCCATATTTTTGATATTGGTGCACCCACCATGGCGACATTAGTAATATATAACTAATGCAGTAAATTATTAGATACTTAAGCACTATTTTCCATGGTAATCCGTGTACTAAATATATAAAAATAACGACTAAAATTGGATTCAATAGATCGAGTGATGGGCGTACCAAGATAGATAAAATAGATAATAGAATTGCCCAAAAGAAATGTTTTTTATAAAAAAGTAAAAAGGTTGCTAATAACAAGAATGTATAAAGTGTTTCAGTAAGTCCAGTTACTGCATAAAATAAAAAATGAGGATAAAATGCAGAAATTAAACTAGATAATAATGCTGCAACTTTATTTTTAAATAACTCTAGTGATAATAAATAAACAAGATATACAGTAGCAATAGATATACCTATATCTGCAAGAATTAAAACTGTCTTTCCTTCAAAAATATATGTCCATATAGGGTATAACGGCATGTATATATGATTCTTAATTACCTGACCAGAAAAAATTTCATTCCCAATAGTCTGATAAGCTACAGCATCAGGGAAGCTAACATCCGGATAAACTAGCATAAACGCTAGTCTGCCACAAGCTGCCAATAATAATATTAAGGCAATAGGTAATTTACTATTGATACTATTCATTGGCTATGCTGTTGCTTTTATTCAGTTCCGCTGGTGATGAGAAAGCCAAATACCTCAATCTCTTTTCGTCAAGCCTTGCCCTGCTAACACTATCAAGAATAACTCCTGCTGATAACGTTACAAACGCTAAAATCATTATTCCAGTACTAAGGATGACTGTAGGAAACCTAGGAACCAATCCTGTATCAATCCAAGTTGAAAAAATGGGAATAGATAATATGATTGATGTGAATGAAAATAACAAAAAAAATATTCCATAGAATTGAAAAGGTTTCTGCTCCTTGAAAAGGGTTAGTATTGTAATTAGGATTTTAAAGCCATCAGCCCAAGTACTTAACTTACTTTCAGACCCTTCAGGTCGTGAATCGTATTTTGACTCAATTTCATCAAAAGGTATAGATAGTTGGAGGGCATGGATAGTCATTTCTGTCTCTACTTCAAAACCATTTGAAGATACTGGGAAAGATTTTACAAATCTACGCGACATGACTCTATAACCAGATAACATATCTGTAAATCCGTGACTAAAAATTAAAGAGACGGCTTTTGTTAAAGCCCAATTTCCTATAATGTGCCCACTCCTATACGCATCACTAGGAATGATGGCATTACGTGTTGCAACAACCATATCTAGATTATCGGATATAAGCATACTGATCATAGATCTAACTATAGAGGCATCATAAGTATTATCCCCATCTACCATTATATAAATATCTGCATCTATATCAGCAAACATACGACGCATCACATTGCCCTTACCCCTGACTTTTCCAGATCTTACTATGGCGCCAGACTTAGTTGCCACCTCAATAGTTTTATCAGATGACAAGTTGTCATATACATACACACTTGATTCCGGAGTATACTTCTTGAAAGACTCAACGACAACACCAATTGTCGACTCTTCGTTGTAACATGGGATTAGTACTGCAATTTCTATATTATTATTTACGAGCATGTTTTTGGTTGCATTTGGTTAAATCTATATATCGTCATAACTGGCCCTGGTCGATCAAAGAGTAGCAAAGATTCAATTACACTAGTGAAATTGTACAAAATATCACCATAATCCTCAAACTTCTCAGGTACCTCGTCGTATGGAATAAATGTGGACTCAATAGTATAGCTACAATTATTCAGTATCATTTTATATGTACTTGGGGCTGGCTGATGAAAATAAGCATTTAAACCAAATCTCTCGTTTGTTAATATAGGCTCATATCCAGATTCAAGTAATAACTTAATTAACTTTGGCCCTTTATACCTGCCCTCTTCAATCTTTCTAAGTATGATCCCATTAATTCCATCTGGTAAATTCAATGAAAGATGTAGCTTTTCCCGTGTGCCAATTGCATTAGGGAAATTTTTGTCTATAAACCTGATGCCATCTTTTGTTATTGGGTAATAATTAAAGCCCAAAGTGTTGTATATAACGAATGACTTGCTCGAGGTATTTTCTTTCAGCCATTCCAATGTCATTATCCGAGTATCTTTTGCAGTCACAATCGAATGCCAAGATAACAACAATATGATATTAACAAATACCAATACCATAGATAAAGTATTAACTATAGCTGCTTTTTTTATCTTGCAAAGTACGACCGCAGATATTAAAGACATTGATATTATAAGAAATAAATTATATCTTGGCTCAAAATGATAAGTTGCGATTAAAAAAAGATAACCTATAAATGGAATAATCAGTAAAAATATCTCAGAATCTCGTTTCAAAATCATATAGAACACTGAAAAAATGAAAATAGCAGATAATACAAAATTGTAATCAACCAAAGCCGAGAGAACATCAATAATAACGGATGGAGAAATACTAGCTTGAACTTGACTACTTGCACCACCATAAACAATCTCACTTAAAATTTTTCCTGGTCCGAGCCACATCGTCAAAACAAAGAAAATCAGTACAATAGAAAATGTTGTACCTATATCTTTCAATGCCTCTTTCTTTGTTCCTTTATTATCAACGAGTAAGTATAAATGATATAAGCCCGCTAAAGCTAAAGGGTGACTAGAGAACATGGCGAAACACAAAGAAATACCCGATAAAATAAGCAATGCGTTTGACCCATTTTTTAGATAATTCCAGTATAAATATATAGAAAGAAAAACCCAGGAAAAATCTATAACCCAATGCTTAGAATAATGTAGATTAATAAAAACCAACAAGTCTAAAACTAAAAAACATAGGAATAAGTATGCCACCCTCTGACTCCATTTGTCAGCAATTACCTTACTAACTAGCCATGCAGAAAATAAAAAGAGAATGGATGATACAGATCTTAAAAAAGGCAATACGTCTATATAATTTGCGGCAACATGTGTTTTGAATACCGCTATAGAAGGCATACCTTCTATAAAATATTCAAAACCCCAGAATAACATCGTAAATGGTAAAAGAGAAAGATGCACCCAAACTGTATAATATGTTTCATATGGCAATTTTAAGCTTCCGCTATTTATCATTCCATAGATGTTTAATAATTGTGCCGTTTCATCTGGGATTACCTGAATGGGAAAAGATAAATCAATGCCAGAAACTAAAAATATCCAATAAATAAAGAGCAAAAAAAGAGGTACGCTCGTCTTTAAATTGTTAGAAATTCTCATTACCCTTTAGAAAGTAGTGTTTCAAAATAATCAATAGTATGCTTAAGTCCATCCTTAAGAGAAATTTCAGGATTCCAAGACATTTTTTCTTTTGCAAGAGAAATATCGGGCTTTCTTTGCGTTGGATCATCAGATGGCAGTGGTCTAAACACAATTTCAGACTTCGAATTTACCATAGAAATAATTATTTCAGCAAGTTCAAGAATAGTAAATTCATTTGGATTTCCAAGATTAACAGGTCCAGAGAAATCCTTTGGCATGTTCATCAGCAAAACAAAGGCATCTATCATATCATCAATATAACAAAATGAACGCGTTTGGGAGCCATCTCCATAAATTGTAATAGGAAGACCCTGAATTGCCTGCACAATAAAATTTGAAACTACCCTGCCATCGTCTGGATGCATGTTTGGGCCATACGTATTAAACAAACGTGCAACTTTAATATCTAAATCATGCTGCCTCTTGTAATCAAAAAATAATGTTTCAGCGCACCTCTTCCCTTCATCGTAGCAAGACCTCAATCCAACCGGATTAACACGCCCCCAATAACCTTCGGTTTGAGGATGAACCTCTGGATCTCCGTACACTTCACTTGTTGAGGCTTGTAATATTTTAGCGTTAAGACGTTTTGCTAGACCAAGCATATTAATTGCACCGTGAACACTGGTTTTTGTAGTTTGAACAGGGTCGTTTTGATAATGAATAGGCGATGCTGGGCAAGCTAAATTGTATATTTCATCAACTTCAACATAAAGAGGGAAAGTTACATCATGCCTCAAAATTTCAAAATTTTTATTTTCCATTAATTGAGCTATATTTTCTTTATTTCCTGTGTAGTAGTTATCTACACATAGGACATCATGCCCCTCATTAAGCAATCTATTGGAAAGATGGGAGCCAACAAAGCCCGCGCCTCCAGTAATTAAAATCCTTTTCATATACACTTAGCCCTTATGATGAAATCTATTATTTAAAATTTGTCAATGCTGTGAATAAATTTTACAGACATATTTTTTGGTGTTGGCAAAATATCAGACCTTTTACTTAAAAATACAAAAGCTATTATAAAAAGAAACACAAGTATCTGAGCTGTCATTAGAACCAAAAACCAAATAATTGTCGTGGCCCACTCTGAAAATGTATATAAATTCACAAAAAAATGTAAACTATACGCTATTGACAAGGATAACATTGCAAGAATCAAAATAACTACGAAAGTCATTATAGACCTAATAATGACAATCTCACTAAATACTGATATTGCACTGAAACCGTGCAATAATAACGACGAAAAATTCATCTTGGAACATCCAAAATACCTAACTCCTCTTTTTGTTTCTACATATGAAATTGGTAATTTAGACTTGATTAGTGATGCAGGAAAATTATTCCAAGATTCTGGCATACTAGTAATTTTAACTATCATTTCAGCGGGTATTAATGAGAAATTACCAAAGCTTATTTTATGACCTGTAAGAAATTTAAATATAGCTTTATAAAGAAAATAAAATAACTTAAAGAGCACTCCTTCTGATCTTTTCCCTCTATGTGCAACAACAATATCTCCTGACGATTGAAAAGATTCAATTAGTCGGCTAATATCAGTCACCTTGTCCTCACCATCAGAGTCCATTACAATTACTAAGTCATATTGCTCTGTATCTATAGATGATAAACCAACTGAAATAGCTCTTTGATGCCCCATGTTTGTAGTCAAATTAATAACTTCAATTGAAGCAACATTCTTATATTTAAAATTTATAGTGCAATTATCGATAGACCCGTCATTAATTGCTAGAATAGACACACTGTAATTATTAGCAATTAGAGAGTCCAAATCTTCAACTAGCAACCTAAATGCCTCCCAATCATTATAGACAGGCGTGATAATTATCAATTTTATACATTCTCTATTTTTCATAATATTTTATCACCCCAAAACCTCTGACAACTTTTTAAAATTTCTTATATAGAACATCCTAAGAAGCCTTTTTCTTATTCTGGTTCAATTTTATACTCTCTTGATACACATCCATTGGTTTTTTGTAGTCTAGTGTTTCATGGAATCTACGATGGTTGTAAAATTCGATATAGTCATCTACATCGGTAGTTAACTCGC
>Ga0209449_1001580_pt1 | contig 11290 bp, 13 predicted proteins | sample SaaInlV_100m_DNA_5_FD_184671 | JGI IMG/M metagenome (GOLD analysis project Ga0209449, IMG submission 184671) | Marine microbial communities from expanding oxygen minimum zones in the Saanich Inlet - Saanich Inlet SI073_LV_200m_DNA (SPAdes) (version 2) | ecosystem: Environmental > Aquatic >...
TAAATAATACTAATAATAATTTGGTATAATTTGCGCTATTGCCGAAGTAGCACAGTTGGTAGTGCAACTGATTTGTAATCAGTAGGTCACCAGTTCGAGTCCGGTCTTCGGCACCATATTTAAAAGGGTTTATAGTGATCACACTATGAGCCTTTTTTTATGCGTGTCGTAGTGGTGTCGTAACTAGGTTGTTTTTCACCCTAAAATCGTTCAATTTAGCACCCCCACCCCCCAAACACCACCTTTCTCTCTATACATAAGGTTGCCTTCCCACAGTGGAGGGGAAAGTTATTTTTTTAGGTTATTTTTGAGATACAATCAGACCTATGAAACTTAAAACATTACTACTAGCCTTATTATTATCAATTAGCCTGAGTGTCTCCGCCGATTGTTATGATGGAGATGACTTTAATGATTGCCTAAACAAGGCTCAACAGGGAAGCGCGTATTCTCAGTATCTTGTGGGGTATAGTTATCACATTGGCAGAGGTGTTTCTAAAGACTTTAACAAGGCTGCGTACTGGTATAAAAAAGCAGCCAAAAATCAAAATGCAGTTGCTCAAAATCACCTGGTTTTGCTATCAATTTAATCCATGGCATACAGTTGGACAACTGCTCTTTGGATTTTATTACTGGAGTTAATGCTAATCGGCAGTTGTCGGGCATTACCCACTGGAAGGATAGGTTTGGGTTTGGACTTAAAAAATTGCAGGATGCACTCTACTCAAATAAATATTTACTTTTTTGGATTGCTGTAATTATGCTTTTTATTCATAATATGAAAGATTAGTCTTTATAACAATCAACGTTTAATCTATCCATAATGACAGATCTAATGTTAGTCCCCCAGGATTCGTCAACGTGCCATGTTTCTACATCTGAATAATAGCAACCTTTGTACCAGGTAGCCCACCATTTTGATTCTTTGAATGCTTTGTTAATCTCATCATGTATAGCGTCATCTACGTGTGTTCTGACTTCAAGCATAGTGCATTCCTGATAAGTATCAAGTAAAGGTCCACTCATGATCTTCTCAAGGCTTTTCATTCTTACAATGTCTTCTTGAAACTCATTGATGATATCGTCAATAATCTTATCTGAAGCATTTCTAACTTCAGTTTTCAATTGTTTGCACTCTTTTTCACTTAACTGTTTCATAACTTAATTCTATAGTATTAGGGTTCAAAATTAAAATTAATAGTATTATTGTATTTATGTACTCATTAATATTTATCAACTCATGACACCAGAACAAATTGCAATGGTCGCATCTATTTTGATCATCTTCTTGGTTGTGTTAAAAGATGCAAGAAAATCAGAGGCTAAACGCAAGAAAGAAAACGAAATTAGAAAGAATAACCTAGTTAAAACGGTTCCTACTATAGTGCCGCTTTCACGACCGAGTTTTAATTACTCAGAGGTAGAGCTAAAGTTTCGAAAAGATATTGATTTGATTGATGACAGATTACATTTTTCTGGTAGATTCTCTCCAGTAGATTCTGATGAACATTACGAAGATATTTATCAAGGTTGTGGCATTATGGATGGAGGAAATCCTTATGACATCATTAATGAAGTACATCCTTGGGTTAAAGTTTATGAGGCATTCTTTGATAACAAAAGTTTTGATTACGATAAATTAAGTGTTGTATCAGATGGCGTAAATACCCAGATGATGTTAGGTGGTATAGTCATCGCAACAAAAGAAGTTGTTGGTGATTTTGATGGGGTTATAGATATTATTACATTGTCTGATTGCGGCCATAAAGACTTTGAGACTATGTTCTATTTAAATAGAATTATTGCCGCTTATGGGCATAACACAATAGTCGATGATGCTAGGGTTAATCCTAGATATGGTAGAGTGGACATTGACAAAGTGATTCATCACGCTGAAAGATATATTCCTTGGAGAATTAAGAACGCATTCAATAAGGGGGATGATATTGAAATGATTGACTGGACAGGAGGCGCAAGAATTGAAGTTGAAATATGGAAGGATCATTACAATCCAGATGATGAGCCTTCTTTGTGTATAAAAACCACCTTCTATATAAATGGTACGGACCAGCCTATTGGAACAATGAGTTCTAATGATTACTTCTCAGTAGAAGATTTTAATTATTTTTACAAAAAATAGAATGAACGATACAGAGTTAAAAGAGTTATTAGGTTATTGTCAGAGTGATGGAAGAATATGCCCAAATCCAAATTATTGGGAAGGTATGTTTAAAAGATTTAGGAGTGAGGAGAGTTATATGCGTGATACGTTTCCACCAAATCCCCTTATTCTAGGGGGTTGGTGGGCTAGTGACGATGATGAAAAGAGGCTTCGTTTTCTTACTCATATTTACTGGGCATATAAGCATAATATTTTTGAGCAGACTAAAAGATATATAGAGCGCCTTGATAACGACAAATGGTATGGAAGATATGCGGCACATGAAGTAACCTTAGATAAAATCAAGGAAGAATATAAAAAGTGGGAGGAGTATGGCGGCTAAGTTTCTATTAATATTTTTATTTGCTACGAATGCTTTTGGTGAATGGGTAGAATCAGAAGAAGATATGTTTTACCTGTTACATGATTATGGAGGCAACCATGAAGTAACCAATATAATCCCAGTAGGTGAGGACAATGAATATATTGCTACTTTTTTTAAAACCTGGACACATCCCTACGTGCGAAATATTGAATATTTTAGGTGTGTACATAAGTCAATAACAATGGAGAGAGTGGGTTGTTGGACTTTAAAATTCCAGCATAACAAGGAATAAATAAAACATTGTTAGTGAATTAGATTGATTTTTATTGAATAGGCATTAATTGTGGCAACATTCCAAGGATTTCTAAACTCATTTAATCTTGAGAATACCAAGGGAACTCAGTTCGAGCATTTCGTTAAATGGTTCTTGAAGAATGACCCCGAGTGGATTACACAGGTCGATGAAGTATGGCTATGGGATGAGTACCCAGATAGATGGGGTCCAGACTGTGGCGTTGACTTGGTATTCAGACACAAGAACGGTGAGACTTGGGCAGTCCAAGCTAAGTGTTATGACACCAAATATTCAATCACCAAGAAAGATGTAGACACTTTCCTCAGTGAATCAAACAGACAAGGAATAGACAAAAGATTACTGATTGCCTCAACCGACCAAGTAGGCAGGAACGCTAGACAAGTTTGTCAGGCACAAGAGAAACCAGTTACTCTGTATCTATATGCTGATTTTGATAAGGCGGCTATCGATTATCCAAGTGATATATCTCAACTTGCCTCTGCCAAAAGAAAAGAACTGCCTACGCCAAGACCTCACCAAATAGAAGTAATAGAAGACGTCACTAATGGATTTGAAAATGCTGACCGTGGTCAAATGATTATGGCTTGTGGCACAGGCAAAACCTACACAACCCTTTGGGTAAAAGAAGCATTAAATGCTAAGACAACGCTCGTATTATTGCCTTCATTAAGCCTATTGTCTCAGACATTAAGAGAGTGGGCTTCTGCTAGTAACGAGCCATTCGAAGCATTATGTGTCTGTTCAGATGAAACTGTAGGTAAGCAATCTAATGATGAATTAATTAGCTCTGTACAAGATGTCGCCTTTCCAACAACGTCAGACCCACAAGTAATCAAGGCATTCCTAGGTAGGGGTGTAAACAAGGTTGTCTTTTCAACTTATCACTCCTCGCCGTCTATTGCTGAAGCTCAAAAAGATAATCCCTCTCACGAGTTTGATTTGGTGATTGCTGATGAAGCTCATAGATGTACAGGTGAAGCTGGTAAGGCGTTCACAACTGTACTTGATGATAGTTTAATTAAAGCTAAGAAGAGACTATTCACCACTGCTACACCAAGAACATATTCAACCAACATCAAGAAGAAAGCAAGTGAGATGGGTATTGATATTGCTGATATGAGTGATGAGGCTTCCTTTGGTAGAGAGTTTCACAATCTTACTTTTGCTCAAGCTGTCGATAAGAAATTATTAACTGACTATAGGGTTGTAATTATTGGTGTTGATGAGCCGATGATTTCCAAGTGGATTAAAAGACGTGAGCTAGTCAGAACAGATACTGGTGAGACAATCGATGCTAAAACTCTAGCATCACAGATAGGTTTAATTAAAGCAATTAAAGACTACGATTTGAAACGAATGATTAGCTTCCACAGTAGAGTTAAAAGTGCTGAATGGTTCGCTAATGACTTGCACAATGCAATAGATTTTGTCAGTGATGAGCATCGTCCAGAAGGAGGGATTTACACAGACTTTGTTTCTGGAAAGATGTCTAGTTATGACAGAGGGTTAAAGCTATCACAACTAAAGAAATTGCATAATGCCGATAGAGGTTTATTAACTAACGCTAGGTGCTTATCAGAAGGTGTAGATGTTCCTTCGCTAGATGGTGTTGCTTTTATTGACCCAAGAAGTAGTCAGGTAGATATTGTTCAGGCAGTAGGTAGAGCTATTCGTAAGAGCGACAATAAGACAATAGGAACAATCGTATTGCCAGTGTTTATTGAAGACACAGATGATGTTGAGAAGTCAATATTGTCAAGCAATTTTAAGCCGATATGGGGTGTTCTGAACGCACTCAAATCGCACGATGAAACTCTATCATTAGAGTTAGACCAGCTTCGTACAAACCTAGGGCATCAGGGAGGAGGTAGTTTAGTTGGGAGCTTGCCAGATAAGATAGTATTTGATTTACCTACAACAATTGATAAGAGTTTTTCAGATGCGTTAAAGACTATTATTATTGATAAAACCACCACTTCTTGGAGTTTTTGGTATGGCCTGTTATTGAATTATTATGAGAACGAGGGAAACTCAGATGTACCTACAAAATATAAAACTAAACATAACCAGGCGTTAGGGCAGTGGGCATCAAGACAAAGAGTGCCAAAAATTAAAGATAAACTAAAACAAAGCCAAGTTGATAGATTGGACGCTATTGGGTTTATTTGGAATAAAGGAGAAGACAGTTGGAATAAAGCATTTTCATACTTAAAAGATTTTTCCGACAAAGAAGGACATACAAATCTTCCAAATCAATATAAGCATTCTAATGGTTTTCAATTGTATTCATGGGCTGTTAATCAAAGATCTTTTAAAGACTCCTTGCCTTTAAGAAATAAGCAGCAATTGGAAAGTCTAAATGGCTGGAGTTGGGATCCAATTGGTGACAGATGGGAGGAAGTTTTTGGATATCTAGTGGATTATTCTAAAACACATGGAGATTGCAATCTACCTATACGTTATAAAACCAAGGAGGGGTTTAAATTGGGTTCATGGGCGTATTTACAAAGAACCAATAGAGACAGGCTAAGTGAAAGAAAAGTGTCGCTCTTGAGTGGCTTGAAGTGTTGGCACTGGGATAGTGAATTGGACAGTAAGTGGGATCAGTCGTATCAAGATTTAAAGGAATACTTTATTAAAAATGGTGATTTTCGAATACCTAAAAACTACAGCTTACCTAGCGGGGCAAACTTGCGTAACTGGTATCAAACGCAAAAACGCAATAAAGAGTTGTCACAAGAAAGAGTGGAAAGACTCAATAAGATTGATCCAGAATGGAGGCTAGAAGGTTCTGAGTTTTCTTTTTACAAAGGTTTGGATAAGCTAAATGAATACCAAGATGAATTTGATCATGTAGAAGTAAGGCAGACCTATATCTCTCCAGATGGCTTTAAGTTGGGGCAGTGGGTTTCTAAACAAATCGAAAAAGAACAAGGTTCGGTGTTATCAAAACTTCATATTAATGAGCTAAACTCCCTTGGCTTTATATGGAATCCGACTTTACATGCGTGGAACAAGTCATTTTCTTTATTACTTAAATATTTCAATGATCATGGAGATTCGGTTGTGCCATCTTCATTTAAGATGGATGGATTTATTCTTGGGGGATGGGTTAGAAGGCAAAGAAAAAATAGAAGTAAGCTTACAGACGAGCAAATAAAAAAACTAAACTCTGTGTCATTTGTCTGGAATATTGAAAACAGCATAAACCAGTATAAATAGAAAATTTGCTAAAATTGTTTGTATATAAAACAAGCCACTAGAATTCATAAGCCAGCCTTTTCCAGCACAGTAGATATAGACATTTCCAGAGCGTCAGCTATACGTTTTATATTGATTAAAGCTAGGTTGTGTTCACCTCTTTCAACTCCACCCATATAAGAACGATCGATACCAGCAAGGTCTGCTAGTGCTTCTTGAGAGATTCCTTTATCTAGTCGTATAGACCTAACTGCGCTGCCAAAGTCTATTAGTTCTGGATGATCTGAGGAATTTTTATATGGTCTAGCCATACAAAGAATGTTAGGTTTATAATGAATATAACACCACGGGATATAGTACCCATACATTATTAGGCTTAATTAAGACATGGCGCAGAAAATATTATTGATTGACTGGGAGTTTGTCAGTACCGATACGAAGGGTTGGTATGGTTTTCCTGTGCATGTAGCTTTAGTAAAAGAATGGCTTGATACGGGTAAATATAAAAATGAAGAAGCTGCTTTGTATGAAAGCATGTGCAATACTACTGTTTTCTCCGGCCTTCCAAGTGAAAGTCCATTACGATGGTTAATTAGAATATTGAGATGGTTTTACTTTAAACAGCAAAATTATCTTGGTATAGATGGGCAACAGCCAGAGCTTGAAAAGACTTATAACCTTTATCCAGTATTAATCGCGTATTTATATAACGAGTATTATCAATTCTTTAAAGGGCATTATGTATTTAAAGTTGATGACCAGATTCAAAGGCTAATCGACAGAAGGCCCGATGACTGGGTGCTGGGCATTGTCTCAGCATATAGAACTAAAGAAGAAATTGAATTAATACTTTCAGATCAGTTTTCTGCTACAAAAGAATACAGTGAAGCGTTTACTTATAAATTCTGCACAGACTCTCCTATAAGATTTTCCGAACCACCAACAACACCAGAAATACCAGAAAACATTGAAGTTGTATCTAACGAAATAGATGACTTTGGAAGTGAGTCAGAAGTTTATATCTTATCTAATGCAGCGTATAGTAAGTACATACATTCCGACAGCGTTGACGTTATTGAGGTATGGGGCGACAAGACCATAGATGACTTTGAATTTGATAACCCTGGCCAGGTTTTGGTTGTGCCAAATAGTGTAGAAACTCCGGCAAATGTTGAAAATGAAAGCGTTCCGGATATAGAAAATATTCAACAGGCGGAAGAAGAATTAAGAGTCTCCTTTGCTAAAGATCATGAAATTATTAATAATCTTGGCAAGAGTGGTTTTAAGCCGACACATGTAGCTCTATTTATTTTCATGTTTATGGTTGTTATCTTGATTAGCTATAGTGTAGCCGATCAGTTAGAGAGTATTTATGAGGTAAATGGCGGGCATTGGTTTGCGGTAATAATTGTGATGTTATTAAGTGGAGGGTTTTGCTCTTTTATTCCAGTCTTGATATATTCTGTTTCAGAGATAAAAACCAAAGAAATTGAAACGACAATACTGCTTGGATTTGGTGGTGGGGTTTTGGCGACAGTCTTAACTGCTTTTGAACATATGAATAATGGTATTGGCGGTGTATTTGCTCTTACAACCTTTTTATCGTTTTTTTATACACTGGAGTACAATAAAGAAATAAAAGAGCGATTAACCAAGTGCGAGAAACATGAATGCAATTGAAAATCAAATAAGAATCAGATCAACTCAGTTTAATAAACTAGAAGAGTATTTAGAAGTTAAAGGCATTGTTGAGAAGTCTGGACAAACGTCAGATAACCTAATCAGAATTTGTAAGTTTCCTAGCCAGGAATATGAAGATGTTGTGGGCGATGGAGTTGCTGAAATATCTATTGTTGGTAAGTCGACTCACTATGTAGGGTTGTCTTTAAAACAAGGTAAAGGTTGCGCTCCTGGAACAGATACATTCTTCATTTGTCCTGATTGCAATAAACGATCTAGATACCTATATTCTGTACCAAGAGGGTTGATGTGTTCTTCATGTGCAGGGCTATATTATGAGGCTTCTCCGCAGCGTGCAGCACGAAGTTTTACAATGGCTAGACACTTGCGTTATAGACACGGAATAGAACGAGATAATCTGAAACCTAAGGGCATGCATAACAGAACATTTAATAGGCTAATAGGACGAATACAAGCACTTGAAATGGATGTTATAAGTCGGTTTACTTAATCTATATCTGGTGAAATTCTTGTGCGGTTTGTTAGTGGTTTGACGTTGACTGCACTCACTCACATCTGCACACTATTCTCTAACTAGGGTAGGTATAGGTAAAGGTACAACCCTAGCCAAAGGAACAACTAATGCTACAACAACAACTACTGTACCAGGTAAAGGAACAACAATTGATATAACAACAAGTATGGGCAATCATGCCCAGTCGACTTCAGTAGTTATTTGACAATCAATTTCTTTAATTATGCGTTCTGCTTTTGAATAATAATTCACCTTGCCTATATCTTGTTTCTTGCTGTCTTGTGTGACATCTGTAACTTGAATTAGGAAGCACTTATCATCAAACTTGGAATGAGGATAGTCTCCATCGTTGGCCTTTCCAAACAATCTTCTCCATTCTCTAATGTAAGCAGATTTAGTGCCGTTTTCCCATATAACCTCACCATCTGGATTAGGTTTTTTTGATGTTTTTAGATTGTAGTGACGAGTGAGATTTATATTGTTATATTCTCCAGATATGATCTCTAGGTGAAGTCTTGCTTTAAAACCCCATGGACTAGGCTTAACTTCTGATTTAATACACTTGGCCTTATATTCTCCTTCTGGGATTAGCGGGTCATCATTGAGTTCACATTTGATATTGTTATTCATTGATTACGCCTCGCTGGTGGAATGAAATTTTTTACTGGTGAAGTATTCATCTAAGTCTGACACTTGATACCTAATAGACCTACTTCCTACCTTAATAAACAAAGGCCCATCACCTTCCCATCTCTTTCTACGAAACCATGCTTTGCTCATCCCGTATAGTTTTGACGCTTCCTTTTCATCTATGATTTTTTTACACATCATTTTCTCCTTGGTTGTTATGATGCGCCAAGTTTATATATAGAGGACTATCAGCCTACGGGGGTAAACTGTAGTTTTTAGGTGTGGTTCTTACCCGATCTGCACCAGTCCCGAATTTTCTCAGGCGAGAAGTCACCATCTGGATCATCAAATACTGCGGATATTAGGCCAGAGATTGCCTTGTAGTGAGGGCTTCCAGTTAAGTCCCTTATAATTTTTTCTAGATTCCTGGCAAGGAATACAGCTCCACTAAGCCTTGTTTTTTTTCCACTTAACATAGGGTCAAGCTCTACTGATTTTATTGTTTCTGAAATTCTTGCTACTTCTAAACTTAGACCTGCCAGGTTGCAATTATGATCTTCAAAATACCAAATGTTTTGTTCATATTTTCTGTTGAGACTTAGTAAATCTTTAGAAACTTTGTTAAACATATTGCGCAGTTCATCGGCATATTTGTCACGATCTTTTGATGTTTTTAATTCATTTCGCTTATCAGTTCCATAGAAGTAGATCAAGGCAGACATGCCAGACATAACTATTGGCTTTAAACCTCTTGGATCAGCATCATCGATAGCACCTTCTAGTTTTTGCCATGCTAGTCGAGACTGTTCCGAGGTTAGTGGCATGAAAAACCTTTTATACTTCTGTTCTCGAAAGGTTGAGTTATAAAGCTCTTTGATGTCTTTATGCCACCAATCTAGTGATACGGTGCTTGTGATGACTTTGGGCTCCAGCATTATATTTCTACCTTTATATTTACAGCATTGATAATGGCATCTTCAATCTGTTGCATTGCTTTTCTGGGTCTTTCAATATCAAAACTGATATAACCACCAGTTACATCTTCATCGATAGCATGATTGACTAGGTGCTTAATAATAAATGACGATAGGTCTAAGCCTTCTGCAATGGTAATAAAAGTTCGACGAAGGTCGTGGATCATAAACTCAATCCCACTTGTATTCTTTATATGACTTATTGCTCTTCGTGCTTCGGTTAAGTGTCCAGACTTACCGCCACCTGGAAATATAAACTGCGAGTCAGAAGAAGATAGCTTCTTTATAAGGACATTGCCAATATAGTTTCCTAATGGGAGTATATGGTCCTTGCCATTTTTTGTTAGTCTTCCTGGTATGTTAATAAGCTTTCCCTTCAGATCAAACATTGACCATTCTAACGCTGCGCATTCGCTTCTACGCATCCCAGTAAATAGTAATAGCATCAAGTAGTCTCTTGTCGTTTCATTACTGACAGTCTGTAGTGCTGACCACCAATCTTGAAGTTGATACTTATGTATGACGCTTTTACGCCTAGTCTTTTGATTCCACCTCTTTCTTTCAGTTAAAGCCGAGACAGGGTTCTCTGGAAGGCTTTTATTTTCTGCTCTAGTATGATTCCATATACCTCTTAAGAGTCTTGCAGCAAGGTCTGCATAATAAGGTCCATGTGTTTCAGATATATCTAGATGCCAATTTAAAACCGCATTTGGCGTAATCGATGACAACCTTTTGTTTTTCCATTTAGACAATGCTCCTGGGTGGCTTGAATCACTCTTAACACCTTTACGCCCACCTTTGCTAATGAATAGTCTCCGATAGTCATAAACAGTTTTCTTAGATAGAGGGCCTTTAGATCTTGGTGCATTTATATAGTTTTCAAACGCCTCACCTAGCAGTATCGTTTCAGATAGCGCTATTCGTTTTTGCTCTAACGGGTCTTTTCCAGACGCAACTTCTCCGAGCATTTTCTGTGCTTCTTTTCTGGCTTGCTCAACGGTCAGATTAGGATATGGACCTATAGTAATTCTAGACTGCTTTCCATTGATTGTTTTCTCAATAATGAATGCTTTATAGCCACTTGAAGTCACTCTTATTCCGAAGCCTTTCAGGGTGTCATCCATGTAACGCTTCTGTGCAGACTTACCCTCTGGAATAGGAAGAGAGTCAACCTTTCTTTTTGTGATATTCATAGCATTAAAACCTTGTGTCGTACTGGTGTCGTAAATAGGGTTAATAATAGGTAGTAAACCTTCCTATTCAGTATAACACTTAACCGCTTATATATAAGGTATATTAGTACTCAGTAGCACTTATTAACAAATGATATATATCGTTATTCACTGATTTGTAATCAGTAGGTCGCCAGTTCGAGTCCGGCCTTCGGCACCATATCTAAAACCCATAGTCTTGACTATGGGTTTTTTTCGTTTTGGATCTTAATTATTGGCTATATATTAAGTTATTA
>Ga0209449_1001587_pt1 | contig 11252 bp, 8 predicted proteins | sample SaaInlV_100m_DNA_5_FD_184671 | JGI IMG/M metagenome (GOLD analysis project Ga0209449, IMG submission 184671) | Marine microbial communities from expanding oxygen minimum zones in the Saanich Inlet - Saanich Inlet SI073_LV_200m_DNA (SPAdes) (version 2) | ecosystem: Environmental > Aquatic > Marine...
TGACCGCGGCGGTGGAGTGACTGTTTTTTGCGGAAGCACCGACATCGGACAGGGTTCAAATTCTGTGCTCGCCGGAATCGTGGCTGAGGAGTTGGGAATTCATCTGCAGCAGGTGATTGTCGTCACGTCAGATACTGATCTGACACCTGTTGATTTAGGCAGTTACTCCAGCCGTGTAACACTGATGACAGGCAATGCCGCAATTGCCGCAGCACGGCCTTTACGTGAGCAAATTCTCAGTGCCGCCTCAGAAGTAATGAAAATTGCCGCTGAAGAATTAACGATCCGCAATGCTAAAGTTGGTCAGTTGAATGGCAGTGGTGAACCAGTTTCTTTTGTGGACGCGGTTCAATGGGCGGAAGCAAAATTTGGAACTCTCGGTTCAGTCGGAAGTTACACCCCTCCACGCCGTGGTGGAAAATTCAAAGGTGCCGGCGTTGGTCCATCACCAAACTACAGCTATTCCGCCTGTGTTGCTGAGGTCACATGTGATCCGGAAAGTGGTCTTTATCGGGTTGACAAACTCTGGCTCGCACATGATATTGGACAAGCAATCAACGAAAAGCTGGTCATCGGTCAAGTTGAAGGCGGCGCATACATGGGGTTGAGTGAGGCGATGATGGAAGAACAGGTCTATCGGACAGGAAAATCTGCATCTTCCGGAGGGAAAGGCCCTGCCGGACTACACAAAATTCCGTCTATGCTCGATTATAAAAGTTTGACCTCAGTTGATATGCCGGAAGTGGAAACGATTTTAGTAGAAACGAATGATCCTGAAGGTCCATACGGTGCGAAGGAAGCAGGTCAGGGACCTTTGCTGCCAATCATGCCTGCTATTGCAAACGCTATTTACAATGCAGTCGGTGTGCGGGTTGACGAAGTTCCAATAACCGCAGAAAAAATATATCAGGGTTTGCAGGATTTGAAAAAAGGTAAATCCGGAAGATATGGTCCGACGAAATTCCCAAGTATAACATTTCCGGAGGCATTGCGTGTCGAACCTCCGCAATGAAGATTGATTAAGTTTATGCTGAACTCGTAAAAATACATAATTTCAATCACGTTTGTCATTCCCGCTTTCGCAGGAATGACAGTGAGGAATATTGAGTATTTTGTGATACCAGCATAATTATTTTTGACAGGATTAAAGGCTAAGGAGGCTATTAAGATGAAACATACAATTTGGAAAAAACTGTTAGTAAGTATTTTCTGTTGCTGGTTTTTTTCCGCATCAGCATTCGCGATTATTCACGAACGGCGGAAGGATCAATTTGACAAAACTCCGGGATTATTTGTAGTTCCTGCACCGTATGCTATTCCCGGAATTGGTAGCGGGCTGTTTGTGATTGGCTATCTGGGGAATATCGCAGATACAACGACAGATGTTTTCGGCATGGGTTTCGCGGGAGAAGGTCAAGGAATGTTCGCATCTGTCGATGAACTTTTTGTGATTCCGGACTGGACTTACCTAGCCATGACTCAAGGCAAGATGCTGCGTTTTGGTCAGAATGTCTACGGCAGCCGCGGGATGAAAAATGAGAAAAATGACTTCAATATTTATGTTGGAGAAGATTTTACTTTTTATAATTATGAATTTGTCTTAACACATTTTGATCGGCGGATTGAACTAGCCTATGGATTTAACGGCGGGCGCGGTGAATTTGTCGAAATCAAGGATTATGAAGGTGAATTGGTGCAAAAACTAGCTTCGCCGGTTGAAGTCGATTTCGCGCAAAAACACCTGCAGTTGAAATTAGATTTTACGGACGATTACGGAGATCCGAGGAACGGTCTGAATGTCAGGATTTTACAGGACAGTTTCCCTGCTGTAAATCAAGGTGCAGAGTATGACTCAGTGACCTTTGCGTTAACGTATTATCTACCTATTCCTGAAGATAATACCTGGGCTTTTCACTATTTCCGCTCTGACTCATACGTTAAACAGGAAGGAAATACCGATTTAGAATCGCTCAAAACCGCACAGGGTTATTATGCCTGCGGTGGAATAGCTGCATGTGAATCAGCAACTCTTAAAAGTGCGCAGAATCAACTCTATGCTAACAAGAATGGTTCTTCCAAATCTCTCGGCGGCGCCGACCGTTTGCGTTCATATCCGCTCAGCCGTTACCAGTCCGCGCACACATTATTTTACGGTACTGAACTCCGCTGGAACTTCAGTACTGAAAATACAAAGCTGGATTATTGGCTGCTGCAGGATGTTCAACAAGCGCTTCAAGCAGTCTTTTTCTGGGAACAAGGTAGTGTCGCGGAAGAATCTGCACAAATTGGGGAAGCCATCCGCAGTTCCTACGGAAGTGGAATTCGCCTCGTTACAAAATCCGGTTCGGTTTATAAATTTGAAATGGCGACTGGGGACGAAGGCGCGGAAATGATCCTGTTTTTTGAATATCCCTGGATCGGACTTTTCGGTTCATAATTTTAAAATAGCAAATAATTACATAAAATCCATGTTACGTTTACCCCCTTTTGAATATCATGCTCCAAGCAACATCGCGGAAGCCGTTGCGTTGAAAGCAGAACTCGGTGATTCGGCGATGTATTCCGCCGGAGGAACCGACTTGTTCCCAAACATGAAACGTCGTCAGTTCACGCCGCAGAATCTCATCGGTTTAGCGGATTTACAGGAACTACGTACCATTTCCGAGGAAAAATCAGCGAATGGATTGCTCATCGGTTCCGGAGTTTCTTTGAGTGAAGTGGCGCAGCATGCGGAAATCCGTGGACGTTTTCCGGCTTTGGCTCAGGCTGCGGCTTTGGTTTCTGCCCCGCAGTTACGGAATATGGGAACGCTTGGCGGGAATTTGTGTCTGGACACACGCTGCAACTATTACAATCAAACATTTCAATGGCGCAAGGCATTAGGTTTTTGCCTGAAAAAAGAAGGTGACACCTGCTGGGTAGCACTCAGCAGTCCGAAATGTCTAGCGGTTTCATCGTCGGACTGCGCTCCTGTCGTACTTGCGCTGAACGCAGAATTTAATTTAGCGGGTCCGGAAGGTCAACGCACGGTTGCGGCAGCAGAGTTTTATAAAAATGACGGTGCGGATTTTCTTAACAAAACTCCGGACGAACTGCTCGTTTCCATTCGCCTGCCTGAACATGAAGGCTGGAAAATGAATTACAAAAAATTACGCAGACGTGACTCTATCGATTTCCCAATTCTGGGTGTGGCTGTGGCTATACGTCTTAAAAATTCTGCAGAATCCGGTGACGCCGGCAGCTCCGTTGACGCTGAAAAGACAGCTTCCATTGATTGTGCTGAAATAAGAATTGTTTTAGGTGCTGTCGCTTCAGCTCCTTTACGGGCCTATGAAGCAGAAAAAATGCTGGTTGGGGAAAGACTCACTACTGAGCGGATTGCAGCCGCGGCTCAGCTTGCGGCAAAGTTGGCGAAACCAATGGACAATACGGATATGACACTCGGTTTCCGGAAAAAAATGGTAGCACGTTTTGTGGAAGAAGCCTTGAAAGAGGCGCTTGAAAATTAATTTGAAAGGTGATCTGAAAGTGATTCCTGTGCTGGATTTTAGTTGATGCAGTTTTTGCTAAACCAGCAAGTCCAGTACATCAAGAGGATCTTTGACAATGGCATTTGCACCATTATCCCTCAGTTCTTCCTCAGTACGGAAGCCCCAAAGAACACCGACAGAGAAGCAACCTGCAGCAACAGAGGTTTGCATGTCAGTCGCAGTATCACCTAAATAAATAAAAGAGCCTGGAGGGATTTCCAGTTTTTCGCAAATTTCCAACATTGCCGTTGGGTCAGGTTTGCGCGGAACTCCTGCGCGTTGACCTAAAATCATTTCAAAACTCCAACTCGGTAAAAGTTTATTTACCGCAAGTAGCGTAAATTCGTGTGGTTTATTTGAGAGCACCGTCAATTTAAGTTTACGACGATACAATGTGTCCAGCAATTCAGGAATATTTTTGTATGGAACAGTCTTCTCATCCCAGCAATCACGGTAGCTTGTTTCAAAATCCTGCCGGCATTCTTCTATGAGGGATTCGGTACGGACTTCTTCAGGAAGGACACGGGTCATCAGCATTTTCGCTCCCTCACCCACAAAGTAGCGATATGCTTCCTCAGGGTGTTGCGGGTACCCGCGTTTTAAAAGTATTTTATTTGTGCAATTTGCCAAGTCGGCTAAACTGTCAAGCAATGTACCGTCTAAATCAAAGCAAGCTGCCTTAAAATGCATGAAGGTTGTGTTGAATTAAATTTTGTTATTTAACTCGTCACGCCAAACTTTAGAAGGATGAAAAGTCACTACACGACGTGCAGAAATTTCATAATCCCTTTTTGATTTCGGGTCACGTCCGGGACGGGACTTTTTGTCGCGTAACTCAAACTTGCCTAATCCTGTGATGAGCACATCCTCACCTTTTTCTAATTTTTCTTTGATCATTTCCAACATATCGTTGACCAATTTTTCTGCTTCACCGAACTGCAGGTCTGTCCCAAGCTGGATTGCTCTCACGATGTCGACTTTTACCATTCGCTCCCCCGATTTTTCTTAAAATTTATGGATTTGTTTTGTTGAGATATTTGTTAATTACACCCGCCTGCATCCTCATCCAAAGACGTCTTTAACTTCTTCCAGAAGCTCGGATTAGCGAAGACATTGAGAACGCTGTAGACATACTATAACTATGAGAAACGTCTTCTACAATACATTTATTTAAAAAAATCAATTAAATCAATTTAAAATAGCAACTCACAATCCTGCAGAATTAAAAATAACAAAGCAGCTGTATTGTTCATGTTTTCTCAATAATGTTCAAAAGGTTGGACATTGACCTGATATTTTATCTATAGTTAAGAGTCACAGCTTTGCCACCGAATTACACCAGAGGAGCAATCAGCCATGTTTTTCAAGCGACACAAAACCCTCGCCGTACTGGGTGTTGTCATAATATTTTTGTTAATTTTCACTTTGTATTTCCAGCAAAAGAAGCTTGAAGAACTGCAAACTGAACTCAGCAAAGTTGAACTGCAGGATGTCAGGATAGGCGCAGGCACTTCGAAAGGCAAGTTGGGAACAGCGATTTTTGGTGTTATTATAAATAAAGGTGAGCAAACGATTAAAATTGCGACAATGAGTGTAGAGTTTTTTGATGAAGCAGGAGAACTATCAACTGTACACAAATTTTTTCCTGTCAACAATTATTCATTCAGTGATTCTTCTGCATTGGAACCATCACAGTCAAAAGAGTTTGGTTTTCCGATAGACGAAATTGTTCCGGAAAACTGGGGAGGCAGCATCACATCCAAGCTGATCGATTTAAAATTTAAATAAAAAACGGAGAAAAAATGTCCACGCCTCTTTGGCAGCCAAGCCAGCAACAAATAGAAAAAACCCTGCTCACTGCTTTCACTAAGAAAATTCAGCAAAAGTACAAACTGCCGAATTGCGAATATTCAACTCTGCATCAATGGTCAATTGAGTTTCCTGAACTTTTCTGGGAAGAAGTCTGGCTTGATTGTGAGGTACGCAGCTCTGTGCCCTGGAGCAAAGTGATGAGTAAAAGCGGTTTCAGCGAAAAGATCGGAACTGAACCTTCAGGCTGGTTTACAGGAGCAAGGTTGAATTTTGCAGAAAATTTACTAGCACAGGGAAAGCCGGAAAATGAAGCCCTTTGTTTTATTGGAGAAGACGCATCAACACGTTCACTGAGTTATGCAGAGTTGCGAAAAGCGGTGGAGCAATGTGCTTCCGGCATGGCGGCTCTCGGAGTTACAGCAGATGACCGGGTGGCGGCGGTGCTGCCGAACTGTCCTGAAGCAATTATCGGTATGCTGGCAGCAGCGAGTCTGGGCGCAATTTGGTCTTCCTGTTCACCTGATTTTGGTATTAACGGGATCTACGACCGACTGGGACAGATTTCACCTAAAATTTTAATCACTGTCAATGCCTACAACTACAATGGTAAAGAACACCAATGTCTGGATAAAATCCGTGAAATAAGTCAACGCATTCCCTCCATTGAAGCTGTGTTCGTTGTAGCATTTACTGAAACTCCGCTGGAGATGCAGGGCAAAGAACAGCCTTGGGAAGCGTTACTAGATACTTCCGCAGGCCCTTTAGCATTCGCACAACTGCCTTTTGATCATCCGCTTTACATTCTTTATTCATCAGGAACTACCGGTTTACCGAAATCTATTGTACACGGTGCAGGTGGAACGCTGCTCAAGCATCTGACGGAACACCGTTATCACGCGGACGTTCAGCCCGGTGACCGTCTGTTTTATTTTACCACCTGCGGCTGGATGATGTGGAACTGGCTGGCGAGTGGTCTTGCATCCGGAGCAACACTTATTTTGTATGACGGCGCACCTGGGTTTCCGGACATGGGTCGGATGTGGCGTTTAATAGATGATCAGCAGATTACGCATTTTGGCACAAGTCCGAAGTTCCTGGGTGCGGTGAACAAAGCCGCTTACTCACCAAAAGCAAATAATCAGCTGGATTCCCTGCGGGTGATTTTATCAACTGGATCTCCGCTGCCGGCGGATTTGTTCTCATGGGTTTATGCGGAAGTTGCTGCGGTCGCGCTGATGTCTGTCGCAGGTGGAACAGATATTGTCGGTTGTTTCATGGGCGGCAATCCTAATCTGCCGGTTTACTCTGAGGAACTTCAGTGCAAAAGTCTGGGTATGGATATTCTTGCCTATAATCCTGAAGGAAAATCCGTAGTTTGTGAAAAAGGCGAGCTGGTTTGTGCCACCCCTTTTCCATCAACACCAATCTATTTCTGGAATGATAAAGCTGCTGAAAAATATCATCAGGCTTACTTTGAGCAGTTCCCCGGAGTTTGGACACATGGTGATTTTATCGAAATTACGGAACGTGGTGGGGTGATTGTTTTCGGCAGAAGCGATACTGTGCTGAATCCCGCAGGAGTACGGATTGGCACTTCTGAAATCTATCGTCCAGTGGAGGAAATGCCGGAGATAATGGACAGTCTCGTTATTGCACAGCCCTGGGAAAGTGATGTTAGAATCGTGCTGTTTGTGGTTTTACGTGACGGACTTCAGCTTGATGCAGAACTGGTAGCAAAAATAAAAGCAGCTATTCGGCGTGACAATACTCCGCGTCACGTGCCGTCACTGATATTAGCAATTCCGGAAGTGCCGCGCACGATCAGTGGGAAAAAAGTGGAAAAAGCTGCTTTGCAAACTATTAAACACGAAGTTGTTGAAAATACCGCTGCTCTTGCTAATCCGGAAAGTTTGGACTATTTTTCAAAATTAAGTGAAGAATTGAGCCACTGAAAAGTAAAACTGCTCAACTCTTATTCTTATTCGAAACTTCATAGATACGATCGCGGAGTGTTTTCAGGAGGTCTAGAATTGGCATATCAGGAATTTCTGACCACTCCATCAGTTTGAGTACATACTTTTTCAGCCGACTGCGGGATAATCCGCGTTTTTCCCAACTGGCATAGACTTCCTCAATTTCTCCTGGTAATGGTCTACCGTCTAAAGTACGTCGTAAAAGAAATTTCAGTGTGCTGTCAGCATACTGCCTCACGAATTTTTCCAGCGAAGCATTTGTTATTCTTTTGCTGCCAAACACCACATCGTCATCTTCAGTATCATCCTGCAGCAAACCATCTTCATCATCTTCAATAAACTCCTCGTCTGCGGCGTCATCGAGGTCATTCAGCAGGTCCGCGGAAGAAAGGTTCGGTTGAGGTGCTTGAACTGTTGAATTATCGTCAAAAATAGCACTTGCTGAAATTTCCTCAGTTTCTTCAGCTATAGTTTCTTCAGCTTCTTCATCATCAGTTTCTTCTTCATCCTCTGCAACTGGAGTTAGGGAAGAATTTAGTTCCTGCTGATTATCCTCTGGAACTTGCTCTGCATTATCTCCTGCAGCTATTTCAGCAGAGTCTGCTTCAGAAAACAGTTCAAGCTCAGGTTCAAGTAAAATTTCAAACTGTTGCTCCTGCTCATCTGTGGCAGAAGTGATTTCCGGTTCGTCATCTTCAAGCGTGTTTCCAGGAATTTGCTTGTTGTCAGGCAGGATCGCTTGCGGCAACTTTCCGCTAGCTGAAGTTTGTTTTGAGGGACGGATAAAAATTATTGGAGTTGATTGAAGCTCTTGTGTTTTTTCTCGAGGCAGAAGACTTTCCGGAGAAACTCCGCGGGTCTTAGCGATATGCTTCATGAATCCCTTAACCAGTTCACGTCCTTCAAGACGTTCCTGAAGTTGACTTCTTAACTGCATCAAGTCGTCCAGTTTGTATTTCGTTGTTGAAAAATCCGGTTCCTCTGCAACGTCTTCGGATGCTGTCTGCTGCTTTGCTAAAATCAGGCTGTGGTAGGTTTCTATGTACAAGAGCAGATCATACAGCGCATGTTTTTCAGGCTTACGTAGAGCTTGCGCGATGTTATAACGGATATTGAAATGATGATGTTTACCTTTTGCTAACTGACCAAACGCTTTCAAAATTCGCAGACAAAGTTTTTTTTGCAGCATTTTCGCAGACCAGCCGAAATTATTCAGATAATCATTAAAATTGTTGAAGCGATTCCTCGGGACAAGTTCACGCAGCATTTCTGCTTCCTGAGCAAAAAAGTCACGTATCACTGAGTTGCCGGCTTCAATCTCAATTTCAGTCGAATCATGAAAAACAAAGCCCGAACGAAAAAGGTGCTCGCAGAGTTGAATCAGCAGAGATTCCTGATCCGGAAGTCGCGGATCAAAATGTACGTTGAACTGCCGGATGGTTACATTACGATGCATTAGACGTAGATAGTTTATTGATTATAAATTAAGTCACAACTCAAGATAACTTAATATCCTCGGCTCGGCAACCCCGGATTTACAAATTAAAGAGTTCTTAAGTCAGGATCTCATTCTAAGAAGTCTGTGCAGCAATTTCTTAGAATTGCATTGAAATTCATCAAGTTTTTTTCTAAAATGACTATTCGAGAATCACCCTGTAAAACAAGCTTAAAAACTGTTGTAGTAATTTGTTTTCGTATCAAAAGCAAAGGCAGTTAGACATTTGTGCAGTAATAAATAATTTTAGCATTTAAAAAATGAAATGATCAGCATTGCTGACTTAGCCATGCAGTATGGCAAAAAGACTCTTTTTGAAAAATCTACAGTCACTTTTGATCCCGGAAAAAGTTATGGACTTGTAGGAGCAAACGGTTCCGGAAAATCAACATTGCTGCGTTTGATAACCGGTGAAGAAAAACCTTATTCCGGAACAATTTCAGTTCCACGTGATTTGAAAGTAGGTGTACTGCAGCAGGATCATTTCAAGTTTGAAAACAATCGTGTAATTGATGTGGTACTGCTTGGACGGCCGGTCTTGTGTGAAGCACTTTTTGAGAAGGAGAGACTGCTTGAGTCAGAAAATTTTGACACTAAAACCGGACACCGGCTGGGGCAATTGGAAGAAATAATTGCAGAAGAAGATGGTTATGTAGCGGAACCTTTTGCCGCAGAATTATTGTCCGGACTCGGTATCGGTGAGCGTTATCACACTGGTCCGATGAATGCGCTGTCTGGTGGTTTTAAATTGCGTGTACTGTTGGCACAGTTACTTTTTCAACAACCCGATGTGCTGTTGCTTGATGAGCCGACAAACCACTTGGATATTGTTTCAATCCTCTGGCTGGAAAAATATTTATGTTCACAGTTCGAAGGCACATTGATCTTTATTTCGCATGACCGGAATTTTTTAAACGCAGTTGCAGGATATATCGTTGACATAGACTACGAAGAATTACGACTTTACACCGGCAACTATGAACAATTTCTTGAAGCAAAGGTGCTGGCTGAAACACAAAAACTGAAAGAAATAAAAAGTTATGAACGTAAGACTGCAGAGCTGCAGTCTTTTGTCGATCGCTTCCGCGCAAAAGCAACTAAAGCCAGACAAGCTCAATCACGAGTAAAACAACTCGATAAAATGGATGTGCCTGAAGTAAAACGTTCCTCACGTATCTCTCCTGATTTAAAATTCGTGCAGTCACGTCCTTCCGGAAGAACTGTACTTACTGTCAAAAATGTGAGCAAAAAATTTGCTGATACAGAAGTTCTGAAAAATATTTCTTTTGAAGTTCAACGCGGAGAAAAAGTCGCGGTCATTGGTCCAAACGGTATTGGAAAGTCGACTTTGCTGAAAATAATTCTGGATCAGCTGACTGCAGACGAAGGTACTTTCGAGTGGGGTTATGAGGCACATACATCTTATTTCGCGCAGGATCACCACGCGCAACTGCGTGGAAAAATAAGTGCTTATGACTGGCTTTATGCAACTGCACCACATGAACCGATCGGTGTAATCCGCGGATTACTCGGACGTGTTTTGTTTTCCGGTGATGAGGCACTTAAACAGGTTTCTGCCTTGAGTGGAGGTGAATCCGCACGTTTGCTTTTTGCACGTATAATGCTGGAAAAACGGAATATCCTGATCCTCGACGAACCTACAAACCATATGGATCTTGAAGGTGTAGCTGCACTGGGCGATGCGATACAAGCATTTGAAGGTACTGTGCTGGTAGTCAGTCACTATCGGCATTTTGTCTCAAAAGTGGCAACGCATATCCTCGAGTTAACTCCTAACGGTGTCAGAGATTTTGCAGGAAGTTATCAGGAATATCTCGAAAAATTTGGCGATGATCATCTAAACCGCGAGCAACCACTTTCGACGACAATAGCACAAACCGCCGCGCCGCAAACAGCACCGCAGGAATTGAGTTATGATAAACGTAAAAAAATGCAGCGTGAAATTTCTAAATTGAAAAAACAGGCGATACGTTTTGAAAGTTTGGTTGAAGAGACTGAATTAAAAATTTCTGCAATTGAAGCGAAATTTAGTCTTGAAGATTTTTACCAGCAAACGTCTGCAGATGAAGTCCAAAAATTGCAAACCGAAAAAAGCGAATTGAATGATCAACTCTCAAAAAATCTCCGACAGTGGGAGACGTCTTCGCAAAATTTGGAAAGTTTAGAAGAAAGTTTCGGCGCTTAATTTTCCTGCAAAGCGCAGGGCATGTTTTAAATCTTCTTCTTCTTTTTTAAAACATGCATTGAGAGAGCTTTACTCTGGACATTAAGTATGTTTAAGATGCAGTAGCATTTTTTCAAGCAAGTGTTTTTTGATTATTGGCAGAAATGTCGCGAAATGATGTACAATAGACCATTATTAATTACTAAAGAGGTCCAAATGCGAAATATAAAGTCTTTTTTAAAGTCCGTAATCACAGG
>Ga0209449_1001601_pt1 | contig 11175 bp, 10 predicted proteins | sample SaaInlV_100m_DNA_5_FD_184671 | JGI IMG/M metagenome (GOLD analysis project Ga0209449, IMG submission 184671) | Marine microbial communities from expanding oxygen minimum zones in the Saanich Inlet - Saanich Inlet SI073_LV_200m_DNA (SPAdes) (version 2) | ecosystem: Environmental > Aquatic >...
AATAAAGCCAATGCTGATTTAATTAAACGTAATGCGTACATTTAAAAGACCTCCCCCAAGGTTTGATGTGTTAGTTAAGAAACTGCAATAGTACTTAACGAAAGAATAACAGCTGCTGCTGAATAAATAAACGTCTGTAATAATGTTTCCATGTTGCCTCCTTTGATTAGATATTAAAAAAAATTAATGCACACTTGTGCCGGTGTTTAAAAATTGCATCACAACGGAATTAGTAGATTTACCACTTTTAAGTGATGCTCTTCTAAGCCATTTTTCTGCTTCTTTATTGTTTGCCTCTGTACCATCTCCAAAAAGATAAGCCATCCAAACTTTGTATTGAGCGCATAAATTTCCTTGTTTTGCAGCACGCTGATACCAATAAAAAGCATGCTTAGGATACTTGGCAACGTTAATGCCTTTTTGGAAAATACTAGCCAGTGCGTATTGAGCATCTGCATCTCCTGTGTAAGCTCTGTGTTGAAGATCGATCGTGTCGAGTGTTAGGCTTGAATTTGCCAAAAGATGTTGGTGTGTTTGATTCATAAAAACTCCCCTGTTTTATTGTTGAATTGAGCGAAATATACCATGCTTTTTTTAGCGCTTCAAACTAAATATGTAAAAAAAATATGTAGCCATATTTATATATATAAATCAATAACTTATATAGTAATTATGTTTTTTTTAACTTACTGGTATTTTTTAACTATATTTATTTTTACAACTACTGGTAAAAATTAACTATAATAGGTAAAAATTACAAGTATTTAAGGAGTTAAAAAATGCCAATTAAAACCAAAGACTATTTGGATAAAGTGCGCAAAAAGACTGGTCTTTCAGACTATAAAATATCTCAAGAACATTTAATCAATCAGTCTAATTTGAGTAAATACAGCTCCGGAAAATCCGCCCTTTCTGAGACCCATGCTTGGCAATTTGCCAGTATTTTGGGAATCAATCCTGCTGAAGTGGTGGCCAATACAAAATTAGAACACGCAAAATTAAGTAACAACAAATCGAAGGCCATATTTTGGCAGGAGCAGTTGGAAAAACTTTCAAACGGCTCAGAGTCTTTAAAAATTGATATTTCTCAAATTAACCCTATTGTTGGCGATTTGAGCAACAATGCTCAAAAAATTATAGAAGCGTCAATTGAAGCATCTAAAAACGACACTCATTTATTAATTTTTCCAGAACTCTCACTGATCGGTTACCCGCCCGAAGACCTTTTATTGCGTGAAGGGTTTATTGATCAAATAGAGCAAAAAGTAGAATTCATCCGCAAACAAATACCCGATTCAATCTCGATTATCTTTGGTGCACCTTGCAAGGAAAATAACCGTTTGTACAACAGTGCTTATTTAATTCAACATGGGCGTGTGTGCACTTATCACAAACAAAAATTACCCAACTACGGGGTGTTTGATGAAAAACGCTATTTTGAATCGGGAGACGGTACTTTTGTATTTGAATGTCAAAATAGAAGAATTGGATTGGTTATTTGTGAAGATGCTTGGGAAGCTGAACCGGTTCGTATGGCTGTTAATCAGGGGGCTCAAATGCTCATCAGTATTAACGCCTCACCTTTTCAGGTTGGTAAACACGAACAGCGATTAAAAGTCATTAAACAAAGGGTAGTAGAAAACAATGTTGATTTTATTTACGTGAATGCCGTTGGCGGGCAGGACGAGTTGGTTTTTGATGGTGGTTCATTTGTCATTAACAAATCCGGCGATCTTACCCATCAACTGCCCTTCTTTGAAGAGCTGACCCACACATTGGACCACCCTATTCATCAAGACAACAGTCCCATTGAAAAGATAATTTACGATGGTTTAGTTTTATCAACCAAAGACTACATTGAAAAAAATGGTGTGTTTAATGGTGCAGTAATCGGCTTATCTGGTGGTATTGATTCGGCACTAACCTTGGCTATTGCTGTGGATGCCTTGGGCGCTGAGCATGTTCAAGCCATTATGATGCCGTATGAATACACCTCAAGCATGAGTCTGGAAGATGCCAAAGCACAAGCAAGTAGCATGAATGTTGACTATCATGAGATTAATATTCACTCGATGGTGGATAGTTTTAACACACAACTGAGCGATATTTTTGCAGGAGCCCAAGCTGACACCACTGAGGAGAATCTACAAGCGCGTATTCGCGGTACCCTACTCATGGCGGTTTCTAACAAATCTGGCAAGATTGTACTGACCACGGGCAATAAATCTGAAATGGCTGTTGGCTATGCTACGCTCTATGGTGATATGTCAGGCGGATTTGCACCACTTAAAGACATTGCTAAAACATTAGTCTATCGCTTGGCTCAGTACAGAAATACCCTATCTTACGTTATTCCAGGGCGTGTGATTGATCGCGAGCCATCCGCTGAGCTTGCACCGAACCAGATCGATCAAGACTCGTTGCCTCCTTACGATGAACTTGATGGAATATTAGAGTTGTTCATTGAGCAAAAGCTCTCCGTTGAGCACATTGTTAATAAAGGCTTTGATGAGCCTACAGTAAGGCGTATTACCTCCATGGTACTCAACAACGAATACAAGCGTAGACAAAGTGCTCCTGGACCTAAAGTAAGTGCTAATGCATTTGGTAAAGAACGTCGATACCCAATGACGTCTAAATTCCAACCTTAATTGAAAATCTTAAGTAGCCCCTCGGCTTTGTGCTTGGTTTCTTCTAATTCGCGTTCGGCGATAGAGTCAAACACAATACCTGCTCCTGCCCTTAGAGTAAGCACCTTACCTTGTTTGCTGATGGTTCGAATTAGGATATTGAAATCCATTTTGCCATTACTACTGACGTATCCAATTGATCCCGTATAAGCTTGTCTTGGCGCTTGTTCAAGCTGAGATATGATTTGCATGCACCTTACTTTGGGGCAGCCCGTAATCGTACCACCTGGAAACAACGCTCTAACAAGATGTTTAATGGTAATGCCTGGTTTTAGTATGCCTTTAATGTTGGAAACAATATGATGCACATAAGGATAGGTTTCAAGGCCCATAACCTCATTAACCTCAACCGTGCCATATTCACACACCCTACCCAAGTCATTGCGTTCTAGATCAAGCAACATGATGTGCTCCGCTTGTTCTTTCGGGTGGTTAATGAGTTGTTGTTTAAGTACTTCATCAGCCTTACCTTGTCCTCGTGGGTGAGTGCCGGCAATTGGTCTGGTTTCCACTTGATTGCCATTCACGCTAAACAAGCGCTCAGGCGAAGAAGAAATAATACTAAAATCATCAAACTGAGCCAACGCTGAAAACGGCGCAGGATTGGTTTGTTTTAAAGCTCGATAGATTTGCGCTGAGCTTACTTCATCGCTTAAATGGTATCGCCATTGTCTGGATAAATTAACTTGAAAAACATCCCCTGCCTTGATAAAGGCCTGAGTTGTTCTCACACCAGATAAAAATTTAAGCTCATCTTCATTAGACAACGTTCCTAAAAATTGAGTAATTGGCACATCATCAAGGTGTTTTATATCCAGAAGCACTTGCTCAATTCTTTGCCGATCATCAGATTCATCCAGCAAAAAAGTTTGTTTAGCGGTGTGATCAATGACAATGGCCGTGGGAATCTTAACAGCAATGGCAATGGGTTGATCACCAGAGTGACAATGAGTTTTTAAAACCGACTCTATTTGCCCAATCAGTTCGTACGATAAATACACAAACCAGCCACCTGTAAAAGGTAAATCACTTTTTACTTTTACATTCGATATTTGTGACTCAAGTTCACCAAGAAAATCAAACCCGTCCAAATCGTTGAGTACTATTTTTTTGAGCGGATTGGCAAATAATATCGAATAACGATTGTTTTTATTAGGATTAACACTCTCTAAGAGAAACGGGTAGCGTTCAGGGTTTAGAGCACATAACGCATCTAACTGAACACTAGGAATTGGCAACACTTCCATTTAGACTCAGTGATTTGTATGACTCATAAGAATTATCGAGAAATGATGAATCTTAACAATTTTCTCGCTTTGATGCTCGAATTGTGATTAGGAAACTTTTTAATCATTGATTGTAGTAATGTAACAGCCTGATTTTTCTCACCTAACTCTGCGTGAACAATGGATAACTCAAGTAAAGAGTTGGCAAATTTGTGGTGTATCGGGTTTTCTTGCTGGAAAGTAATGAAAGTTTTTTTGGCATTTTGATAATCCTCTTTAGCCAGATAGGATTTGGCTAGCCAATAATGTGCATCAGGCGCATTATTACTATCAGGATAAAGATCAAGGTACTCGGTAAACAACTTAATGGCTTGAGGGTATTGATCGGTCACCAAGAAGCTTCTGGCAGTGGTGTAGGCTTTTTTAGCTTTCTTATTGTTTTCCCTTACTCGTAACATCGTCTCTTTAACCACGTTGCTTGATTTTTTGTATTCCATTAAATGAAACAACTCTTCAATTCTTTTGGCGCTGTTTTTTTGCTGCTCCTCTAGCACTTCGATTTTGCCACTTAATTCGTTGTTTTTCTTTTTAAGTTTTTTGATTTTTTTATTATGATCCATCACCACTTTTTCAACATTAATGCCGGCTGCATTAATCGGTGCTTGCAGTGCAAAGAGCCCAATCATAATGAAAGCAAAAAACTTCATGTTAAATGTAAGGTTATTGGTAGATGAATTCTACGCGTCTGTTCATTTTCCAGCCTGCTTCATCGTGCGACTGTGTAATGGGCTTTTCTTCGCCAAAGCTAATCACCTCGACTCTTGAAGACAAATCGTAAAGACCCAGTACTTCTTTTACACTCAGTGCACGATTTTCACCTAAGGCTAGATTGTATTCACGAGTACCACGCTCATCAGCATGCCCTTCTAGGCGCAAGTTAACGCTAGAATTATCGCGCATAAAATTAGCGTGCTTAATGATTTGAGCCGTTGCACTTTCATCGATATCAAATCCATCGTATGAAAAGTACAAGATAAAATTAGTGCCTGTATTTTTTAGCTCAGTCACTGCCACTCGTTCAGCGCTAGACAAACTCGCACTTGCACCAACAATACTTTGAGACTCAAAGCTAGACTCGTCCAATGTTATGATGCTTTCTTGGGTAACACTGCTTCTGTCTTCAACAACGGCAGGCTCTGAATCTTTAGTAATACTACAGGCCGACAACAAAGACACGGTTGTTATTAAAAATATTGTTTTTATCATACTATTTTCTCCTTCTTTATCTTGAATAATGCGACCAATTTGGTTCTCTTACTTCGCCCTCTTTGCTGGCCAACTCAAAGGTTTCTCGCCCTAATAAAGACACGACGGACAACACGCCTCGATCCCCCCTATTGGTAGCAAAAATAATCATACCGCCATTTGGCGAAAAGAAAGGTGATTCGTCTAATTGATTTTCAGTCATGATGGTTAAATCTCTACTTTTTATATCAAGCAGAGCGATGCGATAATCTTTGTCCACCCTATGTACCATTGCTAAAGTTTTGCCATCGGGTGAAAATACCGCCTTGGCATTGTATCTGCCTTCAAAGGTGGCTCGATTGATCTTGTTACTTGACAGGTCTTTAATGTAAATCTGAACCTGTCCAGAACGATTTGAAGTAAACACAATGCGCTTACCATCGGGCGAATAACTGGCTTCTGTATCAATCGCTGTGTCTTTGGTAAGGCGCGTTAATTTATCGTTTTTAAAATGGTAAGAATAAATGTCTTTATTTCCATCTTTAGACAGGGTTAACAACAAACTTTCACCATTTGGGTGCCAGCTAGGCGCTGAAGCAATGCCGTCAAAATAAGGTAGTTTTTGGGTTTTACGGCGTACGAACGGATAACGAATAAACACTTCCGAGCGTCCGTTTTCAAAAGAAACGTAGGCAATTTTTTCCTGATCTGGCGACCATGAAGGAGAAAGAATTGGACTGCCTGAGGTGAGAATGGTTTGCGGATTTTGCGCATCAGAATGGGAAATTTCTAAACGATATTCACGCTTTCCTTTGTCTTTATTAACAACTGTAATGTAGCTCAGACGTGTATAAAAAGAACCTTTTTCACCCAATAGTGCAAAATAAATTCGATCGGATAAATAATGTGCAATTCGTCTGATGCCACTGTCATGAACGGTAATTTTTTCAGCGTAAAGTTCTTGCTTTGAATAGACATCAACCAAATGAATCCAAACATTAAACACTTTTTTACTGACTTTTTCAATCTTCCCAAAAACAATGGCTTCTGCTTTTTTTTCTTGCCAATGGTCAAAATCTACCTTGTTAATAACGTTCTCAGCACTACTGGCACTAAACTCGCCAGAGCGATTAAAATTATCGCGCATAATATCAGCAATAACCTTGCCTTTTTTAACATCGCCTGCTACATCAAAAGGTGCAATTACAATGGGAAATGCATTTTCAATTCGCTTTAAAACGGTTACTTCTAATATTGCATTGGCAGTGCCAATATACAGTGTTAAAAATAGTGCAAGTAGTTTTGTAAATTTCATTCTCTTTCTTCGAGCCAGTTCATTTGAATCGCTTCAAGAATTTTTTCACCCGATTTATCTTCTTTATCATCGAACTCTTTTAGTGCTACCACCATTTTCCTAAGATCAACAAAATTAACAAAAGTTGGATCGAAGTCAGGATGTGCTTCATCCAGCGCTATGGCAATGTCTATGGAGTCTGTCCAAGTCATAAAAATACCTTAAAAAAAATAAAAAAATGATTCATTTGATTTTAATCAAAAACTGAGTTTTATTGGGTGCAAATTTAATAATTAAACCCTTTCAACGCCACGTACAAATTCTAGGCTTTTAATCTCATAAAGTATCTCATCCAGTTTCTCAAAATTTTGCACTCCAATTACTAAATTAAGCGCTTTCATGGAGTGATCTTGCTCTTCAATGTCTAAATGTTCGATGTTAACACCAAGTTTAGCGATTGAATTAGCAATTGAAGCCAACATACCACGACGATTCTCCACTTGAACTTTGATTAATGTCTCAAAGATTTCATTCTCATCCGCTTGCCAATCAATATCTAGCCATTGTTCGTTTTTTTGCTTAGCATGAATCAAGTTACCACACTCAATCCGATGCATTACCAAGCCTTTAGTGCTGGTTAAAACTCCTGCCACCTTGTCGCCTGGAATCGGATAACAGCAATGGGCAAAACTGATGGATTTACCTTGCGTGCCTTTGATTATAATATTTTTAACCAAAGAGTTTTTGTTTTCACCTTGAAGCTTATTTAACACTACTGAAATCAACACTTCAGACAAGCCTATTTTCATATACAAATCAGAGGTTGAATCGCATTTTAAGTCTTTCAAACAAGCCTCCCAAGTTTGTTCCGTAATATTTTTTGTGTCAATGTTTTGATAATCCAGAGCATTATTAAGCAAGTATTCACCAAGTTGTATCAACTCAGAAGTGGATTCACTTTTGAGTTGTAATTTAATGGAAGATTTTGCTTTAGCAGTAATACCAATTTGTAGCCACGAAGGTTTAGGCTTGGCTTTTTTATTGGTAATAATTTCGATGGTTTGCCCTGATTTGAGCTCACTTGAAATCGGAGCAGCAATCTGATCTACTTTTGCACGCACCATGTGATTACCAATATTAGTATGCACCGCATAGGCAAAATCAAGCACTGTGGATTTATAAGGAAGCTGGATAATATCCCCTTGAGGGGTAAACACAAACACTTCAGAAGGAAATAAATCGGTTTTGGTTTCTTCTAAGAACTCAATGGATGTGCCTGAGTTTTGCTGAATGTCTAGCAACGATCCTAGCCAATTATTAGCACCGGCTAAGTTTGAAACTTTAGAAGCATCACTCTTATAATGCCAATGCGCGGCAATTCCGTACTCTGAGATAAAGTGCATTTCTTCTGATCGAATCTGCACTTCAATAAAAATCTTATTAGGCCCAAACAGTACCGTATGTAACGATTGATAGCCATTTGACTTTGGCAGTGCTACGTAATCTTTAAATTTACCGGGCAAGGGTTTATATAAATTATGCACAATGCCCAAAGCCTGATAGCATTGTGATGCATCATTTACCACCACCCTAAAGGCGTACATATCAAGTACTTGAGAAAACTTCAGGTGTTTGACCTTCATCTTTTTGTAAATACTGCAAGGTTGTTTCCTGCGGCCACTGATTTCAACCTCTGTTAACCCTTCTTGCTTGAGTCTATTGTGAATCTCATCTTGAATATGATTGATCACTTTTTTACGATTGCCGCATTGTTTTTTAATCTGATGCGTCAATACCTTGTAACGATAAGGATGGATAACCTCAAAACACAAATTATCCAATTCAACTCTAATACTGTTTAAACCTAAGCGTCTAGCAATTGGCGCATGAATATCAGCCGTTTCTTTGGCGATTCTAAGTTGCTTGTCTCTACGCATGGATTTTAAAGTGCGCATGTTGTGTAGACGATCAGCCAGTTTAATTACCATTACACGCATGTCGGTGCTCATGGCTAAAAATAATTTTCTAAAATTTTGCGCTTGCTTATCTATGTTGGAATGGAACTCTAATCCCGTTAATTTTGATACACCTTCTACAATGTGAGCCACTTCATCACCAAAATCTAAGGCAATTTCTTCTTGAGTTAACAAAGTGTCTTCGATACAGTCGTGCAAAAGTGCTGCTGTGATACAATAATAATCCAGTTTTAATTCTGCCAAGATCATCGCTACAGAAATCGGATGAAACACGTACGCTTCACCTGAATGGCGATATTGTCCATCGTGAGCGGTTGCCGCCATAATATAAGCCTGATAAACCTTCTCAACCTGCTCCTTAGGCATATAGGTATCCAGTACCTCACACAGGTCGCTAATTAAAGTTCTTTTTTCAAATAAACTCATTCAAAAAATACAAGGTTAAATTATGGATAAATCTTTGCCATTATAATACAATCACCTCAGTATAATGCTTCTACATATTTGTAATAATACCTCTGATCATTCATGAAACGTACAGCCAAGTTAATCCTAATGCTTCCCTTGTTAACACTACTGCTCAGTGGTTGTTTTTGGGAAGAAGAAACCAAAAGAGAATCCATTACCAAGGGCTGGTCTCCTAAAACTTTTTTTGAACAAGCTAAAGATCAAATTTCTGCTGGCTCTATGGATAAAGGTATTGAGCTTTACGAGCAATTACAAGCGGCTTATCCTGGCTCTAAATACGCTTTGCAATCCAAACTTGAAATCGCCTATGCACTTTATAAAAGCGAAGACTACGATCAAGCCATTGACCGCCTAAACAGCTACATTAAGCTTTATCCTAATCATTTTTCAACTCCGTATGCTTATTACTTGAGGGGCGTTATTTCAGAAGACAAATCTCGCTCAATTCTAGATGAAATTCTAACTGATAGCGCCCAGCGTGACGTGCAAAGTGTGCGTGATGCTTTTAATTATTACCTTGCACTGATTGATAAATTTCCTAAAACTGAATACGCTGATGAAGCCAAATCTCGCTTAATCATTTTAAGAAACGTCCTTTCTAGGCACGAACTTTTTGTGGCAATTTTCTACACTAAAAAAGAAGCAAACATCGCCGCCATTAATCGCACTAAATACATTATTGAAAAATACCCAAACACACCGTCAGTGCCTGCAGCTCTACATTTAATGGCACACAACTACGATGCAATTAACGCAACCACACTGGCAAAAGATACACGTCGCGTACTAAAAAATAGTTACCCACTCTACACCCCGCATTATTCGCTGGATAACTAAGCTTTAAATAGATTATTAATGAACAAACAAGAGCGATTTTTCGCGCTTAAAATATCCTCCATTATGGCAACTCGCATGTTCGGGCTTACGAGGCAATTCCTCACGCTAACTAATAGTAAAAGCTACTCTGATTTTAAACATAATATTCAAGGCAGTCAGTTCGGGAGGTTTTGCCTCTACAGAAATAACTTAATTAAAAATGAATTCTAAAGAACGTTTTTTTGCTTTAAAAATATCCTCTATTATGGCAACTCGCATGTTCGGGCTGTTTATGATTTTCCCTGTTTTCTCGGTTTATGCACAACACTACGAAGACACTACACCTTACCTAATTGGTCTTGCCATTGGTATTTACGGCCTAACTCAAGCACTATTACAGATTCCATTTGGCTACCTGTCCGATCAAATTGGTCGAAAGCCAATGCTTATTATCGGGTTGATTATTTTCTTTATTGGTAGTGTTGTTGCCGCTAATGCAACGGATATTATCGGTGTAGTGATCGGCAGAGCCTTACAAGGTGGTGGTGCAATTTCTGCTGTACTAATGGCTTTTTTAGCCGATTTTGTTTCACCGAATCAACGTTCTAAGGCAAATGCTTTTGTCGGTATGCAAATCGGCATAGCCTTTATGCTTTCGTTACTCATTGGTCCGATGATTACTGTTAGTCTAGGTATTTCTGGGCTTTTTTGGGTGATCGCTGGATTGTCAGTGGTTGCATTAGGTATTGTGTTTACCTTGCCTCACGTCAAGCCTCAAGCACAATACAAACTCTCCATACTCAATATCAAACACGTCCTAACGGCTAATTTACTGCGTTTAGACTTTAGTGTCTTTTCTCTGCATTTGATTCTCACTTGCTCTTTTATTGCCATGCCTGTATTTTTGGTTGAAAACAACATCGTTGCACTCGATTTAAAAGACAATTGGAAAATGTATTTGCCGGTGATGGCTTTGTCGTTTGTAGGTATGTTGCCAATGATCATTTTGGCAGAAAAATATCACAAAACTAAGTCCATGTTGCTTGTGGCTGTTCTCATTCTTTTAATGAGTCAATTTTTGTTTTATCAAACCCCGCTCAACTACACCACCTTCTTCATCTTGCTGACTTTATTTTTTATAGCATTTAACGCTTTAGAGGCTATGCTACCATCGCTAATTTCTAAAACTGCTGGTACCGATAAACGCGGTCTAGCAATGGGCATGTACTCTACTTCACAATTTTTAGGTGCCTTCATTGGTGGTGTTTTTGGCGGGTGGATTTACAACACGTACGATCTAAATAGTGTATTCTTATTTACCTCATTTATTGCAATAATTTGGTGGGTAATTATGCTCAAAATGAAACAACCAATACAAAAAGAAAACTAATCGGAGAATAATAAAAATGGCAGGTATTAACAAAGTAATTTTAGTGGGTAATTTAGGCGCAAAACCAGAG
>Ga0209449_1001605_pt1 | contig 11150 bp, 9 predicted proteins | sample SaaInlV_100m_DNA_5_FD_184671 | JGI IMG/M metagenome (GOLD analysis project Ga0209449, IMG submission 184671) | Marine microbial communities from expanding oxygen minimum zones in the Saanich Inlet - Saanich Inlet SI073_LV_200m_DNA (SPAdes) (version 2) | ecosystem: Environmental > Aquatic > Marine...
TCACACTAGTAGAATTAATAGTAGTAATATTAATCCTAGTAATCCTATGAACAATAGCCTTCATATCATTGCAATGATATTCAAAAGATGCTAGAGATTCTACAAGACTATCAAATATGTCAGCAATTAAAACAAGTCTAGAATTATTTCATATAGATGCCTGAAAGTATCCAGACCCAACAGAAGCACAACCAGTAACTTTTAGTTGATGATTAGCATGGTATCAATGAATATTTGGTAATTCTACATTTATAAATGTAGATAAACTAAATAGTATACCAAAAGATCCTCTAACGGATAAAGAATACTCATACTCAGTTCTAAATACAAAACAAGAGTTTGAACTATCATGAATCTTAGAATGAGATGAATACTGATTAAATGAATTAAATACAGAAACTTATGCTGCAGAAAAAACAGCAAAAGCAATGATTAGATGAACATATAATTGAGTATCATTAAGAATAAATACAAATGCTACATCATATGTACTAGCAATACCAAGTATTACAACATCAATAGATTTAAGTATAGAATGAAATAGAACACTAGAAACAATAATTCCAGCAAGACAAATAGTAATATCAAATTATCAAAACCTACCATCAAACTATGTAGATACAATCTATAATTCAGATAAAGCAACAGAAGATGTAGATTACAAAATAACAAAGGATAATCTAATAGAAAATATAGTAGTATTTGAATGAGATTTAGACAATCTAACACCTACAGTATTAATAACAAATCTGCAAGAAGCCTATTCATGAACAACAGTAAAAGAAACAGATCAAGTGAATGAATTAATGTCTATAGATCCAGTAAATGGAATAACAGAAAGAATAGATAATTTCTGAGTAAATTTCATAAATCATTACTTGTGATGAACGGCAGAGACAAGAATCTATAATACTTGCGCATGAATAGCTCATAATACAACAAAAGCATACTACACACAAGATACAGTAAGTTTTACAATATGAACATGTAATGGAGTTAAACAAGACTATGTATGTATAGACTGAACATGGAAAGATGGAAATACAGTATTAAACCCAGCAACATATCCATATGATACATGTAGTATAGATTGAGCAGTAGATTGTACAATACTAGCTACACCAGTTAGTCACGGAAATAGTCTTACGGTATATTCACAAGACTCACTAGCCTGGGATGCAGTAGAAGAATGTACAGACTGATGAATACAGTGATCAATACTGTGTACAGACTGAACAGAAAGTTGAGATACATGATATTGATTTACAACATGTGCAAAATGAATAGCAAACAATTGTTTAGCAAATGCAAGCTTCTGAACTTTACAAACATATAATGTACCAGCACTTAATCATGCTGAGACATTTACAGGACAAACAGATGTATTAGAAAATAATGGAACATACAGATATACAATGGATGCTTTATGTAATAATTGAACATTAAGTCCATCAGAAACATGACCAGTATTACAAAATTGTGATACAAATTATACTGCAAGTTGAAGTACATGTTCTGCAGATTCACAAACTGTAGCATGTTGATGAATAATTCCATCAAATGCAACAGAAACAACATCAACATGATATTTACAAACATGGAATGGAACTATTTGGGATCCAACAATATTATGGTGAGAGAGTCAAGCTACATGTGATTTCAATTGTGATACTAACTATACTTGGAATAGTTGAAGTTGATCATGTGATGCTAATACACAAGCATTTAGTTGTGCAGCTAAACCAGTTACTTGAACAATATGGAATACAGTAGATAATTATACTCAAACATGGGATTGAAGTGATTGGTTACCAATAGATACTGTAACAACATATAATCCAACATCTAGAACTGATCAATGTAGATATACTTGTGCTACTAATTATACATGGGGATGAACAACTTGTGAAGCAGATACACAATCTTGTAGTATAGATAATTGAGTTTGAACACAATTATGGAATGGAACATCATGGTGAACATGTATAGCTACATATTGTTATGGATGATTTACATGAGCATGAACATCTGCTTGTACATGGATATGAGATATGTTATTACAAGCTAGTGATCCATTGATTGCTCAAAAAGAACCAGTTTATCCTGTAAAAGTTTGATCATGAACTTTTAACACAATTTGATATGAAAGATATTTTACATCTTGATTTATTCCAATTGATACTACAAAAACTTATAAATTAACATGAGATTTTCAATCACAATGAGCAATTGATAGTAGACTTCTTTTTTGATTTGCTCCTTATGATATAAACAAAGAAAATATATTACCACAACATGTTTATAGGATTTGAAATGTATGAACTATCAGTTCATTTGATGATAATACAATAACTACAGATACAACTCTTGTATGATGGAATGGCTCTTGAAGTTATGCTTATCAAAGAATATTGGCATTTTATTATGACTGAGACACTACAAAAATACCAGATATTACTGTATTTAAGGATGATACATATTCTACTGTAATATGAGAATGAACATTTTTAGAAACATCTTGAACTGATATATTATTAAATTATCCATTATCAGCAGAAATAGTATCTAATATAATTCCATGAGTAACAAAAGTATGGAATCATTCTTCATGATGAACATATATTTATACTCATAACATATATGTGCCTAATACATTAACTACATATAATTCAGCTGATATGACTTGAGAAGCATGGTGATTACCAACTACTCAATTTAGAATTTGAACAAAATATGTTAAAGTCTTATTATGGCCAAATTATGGACAAGATATTACTTCAGAATTAGATTTTAATAATATACATTTTAGAGAGTTGCCTTAACTATATTTTTGATATTATAAATAAACTTTGTATACTAATACAAAGTTTATTTTTTTATAAAAAATGATGTTTGTAGTTATAGATTGAATAGATGGATCAGGGAAGTGAACTCAAGTAAAACTTTTAGAAGAAAATCTTAAAAAAATATGAAAAACAGTAAAAGTTTTAGATTATCCTAGATATGGAGAAAAATCAGCTTTTGCAGTTGAAAAATATTTAAATTGAGATTATGGTAAGGACGTAACAGCAAAACAGGCGAGTATGTTTTATGCAATTGATAGATACGATGATAGTTTTAATTTAAGAGAGGATTTTAAAAAATATGATTTTATAATTAGTAATAGATATGTTTCTGCTAGTATGATTCATCAGGCTGGGAAAATACAAGATAAAAAAGAAAGAGAAGAATTTTTAGACTGGTTAGAAGAGCTTGAATATGGTATTTTCTGAATACCTAAACCAGATAAAACAATTTTTTTAAATGTTAGTCCAAAGATGAGTCAAAAACTTGTTTTAATGAAAGAAGAAAGGGAATATCTGAAGAATGGAAAAAAGATGGATATACATGAAGAAGATAAAAATCACTTAATAAATGCACATGCTTCTGCTATGGAAGTGGTAAGTAAATATGATTCTTGGATAAAAATAGATTGTGAAAAAAATTGAGAAATGAGGAGTATAGAGGATATAAATAGAGATATTATGGGGGAAATATTGTAGCCTCCTTCCTTTTAAAAGGAAGGAATTCAAGGATGGATTACTTAATTATATACCATGCAGTCAACAAAACAAACATGAGATTCATGAGAAGTTATTGCTATAAAATATCTTCAAAAGAAATGATATTCTATTTTAGATACAAATTTTAAGTTTTGAAGGTTCTGAGAAATAGATTTAATAGCTAAAATAGATGATTTAGTAGTATTTATAGAAGTTAAATACAGAAATAATACTAATTATTGAATACCAGAAGAGTCTATAACTGCAAATAAACTTAGAAAATGTAGAAAAACAGTAGAATATTATGTTGTTAAAAATAAATTAGATTTTGAAAAGATAAGATTTGATGTCATAACTATTCTGAAATGACAGGCAAGTTACAAGATTAAACACTATAAAAATATAGAGATATAAAATAATGAAAAGACCAGATAACCCATATAGAATATTAGTAGAAGAGCATGAAAAAATACTTGATGATGAACAGGATTTATTTAAAAATAAAGCTTGAAAATGGTCAGAGTATTTTTGAAATACAAAACCAATATTCTTAGAAATATGAACATGAATGTGAAATTTTTTTTCTAAAGAAGCATCTAGAAATTTGGATAAAAATTTTATTTGAATTGAGCTTAAGTACAAGAGACTTTATAATTCAGCTGAAAAATCAATTGCACTGTGAGTAAAAGATTTTATAATGTTAAAGACTTTTGGGCAAAACATAGATAAAATTTTTGCTGCAGTTGAAATAGATAAAACTTATGTATTTTTTCCAGATCCATGGGGGAAAAAAGATAGACAAAAAAAACATAGATTATTCCAAGAACAATTTATAAGGGATTTATATGAAAGAACTAAAGTTTGATGAAAACTAGTTTTTAAGACAGACCATTTAGAATACTTTGAGACAACAATTGCTCTATTTGAAAAGATTTGATTATGGAATACAAATATTAAATCCTATGATTATGAAAAAGAATTGGAGCATTTTGAAACCAAGGATATGACCGAATTTGAACATATTTTTAGGAGACATAAAATGAAAATAAACTATGTAGAGTTTGAAAAATAAATTTTAATTTTTATAAAAAAACATTATGACAAAAATAATAGATTCTTTAAATTGGAGATATGCTACTAAATCATTTGATACTACAAAAAAAGTTTCTAATGAAGATTTAGAAGAAATTATAGAAGGTTTTAGACTTACAGCATCAAGTTTTTGATTGGAGCCTTGGAAATTAATTATTGTAGAAAATGAGGGATTAAAAAATGAATTAGTAAATTATTCTTTTGGACAAAAACAAGTATGAGAAGCATCACATGTTTTAGTTTTTACAAGAGTTTTAAGTATAGATAACAACTACGTAGATAAATCTTTAGATAATATGTCATCCATTACAGGGGCTTCTAGAGAAAATTTAAAATGATATGAAGATGTTATTAAGTGATTTGTTTCTAAGTCTAGTGACGAAGTATTAACGTGATGGGCTAGAGAACAAGTATTTATAGCACTATGAAATGTTATGAATGTTTTAGCTGAGAAGTGAATAGATTCTTGTGCTATGTGATGATTTGATTCTGTAAAATATGATGAAGTTTTATGATTAAAAGAAAAAGGCTTAGCCTCAGTTGTAGTACTTCCAATTTGATATAGAAGTTGAGATGATAAATATTCTAAATATCCAAAAGTTAGGTTTTCTAGAGAAGAAATAGTAGAAATAGTTAAATAATTTTTATATATAAATATTATGAATAGTTTTTTTGATATAAAATCAGTTTGAATAGTTTGATCTTCCGAAATTGAGTGAAAAATAGGGAATAGTTTAATTAAAAACTTGAGTAATTTTAATGGTGAAAAATTTTGAATCAATCCAAAGTGATGAGAATATGATGGAATTAAATTTTATAAGTCTATTGAAGAACTACCAATTGTGCCAGATATATTAGTATTTACTATCCCTGCAAAATTTGTAGCAGATTCTTTAATAGAGGCCTGAAAAAAATGAGTTAAAAGAACCATAATTATTTCAGCTTGATTTAAGGAAATTTGAAATATAGATGGGGAGAATGAATTAATAAAAATATCAGAGAAATATGCTATTGACTTACTTTGACCAAACTGTTTATGATATGTTGATACAGAAAAAAAATTAAATCTAAGTTTTTGAACTAAGCAGTTAAAAGCTTGTGCTGGTTGAAAATGTCAGAATATTGCATTAGTTTCTCAAAGTTGAGCTATGGCGGTAGCTCTTACCGATTGGGCACTTTCAAGAAAAATGTGATTTAGCAAAATGATTTCAATGTGAAATAAGGCATGATTAAATGAAAATAATCTATTATTAGAATTAGAAAGAGACAATCATACAGAAGTAATAGCTCTTTATTTAGAAAGTATAGAGTTGTGAGAAGAGTTTTTTCAAATCACTAAAAGATTATCAAAAAAATATCCTATTATTTTAGTGAAATCTGGTATTTCTGAAAAATGACACTTAGCTGCAAGTTCTCATACATGAGCACTATCATCACAAAAAGAAATATTATTTACAGCATTTGAAAATGCATGAATACATTATACTCAATCATTAGAAAATTTCTTTTTGTGGAGTCAAATTTTTTCAAAAACTAATATTGAAAATGTGTCAGATGAGTTAGTTATTATAACCAATGCTTGATGACCATGAGTAATGGCTACAGATCATACTGAGTTATATGATGTTAAATTAACCGAATTTTCAGATTCAGAAAAAGAGATATTAAAAAGTTGATTAGCTGAAGCCGCAAGTGTAGCTAATCCAATAGATATTATATGAGATGCAACGTCAAAAACTTATGAACAAATACTTAACAATTTAACAAAAATTGAAAAGAAAAGATCAATTTTGATAATGCTAACAGCTCAATCAATAACTGATGTGGGAAATATAGCTGAAGTAATAGTAGATTTTAAAATACAAAATCCAAAACAGTTTATAATGGTAACTTTTATGGGTGGGCATTGAGTAGAAAAATGAAGATCAATATTATCTGAAGCCTGAATTCTAGAGTATGATTATCCTAAGAAAGCAATAAGAGCATTTTCGAGATTAATTATCCAAAATAAGTGGCAAGAAAAAGAATTAGAAAAAGAAATTAAATTTAAATTACCAGATAATTTAGAAGACTTAAAAAATAAAGTAAAACAGGAAGAAAAATTTTGTTCTAACTATTTGACTTGAGACATATTAGAAGCATTTAATATTAATTATATAAAAGAATTATTAGTTAATTCAGCAGATGAAATAGATAAAGTATATGATAGTTTAAATGCTGATTTGCTTGTAGCTAGGATTAGCTCACCAGATATTCCACATAAATCAGATGTGTGATGAGTTATTTTAAATATTTGATCAAAGGATGAATCAATAAAAGCTTATAATAGTATATTACAAAATATAAAGAAACATGTTCCTGATGCTCAAATAAATTGAATTACATTTTCAAAAATGGCAATTAGAAGTCATTTATCTAGAGAAATTTTTGTATGACTAAAAAGAGATAAAAGTTTTTGAGCTATATTAATAGTTTGAATGTGATGAATATTTGTAAATATATTTGAGGATGTATCCAGAAGAATTTGAATTGTTTCAAAATCAGAAATAGAAGTAATGTTCAAACAACTTAAATTTTACCCAATTTTAAAATGAACGAGGGGTCAAGAGTGAATAAACTTTGATAAACTAATAGATATAATATTTAAATTACAGTTCATATTTAAAGAGTTTAAGGATATTACAGAAATAGATATAAATCCAATATTTTCAGATGAAAAAGAATCAATTATAGTTGATGCAAAATTTTATTTATAATAAATTTAAGGATAGTTTAAGCTATCCTTTTATTATGTTTAAAAATATGTATAATATAATTATAAACATTGCCTAATTATTTCTCCCTTTTTCAAAGGGAGTACCCGCAGGGGGAGGGATTAAAACCTAAATATATAAAAAATCATGAAAAAATTCTGTTTAAATCTTAAAACATCAGATAAAATAACATTTTTATTTACTGCTTTTAATTTCATATCACTTGTTATATTGCTTGTATGAGTGAATATAATATATTTCTTTGCATGGTATTCAGATCAAAAATCTGAAAGTATGTATGATATGGATATAAATTATGATATGTATAACGCTCAGAAAAGTGATAATAATCTAGAAGCTTTTAAAGAATATATCCTTAGAAAAGATACTTTAATTATACCAAAAGATGGGGGAGAGCTTATTTGTTCAAACTGAGTAGAAACAAGAATTCATAGTGATGTAGAAAAAATAAAAGATCAATTATTCTATAATAATTGAGAGAAAATATTTTTTATATTTACTCAGTATTATGATGATATATGAGAAGTAAAAGTATTTTTTGATACGACACCTTATGTTAAATCTCAGCTATTGATAATCAAAATAAGTATAATTATTATATTATTTTTGATTATAATATATTATTTTATTGCTAGAATAATGACAAAAAAAGCCTTTAAAAATATGAGGCAATTTACTACTGATGTTAGTCATGAATTCAAAACTCCGCTTATGGTAATAGATTCACAAATTGATTTATATAATAAAAAACTTGAAAAGAAAAAAATATCTTGAAATGATACTAAATTATTACTCATAAAAGTTAAGGAAAATACATATAAGTTAAATAATCTTCTTGAAACATTTCTTTTACTTTCAAGAATAGAAGATAATCTTCAATGTCTTAATAAACAAGAAATAGATTTTGAGAAATATATTAAAATTCTTGTATCTAGCTCAGTATCAATCAATGATAAAAATCTTAAAATAACTTATAAAATATTTAAAAATACTAAACTAAGAATTGAAAATAATACATTTAATATATTATTTGAAAATATATTATCAAATGCTATTAAATTTTCTAAATTGTGATGAAAAATAGAAATTTGATCTAATAAAACCAGTTTTTGGATAAAAGATAATTGAGTATGAATAGAAAAAGCAAAATTAAAAAAAATATGGAAAAAATTTTATAAAAATGATACAAATAAAGAATGATTTTGAGTTGGACTATTTATAGTTAAAAGATTATGTGAATTATATAACTGGAAAATAGAAGTTAAGAGTGAACCCTGAAGGTGAACTGTCTTTATTATTAAGTTTAAGTAATTATGAATAAGAAAATATTATTAATAGAGGATAATAAAGATATTTCAAATAATATAAAAGAGTATTTGGAGTTAGAGGATTATATTATAGATGTAGCTTATGATTGAGAAGTATGAATGGATAAAGCATTAATGAAAAAATATGATTTAATTTTGCTTGATTTAATGCTACCTTCAATTGATTGATTAACAATAGCCAGAAAAATTACTAGAAAAATAGAAACACCAATTATAATGCTTACAGCAAAAGATTCGATTAATGATAAACTTACATGATTTTCTAATTGAGCAATCGATTATATTGTAAAGCCTTTTGATTTAAGAGAATTAGAAGCAAGAATAAAAGTTAGTTTAAAACAAAATAAAACTAATATAATAGAGTTTAACGATATTATAATTGATTTAGAAAAAAGAGAATTCAAAAATATGTGAGAAAAGGTAAAAATAACCATAAAAGAATTTTTAATATTTGAATTTTTATATCTAAATAAGGATAAGGTATCGACTAGAACCGATATTATTGAATATGTATGGTGAGAATCAGAAATTTTTGATGCTGATCCAAAATTGGATGTTTATATATCAAATTTAAGAAAAAAATTGGATAAGAGTATTATAGAGACGGTTAAATGAATCGGTTATAAAATGAATATTTAAGAAATATTTAAGGTACAAGTTTAGTATGTTTATACTTTTAATTTATAAATAAAAAATTTATGGAAAATAATTCTAAAAATATAGTTACTATATTATCTATAATAGTATTAATTATTATTATTTCTTATTATCTAGTATCTGATAAAGAGGAATGAACTAATGAGCAAGCTAGAGTTCAAATTCAGGCACAAGATACAAAAAATACAAATGATGATATGAAGAATTGAGATGATAATATGGAAGAGACTAAAATGATTGATGATGATATGGAGTCTAACGATACTGTACATGGTGATACAGATAATATGGATGAAACTACAGATGATACTGCAATTATGGCTGATGAACAAAATAAAGATATTATAGACGAAATGATAGAAGAGGCTCCTGTTGAAATTATGGCTGATGCTAAATGAGTATACACAGAATACTCAGATACATTATTAGCTAATGCAAAGGGAAATATAGTATTATTTTTTCATGCAACATGGTGTCCATCATGTAAATCAGCTGATCAAAATTTATCTGATTCTGATATGCCAGAATGATTAACAATATTAAAGCTTGATTATGATGCTAATGTTGATTTAAGAAAAAAGTATTGAATTACTACTCAACATACTTTTGTACAAGTTGATAATAAATGAAATATGACTGAAAAATGGATTTGATCTAGAGACTTAGAATCTGTTTTAGCGAAAATAAAATAAAAATTAAGGATTATTTAAGATATCTATATAATGTATAGGTATCTTTTATTTTTTTAAAAATTTACTATGTGATATATAGCACTTATTATTAGATTGTTAATCATAGCTACTTGAATTTTTATGATTGTACAAAATCCAGTACCTCAAACTCCACCATTTTGTAGTTGAGCTGCATTCATATTAATTGGAGTATATTTACAATTACTTTCTGTTTTTTGACCAAAGGCAATGTTATGTCCATTTTTTGATTGTAGAGATGGAGCTTGTAAAAAATAAATTTTATAATTTATTTTAGATTAAATAAAGGTAGCTGTATATAATAGAGCTATCTTTTTTTTACAATAACTTTTAAAAATAATAAATATGAAAGAATTTGATCTAATAGTAATTTGATCAGGATCATGAGGATTAACAGTAGCAATATGACTAGCTTCAGCATGAAAAAAAGTCGCATTAGTAGAAAAATGAGCCATAGGTTGAGATTGTACTAATACATGATGTGTTCCATCAAAGGCTTTTATTGATTTAGCTAAATCATGAGGATATAAAGACTTAAAATCAGTTTTAGAAAAAGTAAGAGAAAGGAGAGAATTAATTAGAAACGAAGAAACTAAGGAAAAATTAGAAAAGTATGGAATTAAATTCATAAAATGATTTGCCAGTTTTTTAGATAAAAATACTCTAGAAATTGATTGAAAAAACAAAATTTCAGCAAAGAATATAGTTATTTCTACATGATCTCATCCTAATATTTATCCAATTGATGGCTTAGATAAAAAAGATTTACTAACTAATGAAAATGTATTTGAACTAAAGGAAAATATAAAAGATTTAGTAGTGATTTGATGAGGATATATATGATGTGAATTAGCAGAGAGTTTCGCGAATTTATGAATTAATGTAACAATAGTTCAAAGAAATACTAGATTGATTCCAAGAGAAGAAGTAGAATCTTCACATTTACTCAGAAAAATTTTTAAGGAGAAGTGAATTAATGTACTTACAGATACAATAGTTGAAAAAGTAGATTGAAATATTATTATATTAAAAGATAAATCTACAAAT
>Ga0209449_1001618_pt1 | contig 11037 bp, 11 predicted proteins | sample SaaInlV_100m_DNA_5_FD_184671 | JGI IMG/M metagenome (GOLD analysis project Ga0209449, IMG submission 184671) | Marine microbial communities from expanding oxygen minimum zones in the Saanich Inlet - Saanich Inlet SI073_LV_200m_DNA (SPAdes) (version 2) | ecosystem: Environmental > Aquatic >...
AAATTTAAACTTTAAAATACATGAAAAAATCTAAAACACTTAAACAGAAAATAATTAATAGAGATATAACTATTGGATCATGGATCACTATAGGAAGTAATACAATTGCCGAAATTTTAGCAAACGCAGGATTTGATTGGCTTGTTGTTGACCTAGAGCACACTACGATTTCTTTAGAGCAAGCTGGTGAAATAATACGCACTATTGAACTCTCTGGCGTGCCTTCATTGGTTCGGTTGACGAGCAATGATGAAAATCAGATTAAAAGAGTGATGGATGCTGGCGCGCAAGGCATTGTAGTGCCCATGGTTCAGGATGCTGGCGATGCTATGCGCGCAGTTGCAGCAACTCGATACCCGCCACTAGGAAATAGAGGGGTTGGTTTAGCTCGTGCACAACAGTATGGTGCTTCATTTAAAGAGTATTTTGCTTGGCAAGCAGATATAAATTCTGGACCTGTAGTTATTGTACAAATTGAGCATATTGATGCAGTTGATAACTTAAAGGAAATTCTTAGTGTGAGTGGTGTGGATGCATTCATTATTGGTCCTTATGACCTTTCTTGTTCCATGGGAATTCCGGGAGAGTTTGAAAATCCTAAATTTATAAAAACCATGGAGAGAATTGTTAAGATCAGTAGTGAATTGAATGCAGTGAGCGGTTTGCATGTGGTAGAGCCAGATAAAGAAAAATTAAATAAAGCCATTGAAGCGGGTCATAAATTTATTGCTTACAGTGTTGATATTCGAATGTTGGATGTAGCGGCAAGAAATGGTTTGGATAAGTATAGGGGAATAAAAAGATGAATATAATCGGCGTTATTCCGGCAAGAATGGGATCCACAAGATTCCCTGGCAAGCCAATGAAAAAAATTCATGGCATGCCTATGATTGGTCATTGTTATCACCGAACTGCAATAGCCCTGGGTGTTGATGCTACTTATGTTGCAACCTGTGATATTGAAATAGCTGAATATATTAACTCGATTGGTGGGCGTGCAATAATGACATCCAATACACATACTCGTGCCACAACAAGAACTGCAGAAGCACTAGAAAAGATAGAGCAAGAGACTGGAGAAAAAGTGGATATTGTGGTAATGGTTCAAGGGGATGAGCCATTAATATTGCCAGAAACCATAAGAGAGGTTACTCCTGAATTCAAAGATAAGTCTGTTAATATTGTAAATATTATGTCACGTCTTGCAACAGAAGAGTCATTTAAAGATGTTAACAATGTAAAAGTAGTTGTAGCCAATAACAATGATGCACTTTACTATTCAAGAGAACCGATACCATCACCATGGAAGGGGTGGGAGGATATTCCTAGGTATATGCAAACAGGTATTATTGCATTTAGGAGGAATACATTGATTGCATTTAATACTATGGAAGAGACTCAGCTAGAGCAAATAGAATCTATTGATATGAACCGAGTTTTAGAAACGGGTGGCAAAATTAGGATGGTATTAACAGAAGCTACAACTATTGGAGTTGATGTATTAGAGGAACTTAATGAAGTGGAAAAAATGCTAGTGGGTGATAAGGTAATGGGCTCATATATTCAATTATGAAAGAGACGGATATCAGGCCTCTAGAGTTGATGAAGAGGTATGTTGAGCTGAGTGCCAAAGATGCAGCCCTTTGTTTTAATGGGAGGCAAAGGCGTGATTTGCCATGTGTTTCATGTGGCTCTGAAAATATAATAAAAGAATTCACCAAGAACGGTTTTGGCTATGCTTCATGCAATGATTGTGGAACATTGTATCAAACACCACGACCACCTATTGAGGAATTTGATGCATTCTATAAAAATTCTAAGTCATCACAATATTGGGCAGATGTATTTTTCCCTTCAGTAGCTGAAGCTCGCCGTGAAAAAATATTTAAGCCAAGAGTGGATCGGTTATTGGAGATGTGCAAAGCTACAAATCTGAATGTTTCAAAGTTAATTGATGTAGGAGCTGGTTATGGCATTTTTCTTGATGAATGGCGTAAGGTTAGGTCAGAAACTGAATTAATTGCTATAGAGCCATCTATTTCACTTGCAGAGGAATGTCGTCATAAAAAGTTAAGTGTTGTTGAGTCACTTGCAGAAAATGTAGAGGGTTATGACGATTACGCAGACTTAGTTGTTTGCTTTGAGGTGCTTGAACATGTATATACCCCACTAGAATTTATTAAAGTATTGAGGAAAATGGTAAAACCAGGAGGGTATTTATTTATTAGTACATTGTGTGTTGATGGTTTTGATTTGCAGGTATTATGGGATAAATCTAGTCAAATTTCACCACCTCACCATATTAACTTCCACTCCATAAAAGGCTTTGAAAAATTATTTGAGAGAGCCGGATTGACAGATGTTAAAATTAGCACGCCTGGCCAGTTAGACGTGGATATAGTTAAAAATTTTATAATGTCTTCAGACGAAAGCGTGTTGCAAAACAACAGGTTTCTAAAATCAATATTGGATAGTGACAATAAGTCTGATAAATTCCAAGCCTTTTTATCCAACAATTAACTTAGCTCGCATGTTTGGGTTATGGCAAAAAAAAAGCCGAACAAAGGTGATCAATAATGAATAAATTAAGGGTTGGAATAGCAGGTTATGGAGTTGTTGGAAAGCGTAGAAAGGATTGTATAGATTTACATCCAAATATGGAAATGATAGCAATATGTGATCAATTTTTCAAGAAGGGAGGTAGCTTTTGAAGGAGTTACAAATAAGATGGTGAATTATACACTTTAAGACTGAATTTAAGATTTTTTTACAAAAGGTAAGACAATGAACGAAGCAAATGAAAGTAGAACAGAGGAATATTTAAAAATATTTAATCGTGAAAAGACAATAAAATCTTTAATTAAAAAAGACGACCCTATTATTTTTGATGTAGGCGCCAATGTTGGCAATACATTAATTGAATTTAAAGAATGGTGGCCGAAAGCAGTTGTGCATTGTTTTGAACCACAAGAGGAGTGCTGGGATAGTTTGCATTCTAAAATAAGTAGCAATAACTATAGTGATGTTTTTGTTAATAAGTTTGCTGTTGGAGATGAGAGAATAAAGAAGATGGATTTTTATTCACATGATGTTACAAGTGGTCAATCCGGTTTTCATAAAATAAATTTAAATAGCATTGATTCCATTGATCAGAATAAACTAACTTCAAGCAAAAGTGTGACAGCGTATGAAAATAGACTAAATCATAAGAGAATGGTTGAAATAAAAAAATTATCAGATTATATGAATGATAAGTCTATTAACCATGTGGACTTATTAAAGATTGATACACAAGGGCATGAGCCTGAAATACTCAGCGGATTAGGGGGCAGTCTATCAAAGGTAGATATAGTTATAACTGAACTTATGTTTTATGACTTTTATGAAAGAAGCCTATCTTTTTCCGATATTGAAAAATATTTATTGCCACAGGGTTTTCATTTATTTGATATTAGTCATATATCTAAAAATCCAATGAACGGTAGAACGGATTGGGTGGATGTAATTTATGTTAATGATAGAATTAAGCGGAAGTAAACAGTCTAATGAAATTAAAAGTAGGAATTGCTGGATATGGAATAGTTGGCAAGCGTAGAAAAGAGTGTGTTGATCTCCATCCAGATATGGAGATGGTAGCTGTGTGTGATCAAGTATTTCGCGATAATGAATCCATAGTAAACGGCTTGCGAAGTTATAAAAATTATAAACAACTATTAGAAGAAGATCTGGATGTTTTGATAGTTTGTCTTACTAATGAAATAGCGCCAGATGTAACAATAGCAGGACTAAAAAAAGGTTTTCATGTTTTTTGCGAAAAACCTCCTGGGCGAAGTGTTGAGGATATTGCTAAGGTTATTAGGGTTGAAAAAGAGCATCCCAATCAAAAATTAATGTATGGATTTAACCATCGTTATCACGACTCTATTCAAGAGGCAATGAGAATTATTGACTCGAATGAGCTGGGTAAAATTATCAATTTACGTGGAGTTTATGGCAAGTCTCAACTTATTACATTTAATCAACCAGATTGGCGCACAAAAAGAGAGATTTCTGGCGGCGGAGTACTGTTAGATCAGGGTATTCACATGGTTGACTTGATGCGATTATTTGCGGGTGAGTTTACACAAGTACATAGTTTTATTAAAAATAGTCATTGGAACTATAGTGTTGAGGATAATGCGTACGCCTTAATGCAAACAGAGGGAGGTGTGGTTGCAATGATGAACTCTTCTGCTACACAGTGGCGCCATCGTTTTCATCTAGATATTAATTTTGAAAAAGGTAGTTTGATTCTTGGTGGTATACTATCTGGATCTAAAAGTTATGGGGCTGAAACATTAACAGTGGTTTCGGCTAATCCAGAGAATGATCGTGGCGATCCAAAAGAGGTAACCACTCGTTACAATACAGACCCATCATGGTATTCTGAGATAAAAGAGTTTTCTAATTGTATTATTAATAATAAAAAAATTGTTAATGGTACATCTGATGATGCGTTACAAACAATGAAGCTGGTCTATAAAATATATTATTCAGACTCCTCTTGGAGAGATGAATATGACATCCCTAATCCTGATAATTACTAATAAACTATTGACACTAAAAATATGAAAATAAAACCATTTGTTGCAGATTATTTAACCAGATTAAAGCTAATTTTAGATGATGTTGATGTGAATATTGTAAGTGACATTATTGACACACTTGAGGAAACTATAGTCAATAATTCTAGAATATATATTATAGGTAACGGTGGAAGCTCCGCAACGGCATCACACATGGCCAATGATTTAGGTGCTGGCGGCCTGAGACGAAGAGATATTGTTAATTTTGATGTCATTAGTTTGGCAGATAATAGCCCAGTTATTACCGCAGTAGCCAATGATATTGGCTATGAAAACATCTTCTATATGCAAATAAGGGGATTAATTAATCCAACAGATGTGGTGATTGCAATCTCATGTAGTGGAGATTCTCCAAACATTGTAAAAGCTATAGATTATGCTCAAACTGTAGGCTGTAAAATTATTGGGATTACTGGTTTTAATGGTGGTCATCTGAAAAAAGTAGCAGATATAAGCTTTCATGTTGATGCGCCAAAAAATGAGTATGGCCTGGTAGAGGATGTACATATGATTTTAGATCATATTATTTACTCTTATTATATTCAGAAAAAATACTAAACTACTGTTTCAATGGACTTGTTAGAATTATCAAAAAATGCTGTTGCTGATGCGCTTAATAGATTAATTGAGTTAGATAGGGATCATGTTAAAGGCTATAAGTTCTCAAAAGAAGTTCCTAGGGAGATTAAGGCAGAGGCTGATATAATTATTGAGAAAATATTAATAGATCGACTATCTATATCAGGCTTAACTCTTCTTAGTGAGGAGAGCGGGATCATAAAGTCGCAAGATGATTCAAATTTAAAATTTATTATTGACCCGATTGATGGGACGGTAAATTTTGTGCGTGGAATATGTAACTGTTCAATTTCAGTAGCTTTGTTTGATGGAGATTCCCCTGTATTTGGAGTATTAGCATCATATCCAAGCGGGGTGATAGCCTGGGGTGGGAAAGATATTGGGGCGTTTTTGAATGATACTCCCATAAGTGTCTCGTCTATCAAAGATGCAAATAATGGAGTTTTATGTACAGGTTTTCCATCTAGATTTGAGTTTAATTCAAGAACAATGTTAGAGCAAACGAGACTAATGCAGAGTTTTAATAAAGTTAGAATGTTAGGGTCAGCATCTCAATCTTTACTAAAGGTGGCACAAGGCTCTGTTGAGGCTTATGCTGAGAGTAATATTATGATTTGGGATGTGGCTGCTGGTATTGCAATTGTTGAAGGAGCTGGAGGTAAATTTATGATCAATCAAGAATTGAGTTATGATTCCCCTATAAGGGTGTTTGCTCATAATAACCTTATTAATGATAGTGGCTGGAGAGTAAAATGAAATCTGTAGCTATAGCGTCTCGTTCTTTCTCAAAACATCCTATCCTAAGGGCTAAAGTATTAGAGCATTATCCTGATGCAAAATTTAATGATGAGGGTCTATCATTGGGTGGCGACTCTTTAGTGAATTTTTTGAGTGGATATGAAAAGGCGATAACAGCCTTGGAAACAATAGATGAGTCAATTTTATCCAGACTTTCTGATTTAAGAGTTATTGGAAAATATGGAGTGGGCCTAGATATGATTGATTTGCAGGCGATGAATAAATACGGTGTAAAGCTTGGCTGGACGGGCGGAGTTAATAAGCGTTCAGTTTCTGAATTAGTTGTCTCATTTTCAATATATTTATTGCATCGTATTGCATTTGCCAATACAGAAGTGAAAAATGGAAAATGGTATCAGGTAAAGGGTCGTCAATTGTCAGATTGCACAGTAGGTATTATCGGTTGTGGCCATGTTGGAAAAGATTTAGTGAAGCTGCTACAGCCATTTAACTGCAATATTCTTGTACATGATATTTTAGACTTTAAAGAGTTTTATAAGAAAAATAAAATAACACCCGTAGGCATAGATGAGCTAATTAAAAAATCCGATGTGGTTACATTACACTTGCCTTTGAATAATTCAACTAAGAACATTATGAGCAGAGATCGACTACAGATGATGAAGCAGGACGCTATACTGATTAATCTTGCGCGAGGCGGGTTAGTAGATGAGGACGTACTTAAGAAAATGCTACATGAGAATGAAATTGCAGGAGCTGCACTGGATGTGTTTGCTGTTGAGCCTCCTGTTGATACAGAATTTGCATTATTGGATAATGTCCTTATTACGCCACACATCGGAGGCAGTACTGAAGAGGCGATTTTAGCAATGGGGTTAGCTGCAATTAATGGATTGGAAAATGCAAAAGATTCTTTAGAGTTTTTGCAAACATCTTGACATTCAAATTTATCAATGGATAGCTTATTATTATGGGATGTAGAAAGTCATCCAATAGATGATTATGATACGCTCATCTATTGGAGCAGTTTCTCGAATGCAAAAGAAGACAAAATATTTTCTATCCCTTTGCTTGTTGAGAAGAGTGCAGAAAGTTTAAGGTCAAAATATCTGAAATTAATATATGAATTTGGGGAAGCTAGGGTTCACAATCAATCAATCATTGAATATTTACAAATACGACAAAACTTTAGCTACTGGTGGATGACATTATTGGTCGAAAAGTGCAATTACTCAAAATCACCACAGATTGATAACATTATCAAGTTGATGGCATTAGAGCAGTGGCTACAAGAGAATAAATATCATGAGATTAAAATTGTAACAGCGAATAAAGCACTTGCTGATGCAGTTATCCTATTAGCAAAAAAATTATCAATAGATTTTGAGTGGGAAAAATCTATTGATAGTAAAAACAGTTCCAATTTAATAAAGAGAATTTATCACTCGCTGCCTAATATTATTCAGTCTCCAATCTGGCTTCTACGGTATGCGTTATTAAATTGGCCATTAAAAGGTGCTAGGGTTAAAGAGTGGAGAGAGACAACTGCCACCACAACTTTCGTTTCTTATCTAGACAACTTAGTGCCAGAATCTGCAATAAATGGTCGGTATGAGAGTCGCTACTGGACCAAATTGACAGATGTACTAGGTAGTCATAAGCATCCTACAAATTGGCTACATATCTATGTTAAAGATGGATTACTACCCTCTGCTAAAAAAGCACGAACCTTGATACAAGAGATTAATAATAGAGAGAGCGGTAAGCAGACTCATGTAACCCTCGCTTCATTTTTAAGTATATCGTTACTCCTTCAGACTTTAAAAGATTGGTATAAAGTTCAAAAATTAAAAAAAACTGTTTGTAAACAGGTGCAGCTAAAAAGTGACTATCTTTGGCCTCTGTTTGAGAAAGATTGTCAAGATTCAATGTCCGGTATTGCAGCTATAAGTAATTTACAATACTTTAATCTATTTGAGAGGGCGATGAATGAGTTGCCAGTACAGAAGAAAGGGTGTTATCTGCAAGAAAATCAAGGTTGGGAGTTTGGCTTTATCTCTTCTTGGAGAGGGGCTGGGCACGGTAAAAATCTTGTTGGATTTCCACACTCAACTGTGCGCTATTGGGATCTAAGATATTTTTTTGATTCACGTAGTTATGTAAGCACATGTGAAAATAATTTACCTCTGCCTGACTATGTTGGAATAAATGGCTCTATAAGCAAAAATAGCTATATTGATGGTGGATATCCACAAGAGGGTTTGATCGAGATTGAAGCGTTACGCTATTTGTACTTAAAAAACTCCTGTGTATCTCAGATCAAAAATAATAAGAACAGACTGCAAAAAAAGTCACTCTTGGTGGTTGGTGATTATCTGAAAGAAAATACCAATAAACAGCTGGCACTATTAATGACTGCTTTTGAGAGTATCGATCAATCTGTCCGATATATTATCAAGCCTCATCCAAACTGCCCGATTAATATGCAGGATTTGCCAGGCTTAAATTGTGAAATATCTACGCAGCCAATTGATGAGTTGTTGTTAATGAGTGATATTGTCTATTCAAGCGCGGTAACATCAGCTGCAGTTGATGCTTACTGTACAGGGAAGCCGGTCATTACCATATTAGATGGAAAAAGTTTAAACATGAGCCCATTAAGGGGGGTTAGTGGCGTACATTTTGTCAGTAATGCCAAAGAGTTAGCGATTGCAATAAATGGAGCAGAGATGAGCGAGTTGGAGCAAAGAGAAGATTATTTTTATCTTGATCCTGAGTTGCCTCGTTGGAGAAGTTTGCTGGGCATAGGGGTGCAATATAGTGAGTAAAATTTCCTCATTATCGTCCGCAATCAGGCTGTTTTTTAAAAGACCTTACTTTGGTTTTATTCAAGGCTACTTTTATCTAACTACTGAAGAAATAGAAAAGATCGGTTCGTTAGTAGCCAAGCGCGAAGATGATATTGTTAAAAAATATGAAAAAGGTTATGCCAGCCTGGTTGGTGAAGGTGAGGCTGTAGCCTATGCAGCAGCACGTATGGGATTTTATGATCTTATGAGGCTACAGGGAATAGGAAAGAGTGATGAAGTCATTCTTCCCGGCGCAACCTGTGCCGTGATGGTCAATGCCGTTTTAAGAGCGGGCGCCACCCCCATATTTGCCGATATTGATCCTGATACTTTTGGTTCTTCAAGTCAGACCATTGCAGTTTGCATTACGCCTAAAACCCGGATGATCGTGGCGCAACACTCCTTTGGTATCCCTTGTGATATTGAATCGATTGTTGAATTGGCAAACTTACGAAACATCTTTCTGCTTGAAGATTGTGCATTAACTCTGGGGTCAATGGTGAATAATGTTGTTGTTGGAAATTTTGGTGATGCGGCATTGTTTTCCACCGATCACAGTAAGCCAATTAATACGCTAACGGGTGGCCTTATCTATACAAAAAATGCAGAGCTTGCCCGGCGATTGCGTATTTCGCAAACCGATTGTCCCGACCTTTCAACTGCACGCCAGAAGGCTTTATGGCGTCGATTTTTACTTGAAGCGCATTATTGCGTTCCTGGTCGGTATGGCAGAATGGTGTTGATAGATATATTTGCATCGATCCGGAAAAGACTAACTCATTCTGAGGGTGACTTTCTTGCTGACGACTTTAGTGCATCGTCAGTGACCAATTATCCTTACCCGGCCAGACTGCCCGCTTTTCTGGCCGCAGTAGGCCTAATTGAGGTACGGCGATGGGCGAAGGTCGCTGATGAGCGCAAAATAACCCTAATGCGTCTTCTCGATACATTGACAGAATGTCGGTCAGGTGTTTACCTACCAGCGGCTTATAAGAACAAAGAATTACAAATTGTGCCACTGCGCCTTGCCTGGTCACAGCCAGATGGACAGAAGGTCCGTAGCGTATTGCGGCATTTTATTCATGTTCCATGGACCTGGTTTATGTCGCCGATCATCGCAACAAAAGAGCCGCTTGAAAATCTTGGATATTATTCAGGTGTTTGTCCTGTTTCCGAGCGCATTGGTCCAAATATGGTAAACATACCTTGCAACTTAGATCGGAAAGAAGCGGATTTACTCATTTCCTTAATTCGAAAAATAAACCTATGAAAAAGTTCTATCAAACTGAATGGCAAAATATTCCATTCTCAAGTGTTTGTTCGTTCGATAAAGATGCCTGTCAAATGGTTGCTGGAGCGGTTTGGGCTCTACACAAAAGGACAGTTTTGAGAGTGGACGCGCACGAGGGCAGACTACCAAGGTATTATGAGCGCAGCTGGTTTTTCTTCAGTGACGGATGGGTTTATAGAAACACCTCATCAGCGTACTTACTGGATTATGGGCAATGGAATGCTTAAGGAATAAAATGAGAATCAATGTCGAAACAGCCTCTTCAAATGCCTGGTAGTATGGAGAATCATGTACCTATATGTAGCAGCATCTCAGTTAGCGACTAAATTAGAAGAGAGACTATGACATACAAGCAGCTAAATCATTGGATAATGATACGTTGTGAACAAAGCGAAGAAATATAATGACTCAACTATTTGATAATTTTAAAGATAAAACAATTCTGGTTACTGGCCATACAGGCTTCAAAGGTAGCTGGTTATCGATATGGTTAACCCATCTAGGGGCTAAAGTGGTGGGTGTATCGGATAGCGAGGTTGGTAAGCCATCAAATTTTTCAGTTTCAGCCATCTCAACTGTTATCGAAGATCATCGGCTTGATATTAGAGACAGTGATACAGTTAAAGCATTGGTTAAAAAAGTCCAGCCCGATTTTCTGTTCCATCTTGCGGCACAGGCTTTAGTTAGACCGTCATACGAAAATCCAATTGAAACAATGACAACGAATGCTATTGGCACGGCAAATGTGCTTGACGCACTCAGAGTTTTAAATAAAAAAGTAGTAGCAGTGATGATTACCAGTGATAAAGCCTATGATAATGTAGAGTGGGTCTGGGGTTATCGAGAGAGTGATCGTTTAGGGGGTAAGGATCCATATAGTGCCTCTAAAGGGATGGCTGAATTGGTGATTCGCAGTTATGTAGAGTCGTTTTTT
>Ga0209449_1001625_pt1 | contig 11000 bp, 10 predicted proteins | sample SaaInlV_100m_DNA_5_FD_184671 | JGI IMG/M metagenome (GOLD analysis project Ga0209449, IMG submission 184671) | Marine microbial communities from expanding oxygen minimum zones in the Saanich Inlet - Saanich Inlet SI073_LV_200m_DNA (SPAdes) (version 2) | ecosystem: Environmental > Aquatic >...
TGCATCAGGACCTCGCTGCTTGAGCGCATCCATCATTTTTTCTAGCTTTCCTGGATTACCATTGCCGAAATACCCATAAATCCCACACATTTAAATAGTTACCCTATAAATCAATATTATTAATACTCTGACTCTGCTTCACAACATCTGTAACAATCTGACGTAAGGATATTTTCGGAGCCCATCCAACGAGCGAACCTACTTTAGATATAGAGGGAACACGACGACGCATATCTTCAAAACCACCATCTGGAAAAGCTTCTTCATAGGGTATTAAGCGCACGTTGGATTTTGATTCTGTTTGCTCTTTAACAATATTTGCCAATGAAAGAATTGATATTTCTTCATCTGAACCAACATTAATTACCTCGCCGTTACAATCATCAGACTCCATTACCAGCTTGAGTCCCATTACAGCCTCCTGGACATGGCAAAAACACCTTGTTTGTAAACCATCACCATGGACTATCAGATCTTCGCCTGCCAAGGACGCACGAACCATTTTAGGAATAACCATACCGTAATTTGCAGACTGTCGAGGTCCTACTGTATTGAACAAACGTACAATTGATACTGGTAAATCCTCAATTTTGTAATAGGCTAAAGCTAGAAACTCATCTAGCGCCTTAACACTTGCGTATGCCCAGCGATGAGTTGTAGTTGGTCCTTCAAGACGATCACCACTCTCTAAAAAGGGAACATCAACACTTTTTCCATAAACTTCGCTCGTACTTGTAATAAGCACTTTTTTTCTGTATCGAGAAGCTAGCTTCATTACTACAGCGGTTGTGTCAAACATATTGTGTATGGTGCGCATAGGTTGAGCTAATACAAGCTCAACACCAACTGTTGCAGCTAGATGAAATATGCAATCACATTTTTGAATCAAAGGCTCCATAATACTTTCATCGTTAGCTGACCCAACAATCAACTCTACGCATTTATTAGTTAAATGTGATTTTATGTTGTCTATTTTTCCTGTACTTAGGTCATCAATAACGGTTATTTCGTAACCTGATTCTACAAGTAAATCTATTAGGTGCGAACCAACGAACCCAGCACCACCAGTAATTAAAGCTCTCATATAATATTACCTCATTTCGTTAATAATTTTCATAAATTGAGATGGAAAATAACTCCTGTCAAATTTTGATCCAAGTGTGGTTGAACACTGGACAACGAGTTCAGGCTCTATTTCTGTCTTTTTTATAAGGTCCACCAATGCAGACTTGAGCATTATAACGTCTTTAGCTCTATAGGTGTTTGAGTTTTGTGACCTACAAAACTCACTACTATTACCCACTGCATCTGAAACAAGCAAACCACAACCAGTAAGTGCTGCTTCGTTTATAACGAGCGGCCAATGATCAGCATGAGAAGGAAGACAAAATATCTTCACCACCCCCATTCTTTTTGCTAATTCATCAGCAGATACAAATTTTGAAACTTTAATTCGTTCGGTTTGAACAATTTTTTCCAACAATGGGCCATTGCCATAAATTTCTAAGCGCCACTGATCGCAGTCACTCGGCAAGCTTTGAAATGCCTCGAGGAGATCTTCTATACCTTTTTCAGCAACCAGTCGGCCAGCAAAGATTATCACCTTTTCTCGGTTTTCTGGACTGGCTACAGGTACAAATATTCGTTCATCTGAACCATATAAACCATCATATATGCATTCTGTTGACACCCCATTATTAAGCATAAATCTTCTTCCTGATTCACCAGGCACCCAAACCGCATTGAAATTTCGATTTAAAAAAAGTCGAAAGTATAATCTTCCCAAAAATTGCCTTAAATTTGGTTTGTAGCTGTTATCCGATAACAATACAACTGGGACACCTAAAGTTCTTAAGGATGATCCAATAGAAATAAATGCTTTTACGTACCAACCGGCTTGAAAATAAATTGATGGAATCTCTGAAAAGTGATCTTTTATATCAATCTTTTCTTCCTTATCTACCCAAACTATAGGCACACCACAAATCTTTTCTAAATCTGCTACTGGTACTTTGGGTCTAGTCGCAATCACACAAACTTTCTCCTTGGTCGCCGCTGCTGCTATCCCAATTAACTTTGCACCATATGTAGGTAATTCGTTCCAACTAAATAAAATCATCGCGGCTCCTTAATTAAAGTTTTTATAAATGTAACAAGTCTTTTAGATTCATAAAGCCAAGTATGAGTGGCGGAGTAAACCGCCAACTTATTTAAGATGGGTTTACGCTGTTCCTCTGTCATCTGAGATGCTTCCAGAAGGGTTGAACTGAAATCACTCAAGCTGTCATTTGTCAGTAACATCAGATCACTGAAATCTGTCGGAATTCCTGGTGTCTTTGTACTAACGATAAGTTTTCCATAAGACATATATTCAAGGAGTTTAGATGGAAAGTTAAAGACATTCTCAGCAATTGAAGGTCTTGGATTTACAAGAATATCTGCTTTTTCGCGCAAACTATTTAGGTCTGATTTGCTCACTGTTCCAAAAAATTGTATCCGACAATCACTGTCTATTAATGCTCGGTCTGAGGCGCTTAATGGGCCATAACCACAAACGATGAGACTGCTTGGTTTATCAATAGGTAAACCAATGAAAGCTTTCAATAGAAGAGTCAACCCAGACCAATATTCAAATGAGCCCGAATAAAGAAAAGTAACTGAATCATTTGATTTATTAAGACAGAGCCCCATATCATTATGATGGTCTGATTCCGACCTTACTGGAATCCCGCCATGTATGAGTATTTTGTTTTCAAATGGACAGCGCTTATATGCTTCGGCGCTCAAGAACACATAACCATCTGGTACCTTTTCCTCTTTATAAATTCGCTCCCAACCAGGGCTCGTCTCCCAAGAATCTGCACATACCTCAACCCAAGGCAATTGATGTTGTAGAGAGAATTTTGCTGAGGCTTCTCGAGATGAAGGATATGGATTGTAGGAAACAATGGCGTCGACGTTATTTAGCTTTGTCAGTGACCTTGAAATACCATAGGACTCAGATCGATCTCTAAAGCCCTTCACGTTAAGATAATCATATAAAATAAAATCCTTATTTATAAAATCGTTAGCATTTGGTCTAACCAATAATGGACCAAATGGAAAAGCTCTATGAGGCATAGTCGATATTGTTGTAGTTTTAACTGATAAAGACTCTAAAGCTTTAACAAATTCTTCCTGCCAATAATTCGATGCTAAGCTGATCGCATTATTATTATTTTGCGTTTCAAAGCTAATTATGAATCCTAACCAAGCTATTTTCATAATGTTTTTAAAAGTTGTAGTGAAATTTTCATTAACCCATTAATCACACAATAAGTTTGAGTATAAATTAATATAATCTGACACGACTCTCTCCGAGGAATATTCTTGATAAGCACGTTGTGCAATAGTTGACCTAAACTCTTCAGTTAATTCATCTAATTGTGCTTCAGCCTCACAAAAAAAAGAATCAGCGTTGTTTGATAAAGCCAATCTGCCTCCTCCTGTTCGTTCAACGATCTCAGCTTGACCAGTGCCGGTAAATGCAATTACTGGAGTTCCACATGCAATTGATTCTAAAGCGACTTTACCAAAACTTTCATATAATGAAGGGCAAAGCAAAATATCGCTAGCAGCATATATATCACACATCATTGATTCTGAATCAACGAATCCATATTCCCGTCTTACAACATCTTTAGGTAGAGTTAGATTGCCACTTCCAAAAATTAAGAATAAACTTTGTCTTAATTTAGAACTTTTAGGAATTTTTTTTAATAATTGCAAACCTTTATGAACATCATTCACATTTGTAGCACCAACAGCTACAATTGATACACCAGGTAACAGTCCTAACCTCTCACGAGCAACTTTTTTTTCACGATACTTATAAACTGCATCATTGATACTGCTTGGTATCACACCTACCGATCCTGGCAACAAATCTAAAGCCCGTTCTGCATCTTTTCTCATAAAATCAGATTGAGCTATAGCTTTAACTTTAGATGTAGACCTTAAAAAAGAAGCTTTTTTAAATTGTTCTTTTACTACTAAGTTTGCTAAAAAACGTCCTGGGATAAATGAATGTGATTCACGATTTTCTAAAAATTGTTCGAATTCCTGAGGAATGTGCCAACCTCCGGTCAGGGGCCACCAATCTCGCAATGTCCATACAAATTTTGCCTTTAAACCCTCAAAATCTTGCAAATTTAAAAATGAATTCCCTACCCAGTGAAGGTGAACAATATCAGCGCTTTTAAGTTCGGAATAACCAGGCCAAGCCTTACCTCTTCTAAGTAAGGAAAAAGGAGAACTTCCTCGATACCCAAGCAATCTTATCAAAAATCGATCAAACCAATAATAAAACTTTGCAATAAATTTTGTAATTATATTAGGATAAGAGAATACGGACTCTGAAACATCCTCATTCACACTAAATGGTGTGTAAAGACGTGAATCAATTCCTCGCGCCAGCATGGATTTATGTAAGTTGAGAACTGCAATACCTGCGCCGGAGTCAAACGAAGCGGAAGATAAATGCACAATAATCATTAGCGTCCCACTGAAACAGTCTTTGTAGACAAGTCATTTAATTGTTGTAATCGCCAAATGACCACACCCACAGTGGTCCAAAATATAGGTCCGACTGTTGGCTCTAAAATGAAATCTCCCAAGAGCAAGCCAAATCCTGCCGTTGTACAAAGTGAAATACCAAAAAGTGAGTAGGCAGTTGAACTATCCGTTCTATTTCTAAGAGTCATAATCAATAAATTAATAATAACAAATAATAAAATTATGCCAAAAAACAATCCATTATTGCGCAGTATCTCTAAATAGGAGTTGTGGGAACCGAAATTCCACTCAGTATATTCAGAGAAATGAATAACCTGAAGAGATCGACCTGAAGTTGGAAACCAAAAAGATCCTTCAACTATCTGACTATAAGCGCTAGTCCACAAAGGTAATCGGTCTCCTGCAAACTTAAATATTACTCGATCACTTAAGCTTGCTTGTAATGATACCATCTCAATATTGTCACCAAGTCCAAGAGATTCTGATAAGGCTCCTGCACCCAAAGATATAAATGGCCCTAAAATCAACAATAAAACAATGCCCTTCACTACAAAATTGCGACGAACCCGGCTCTTGCTCATGGAAAACCAAACAGCAAAAATGGTACCCCAACTTATTGCCAACATCGTAAGGGAACTTCCAAGAGATACCGGGAGATAGGCTAACGCCGAAAATCGAAAAATTTTGCTGTTTCTGTAGTGTACCTGGAAAGCCATTAGAAGCGATGCAATTGAGACCAGCCAAAATAACATATGGCTCCAAAATACGTGCAGGGCTACCAAAATACCAAATGCCAAAATCAGCCATAACCAAACACTTACCAAACGAAAATCTTCTTCAATCTTGGATCTCTGAGCCAACAAAAGACCATAAAAACAACAACCAACAGTTAAAACTGCTCTCAACCCCCTTGTCCACATCTCATTCCCATCCAAAAGAGAATAAACTGTATTAATAACTCCACCAACAACGCAAATTACCCAAAACCAAAATAATAAACGAAGTCTTGAATTTTTGAATTTAAAGGGTTTCATGAATAAACTAATGATTATATAAATACAAAATATAATCTGACTTACTTCTAGAAAAGGTGGTAGTAACGGTTCAAAAATACTCAATGACCTTATGTGCTCTAGTCTTGTCATATTTAAATAAGAAGTTACTATTTCGATAGAATTTGGGCTTAAATGACAAATAAATAATGCAGGTAAGTACTTTAACCTGCATTGAAAAATACAATAAATTCCGACCACATAAAGCCCAATAGTTCCTATGTTTGGCTCTAATACACCAAGTAAAAGTGAAAAGATTGCTATAACCAAACAAAAGTTGGGACTTAAAGCTCGTGAACTATTTTCAGACATTGAATTCAAGCAAGAAATTAAAATCTATCCTGGCATAATCGTATCTATAAATTTCCATAGACGCTCAGAAGAGTTCCCGTCCTTGTAGCGATGATGAGGATTCCGCATCCAACCCCGCTTCTCAAAGTACTTTATTGATTAATGTTGAGGATGTCATTTATCACAGTCCTCAAACATAACTGAATCCAAAGTCCAAGAAAAAATGGAATATCGCTGTTGAACCATATATTGACAAATATCAGAATTAAGATCCGTTGTTTCAGCAACAACCACAGAGGGACGATAGCGCGACCAATCATTAGACTGCAATACTTGCAGATCGTGACCTTCACAATCAACGCATAGTAAATCTATATTATTTGAGTCGTCTAGTTTTTGCATAATACTCGCTAACTTAAGTGAAGGTATCTTGGTTATTTGGTATCCATTTTTATCTTGCGATTCAGAGGAAATAAAATTTATTCCTGAGTATCCTTGAGAGTAATAATAACACGTACCTTCATTATCGGAAACAGCAGCCGTTATATGGGAATCTCCTGGTCGTAACAATTTAAACCATTTTTTCGCCTCTGGGTTAGGCTCAACGGTTATTCCTCTCCATCCCTTTTTATAAAAATAAAACGTATTTGAAAGTCTCTTGGGAGCGTACGCACCAACGTCGACATAACAACCCTTTGAATAGTTTATCTTTCCAAACAAAGTGGAAAATCTACTGTCTTTAAGTTTTAGCTCTTTAAAATAAGCCGCTAAAACCGCATCTTCTCCTAATTGGGAGTAATACTTATTACTCGCTACAAAATCAAAACAGTCAGTGATTCTTCGTATAAGTGTTTTCATACCAACTCTCCTTGTCGCGAGACCCAACCAAATATCTATCCATTTTCATATTTCGGAACTCTACAATAACAGAAATGCTAAACTACTGATTCCGCATAGATTTTATTATAGTGAATTTTACAAAGTACTTTCATGAATTTTGTCAAATTGTGGTGAAGACGATTTTTCTCCTCGCAAACTGTTGCTAGATAAGGGTGTCAAAAACTGCGACTATTGAGTGGGCATAATCATATCTATAAATTTCCATAGACGCTCAGAAGAGTTTCCATCCTTATAGCGGTGTTGCAGCCTTAGCTGCCAATTCCGTTTCTCAGCATAGTAATCCTTTTCTGTAAGGCATTTACTAATTTCAAGTTGCAATTCACCTTGGTTAAAAGCTTTTGGTCCTGGAGCCCAACTTTCGAATGATTCTACGAGAAGCTCTTTTTTATCAATGTCAAGAGGTGTAAAAATCATAGGCCTATCCAAAAGCAGAAAATCATAAAAGACTGAAGAATAGTCTGTTATTAAAATGTCAGATACATTTAACAACTCATACAAATCAAGATCATTGGACAAAAGATCATCATTTCGAAAAATCAAAATATTGCTTAGATTGTTTTCTCTTTGAAAATTGAGTGCCATATCATTTTCATGTGGGTGAGGTTTAAAAATTAACTTACAATTATTTTCCTCTAAGAATACATCAAACTCCGTGGTTAAAAATTCAGAAAAGCCAAATATATTTTTGAAGTCTCTATTTCCATATCCAGTATCATTATATTTTCGATATGTTGGCAGATAGAAAATTATTTTTTTCCCTTTAATAGAGTCGCCAAATATCATAGTCAGATTTGATACTCCATCTGAGTGGAAAAGAAAATCATTCCTTGGAGCCCCAGTAATCTTATATTTCCATGGTGCAGAAAGCATTTGTGCATTTAAAAAAGTAGTACACGTTTCAGAATAAGACATAATATAATCAACTGTCTTCCAGGGTATTATAAATTTCTGCTCCCCAACACTCTGATCCATTATTCCAGAATCCTTTGTTGACCCTCCATGCCATAATTGTAAATGTATGTGCTTCCTACTAGGTTTATATGAAGCGTGCGTAGTTATAATTAATTGTGATGAAGATATTAATCTGTACTTCCTGATAAAATGAGCAATCCCCCTTCCTTCATCTAAACTGTCTTGATAAACTATAAGCTCATATTTATTTTTTACATCCTGAGAAGCATATTTCCATAACGCATAGCTATTCGAACCACATGATGACTCTGTAATTAAAATAATTCTATTTTTTATTCGCTTTGTAAAAATTGTAATAAGAGTACGGCCTATTTTTCTCAACATTCTCTTAACAAAGCTATTCATAGATATTACCCTCAGCAAAATCTACTGCATGTTGAGCTAGAGCTTGGCTTGAATCAACAACAGGAACGTCTGCCTCAATATCACAAAATTCAGAAAATTCTGTACATGCTAAAATCACTCCATTGGCCGAAGTTTCTTTTATAGCATCATGGAGAATAATCGAGAAAGACCCTCTCAATTCAAGAGTATTTCCGCTTGTTTTAACGGCCTCAATTATTTCAATGACTCTCTTTTGAAGTGCTTCTGATACTTTAATATGACTCGCACCAAATAATTTTGCACTATTTCTATAAAGATCTGTCTGATAGGGAACCATTCCGCCCAAAGAGGTTATTTTATCCGCTTTATAATTTGTAATAATCGTATCAGTTGCAACATTTACGATATTTATAATGGGAATTTTAACTGCCCTTTGAATTCGATCCACCCAGAAGCTAGCACTATTACAAGGAATATAAATCACATCAACCGGATAATTTGCTAATTTTAAACAACTATCAATCATCCCCTCAAGTGGAGAGGTTTCATCAAATAGAATTGCCCTTGAACGACTTGGGATATTAATATTACTATCAGTCACGGTTCGGATATGGTCCCAATCTTTTGCTGCTTCAGTTAAGTCAAGCATATTTTTTAAAAACATAAGGGTTGCATAAGGGCCCATACCACCCAATATCCCTATGATCTTTTTATTTGGCGAATCTTTCATAGATATCCTTTTTTATACCAACAATAAATGTCTTCATAATTACTGTTAATTTTCATTTTTCATAATATTTCTAATACTTGTACTAGACAATGTATCGAATGACCTTTCAATAAACTGACATTCGATGTCATTTTTCTTAGACCAATTCAACACCTCCGAATTTCCAGAAATTATTAAATCAAACTTGGGTAGTCCATTTGTATTTTCTTTTTCAACCAACACTCCCGAAAAAGCACATATCTCAACATTATCAAAACTTTTGAAAAATTGTTTAAGCATTAGCTCTATAGCGTTCGGGTCAGTTATGATGTTCTCTTTAGGAATATCTTGACTTATACCAATTATGACTTTTCTATACTTTGGAATAATATTTAGTATAGTTTGAATATGCCCCATGTGTGGAGGGTGAAATTTTCCTGGAAAAAAAGCAACTTTACGAGACATGTCCATAAGATCCACCTGTTTTCTTAGGTATTTTTTCGTCTCTGAAACTTCTGACATGTAATTTACTATTACTTCAACTTCACGAGATATTTCTTCTAAATACTGTTTATTATTATTTAGTTCTTCAGATACATCTACATTAGCAATTAGATTTGCAACATCGCAAGGTTTAGTTCTTTTTAAGCTAGCTAATGGTAGGGAAATATCCGATTTTCTAAATGTGAAAAAATGTCGAGTTGTTCTTGGTGGATAAACATCGCCAGACAGCCCTTTATCAATACACTCTTGTTTATTTATACCAGTTGTCCCATCAACAAAAAACCTATGCTCCAAGTGTGTTCCTACTCGTATATCATCAGAGAGATAATCGACCATAAAAACTGGCGCTTCTGTGTAGCCATTCTTCAATAAATAAATATATCTATGACTCCCATCCAATACAATCCCTGTTTTTTTATCAATAATAATTGCTTTTAATATGAAACCATCCTTATTAATCATGGCTTCTAAGTTATTCAAATGCTGAGGGAACACTTTCTCTAATGGCTTTAACCGACTTATTGGTACAATTTCATACTTCATATATAATCTCCTTTTTAAATACCTGCTCCAAATACATTTGACACTCCACGTGAAGCCCACTCATCATCTGAAGCACAATAGACTCGTTTGAATCTATTATCTGGATCCCTCCAAACTTCAAAATAAAACCCAACATCTATAATTGGTCCTGGAAATTTTGAAAGCTGACAAAAAAGATTAGCCTTACCAATACCACCTCCAACAAATAATGCATCACAATCAGCTATATTATCTAATTCAAGAACATCATAGAAACTTCGCTCTTTACTTATTGTCAGCCAGCTAATCTTGGCAACATTCAGGGCTGTTAATAGGTTTTTCTCTACTATATGACGAACCTCAGGTGACGCGGAATGAACTAAACAAATATGCTTTCCCGAAAATATTGCCCTCGCACGGCCTGATGCAAACAATGCATATACAAAATAAAAGGGAATGGTATTCTTTACATTTATATCAATATCTAGAGACTGCAATAAATTATCAAGCTTTGGAAAATATTGCTCATGGAATGGATAGGATAAATAATTTAAATGGAATGCTACACTTCCAGTACCTAATATATTTGAAATTTCCTTAAGAAAAACTGGTCTTAGTTCATTAATTTCTTTGAAGCTATACTTTCCAGAGCGATAGATGCCTACTGAATATGCATTTAATCCACCTTGATTCAAAAGGTTATCACGAATATATCGAAAAAAACTAATAATATTATTTAAAATTCCCTCTCGTTTATTAAACCATATTCGCCCGAATAAAAATTCAAGCTCTCCATCACTAATTCGTAATACTGGGTAATGTTTACGAGTATTCATGCTTTCAGTAATCCTATTAATAAAACTTTCAAAACAGGCATCTTTTTCAACATCATTAGTCCAAAGGCACTTTATTTGATCTTTAGGATGTGAAATCTCAAAGCCAGGAATAGAAAACTCGGCTATGCAAGGGAAATTTCTCATTTTATAACTATCGGGTAAGCTAAATTGATTTTTGCTACTCATGTATTGATCCTGGGTTTTGGAAATTTAAATTAATTTTGGTGCGACTCACCATTGATATATTAAATATTAATATAGTAAAGTTGCCAACTCAGTTTTATATAATTATTATTTTTCGACATCTATAATCAAAAACCATCCAAATCTATTATT
>Ga0209449_1001656_pt1 | contig 10800 bp, 12 predicted proteins | sample SaaInlV_100m_DNA_5_FD_184671 | JGI IMG/M metagenome (GOLD analysis project Ga0209449, IMG submission 184671) | Marine microbial communities from expanding oxygen minimum zones in the Saanich Inlet - Saanich Inlet SI073_LV_200m_DNA (SPAdes) (version 2) | ecosystem: Environmental > Aquatic >...
CTCGAAAGAGAGACTAAGAATAGTACTGCAGATACCAATTTTTGGGCGGGGATCGATGCAACAAAAAAGAAATTGGACTGGAGTCCAAAAATAGCACTCGAGAGTGGCATCAAGCGAACATGGAATGATTTCAATAAGTTATGAATAGACTGCAACAAGCAGTTGTACTGTGTGGAGGTCTTGGTACACGTTTACATCCATACACGGATCATGTGCCAAAGCCAATGATACTATGCAATGGTAAGCCTTTTCTATGGCACTTGCTACAACAACTGTATGAACAGAAAATTAATCGCTTTGTTTTGCTTACAGGGTATCTTGCAGAAAAGATAGAGAGTTATTTTGGAGATGGTAGTTCCTGGGGATGGGAGATTCACTATTCTAAAGGCCCAGTAGAATGGGATACAGGGAAAAGAATATGGGAAGCTAGAGCAGAAATAGATGATCAATTCTTACTTTTATACTCTGATAACTTTGCTCCCTTTCCATTAGATAAGGTTATTGCACTTCATGAAAAGAACCAAAGCTCTTTAACTTTTATGGTCGCACCCAAAAAACCTGGGAATATTAATTTAAATAAAGCAGGCATTGTCCAGAAATATAATAACAATAGATCTGATAAAAGTTTAGATTATGTAGAGATAGGCTATATGATTGTGGAAAAAGGTCAAACCTTGGCTTTTTATGAAACATCAGAATGTAGCTTCTCTTCAGTCCTAAAAAAGATGGCTGTTCAGCATCAAATAAGCGCATGGATTCAGCGTGATGCCTACCACAGTATTTCTGACCCGGGGCGTTGGAAAAAGACCGAAGAGTATCTTAAATCTAAAAAGATAATTTTGATTGATAGAGATGGTGTAATAAATAAAAAAGCGCCTAAAGGTGAATATATTAGAACTTGGGAAGAATTTGAATGGATTGAGGATACTGTTCAAGTTATGAAAAAACTAGCACAACAAGGGTATTCTTTTATTGTTATTACAAACCAGGCCGGTATAGCTAGAAAAATGGTTAGTGAAAAAGATCTAGCACGAATGCATCAGTTAATGATTTCTAAATTAAAAAGCGAAGGTATAATAATTCTCGATGTTTATGTATGCCCACATCATTGGGATGACAATTGTGAGTGTCGTAAACCTAAGGCTGGTCTTTTTTATCATATAGCCAAAGAACATCTTTTGAGAATGGATAAAACATTGTATATCGGTGACGATGTCCGAGATTGTGAGGCCGCATACAATGCAGAATGCGGCTCTGTTTTAATTGCATCTAATGATGAATATGAATCCGTTAATAATAAACCTAAGTGGAGTATCGGTGTGAACAGATTACATGATGCTCTACCGAAAATAGAATTATATATGAGTAAAAAATTAGCATGATCATTTCACGAACACCATTTCGAATTAGTTTTGTTGGAGGGGGAACGGACCTTCGGTCTTTTTATTCCGAGGAACCAGGGCAAGTTCTTAGCGCATCAATTGACAAGTATATTTATGTTGTTGTTAAACGTCAGATTGGCATTGTAGAGCATAAGTATCGAGTAAATTGGAGTAAAGTAGAGTTTTGTAATAATATTGAGGAAATAGAACATCCTATAGTTAGAGAGGCTTTGAAGTTATTTGAAATTGATTTCCCAATAGAAATTACTACTTTTTCAGATATACCAGGAAGTACGGGGCTAGGTTCTTCGAGTACATTTACTGTTGGGCTTGTCCACGCACTGCATGCTCTTAAAGGGAAGCATGCAACAAAACATACATTAGCCACAGAGGCAGGAAGTATTGAAGTAGATATCCTTAAACGTACTATGGGAAAACAAGACCACTTTGCTTCAGCTTATGGAGACTTAAATGTATTTACTTTTAATAGTGATGAAACTATCTCCGCTGAACCTGTTTTTTATACAGATGAGGTTAGAAATACCTTAGAACAAAATATGATGTTGTTTTACACAGAACTAAAACGTGATGCAAGTGACGTTCTTGAAACTCAAAACAAAGCAACAGCTGACAAGCGTGCTGTGTTATCTCAGATGCGGGATTTAGTTCATCCTTTAAGAGAGGTGCTTTCCGGAAATAAGGATATGAATACCTTTGGAGAAATTCTTCATGAGGGGTGGTTATTGAAAAAGAGTATTACAAATGAAATTTCTAATTCTCAAATTGATGGTTACTATGAAAAGGCCCTTCAGGCTGGTGCAATTGGTGGTAAATTATTGGGGGCTGGAGGAGGGGGTTTCCTTCTTTTATATGTTGAACCTGAGAATCAATCTAAAGTAATCGACGCCCTGGCAGAGTTGTTTTGTTTAGATGTAAAACTAGATAGTGCAGGAACTCGAATCACATATTATGATCAGGATAGAATTGATGTAAAATCATCGAGTGTTGTTCTCTCTCAAAAACAACAATAGATATTATTTAGTAATATTTATATTTGAAATAACGTATTTTAATTTTAGACTGAAGGAAAAATGAAGAAAATTCTTATTGTGGGTAATCAAGGCTATTTAGGAAGTCGTTTGACGGAATATTTACAAGAACGTGGGTATGATTGTAGTGGAATTGATACAGGGTTCTTTGAAAAAGGAATGTTGACAGAGCCTAAACCAGTGAATACAGTTGTAAAAGATGCTCGACTATTAATCGACGAGGACATAAAAGGTTTTAATACTCTTATTCTGCTTGCGGGAATTTCAAATGATCCTTTTGGGCACATGTCTTCAGAACAAATATATGATCCAACACGTGATTATGCTCTTAGTATCGCAGAAATGTGTAAGAAACTTGGAGTGAAATTTATTTATCCATCGAGCTGCTCGGTATATGGGGCAGCAGCAGATGGCGGTTTTCTTGATGAGAATAGTCCTACAAACCCTCAAACAGCATATTCGATAAACAAAATACAAGTCGAAGAAGGCTTGTTAAAAATTGCCGATGATAGCTTTTCGCCAATTGCTCTAAGGTTTGGAACGGTTTATGGAATGTCACCAAGAATACGATTTGATGTTGTAATCAATATGCTCTGTGGATTAGCTCTTTCAACAAAAAAAATCACTCTTAATTCAGATGGTCAAGCATGGAGACCTCATCTTCATATTGATGATGCTTGTGAATCATTTCGGTGCTGTATAGATTGGGAGTGCGAATCAGGTAAATTGATGGTTTTAAATGTTGGCAGAAATGAAGATAACTCTAAAATTATCGATATTGCTAAAATCATCCATTCAAATGTAGATGGCTCGGAATTAACATATCTTGGAAATGATATGAATGATGAGGAGAATGAGTTAATTAAAGATAGGAAAATTCAAGATGGCGTTGATACGCGCACTTATCAGGTTTCATTTGATAAAATACATAAAATATTACCTAGGTTTGAGTGCAAATGGACTGTCGAGGAAGGTATAAAATCGCTTTTAAATGAGCTGCAACTTATTGGGTTAAGTAAAGAATTATTTAGTCGTAGAGAATTTTACAGGCTACAACAAATTGAGTTTCTTCACAAAGAAAATAAAATTGATGACGATTTGTTTTGGGTTAAGTGATTTCTAGATGAAAATCAAGGTATAAAAAGATATGAATACTGATCAATTGCCAAAATTGTCCTCTGAAGAAGTAAGTCAGCACTTTATAGAGGCAGAACAATCACCCCGCAAGCGTTTTCCCAAAATACTGCATAATCAAGGTGATTATAATAATAAGGTTATAAACTTTGTACTTGCTGATTCATATATGCGGCCTCACCTTCATCCGGGTGAGGAAAAAATTGAAAAAATGTACCTCCTTGATGGATCTTTTGCTTTGATTACATTTGATGATGAAGGTGAGATTACAGACACCCTTGTATTGGAAAAAGGAAAGCGTGAATCTATTGATGTGCCTGCCTTTACCTGGCATACCTACGTAATGCTGACTAAAGAAGTGATAATTTATGAAACAATGGAGGGAGTTTACAACCCTACAACATGGAAGAAAATGGCTACATGGGCGCCAAAAGAAAATTCTATTGAGAGTGTAAAGTATTTAATAATGCTTAAAAATAATATAACCATGAGTGATAGGTATGATTATTAATAGTGATATACGCAGAACAATTTTAGATATGGTTAATAAAGGCGGTGCATCTCATGTTGGGGCTGCTTTTTCCATGGTAGAAATTCTGAATGCAGTTTACAAGTCAGTTAATATTAAAAAAATAGCAGATAAAACCAAAGATAGGGATCGTGTTATATTAAGTAAAGGGCATGGCGCATCAGGCTTATATGCAGTGATGTTTCACCATGGACTTCTTACACAAAAAGCAATTAATTCATATTTCTTGAATGGCTCTATTATGGCCGGACATTCAAGCCATTTTATCGAAAACGTTGAGCATTCAACTGGTGCTCTTGGTCATGGACTATCAGTAGGGCTGGGGATAGCTATAGGCTGCAAATCAAAAGACTATCTAAATCGAGTGTTTGTTATTGTTGGGGATGGCGAGCTTCATGAGGGCTCTAACTGGGAGGCAATAATGTTTGCAGGCCATAATAAAACAGATAATTTATGCGTTCTTGTTGATAAGAATGAGCGCTCACAAATGGGAGCCACTTCAGATGCCTGCAATCTGGACCCTTTGATTGAAAAATTCAAAGCATTTAATTTTGAGAGTTATGAGGTTAGTGACGGACATAATGAAGCGGAAATTATAAAAATAATTAAAAAAACTAAAAAATCAAAAAAACCTATTGCTATTATTTGTAACACGATAAAGGGTAAGGGGGTCTCATTTATGGAAGGAGATAATATTTGGCATTATCGCTCTCCACAAGGTGAAGATTATAAGAATGCTCTTTCTGAATTATCAGGAGATGAATTATGAGAGGTTTGTTTTTTGATAAGCTTAAAGAGATGATGCATAAAGATAAATCACTTTTCTTTCTAACTGGTGATACGGGCTTTAATTTAGTTGAATCTATATTTGAGAATTTTCCAGAAAGGTCTCTTAATGTAGGTATTGCTGAACAGAATATGATAGGTATAGCCTCAGGCCTTGTTAATGCCGGCTTTGTTCCAGTTTGCTTTGCTATTACTAATTTTTTAACAGAAAGGTGTTTTGAGCAAATTCGTAATGACATATGTTTACATGAGTATAAGGTAGTTTTAGTTGGAACTTCAACGGGTTACGACAATGGCGCATTAGGGGCAACACATCATAAATTAGATGATATTGGGGCTATAAAGGTTTTACCTAATATAGATATTTATTCACCAAGTGGGAGTCGATCTATGTCTATTATTATTAAAGAGGTATTTGCTGCTGATCATGCCTCTTTCATAAGAATTTCAAAGAGTGGCCTTGAAGAAGAGGAAGAGGTTGAGATAGAAAATCCTAATCATTTTATTTGTGAAGTAGACTCCCCTATTCTTGTTATTTCTCATGGAAAAATGGTCGGTAACGCATTAAAAGCTTATCATGACTCTCCTATATTTTCTATATTCGCGATGGATAGGGTTAAGCCTCTTGAGCAAGATTTGTTACATGACTTATTTATTCGATATGATAATATCATTGTTATTGAGGATAACTTTCGTTCTGGTCTTTATAATTCTATTTGTCAGTGGGCAGTTGAAACAGAAGCCCCTCATATGAGAATATTATCTTTTTCTCCAGAAGAGTCTTATGACAAGGTTATGGGTGACGCTAATTTCCTTGAGGATCAGCATGGGATTAGCCCAAATAAAATTAATAATAAAATTAATCAAATAATTAAAAACATTAAAGGATGAATAGATAATGAATGAATTAGATAAATTCCATAAAGAGCGTAAAAAGAATATAAGCTTAATGGGGGAGGATTCCGATCTTCAGAAATTAGGATTGAAATTGCTTAGCGATGGTTCAAAATATAATTATTCGTTTAATTATGATTGGTTATCACGTCCAATCATCCAACATCCTCAAGATATTATAGCCTTTCAAGAAATAGTTTGGAACGTACAGCCTGATTTGATTATTGAAATGGGCATTGCCCATGGTGGTTCTTTAATTTTGAGTGCATCGTTACTTGCTATGCTCGATCTTTGTGAATATGGGTCTGCCACTTTAAAGCCTCATAAGGATCACCCACGAAAAGTTATTGCGGTAGACATTGATATACGTAGTCATAACAGAAAGGCTATAGAAGAGCACCCCCTAGCACCACGCATCAAGTTAATCGAAGGCTCCTCTATTGACAGAAGTATAATTGATCAAGTTAAGCAAGAGTCTGTGGGGTATAAAAAAATTCTTGTCTGTTTAGATTCAAATCATACGCATGAACATGTTTTAGCAGAGCTTAAAGCTTATGCGCCATTAACTAGTATTGGAAGTTACTGTATAGTTTTTGACACAGTAATTGAAGATATGCCTAAAGAATTATTTCAGGATAGATTATGGGGCCCTGGTAATAGCCCTAAAACTGCAGTTTGGGAATTTCTTAAAAATAATTCAGATTTTAAAATTGATAAAAGTATCCAAGATAAGTTATTAATTACAGTTGCGCCTGATGGCTGGCTATTGAAAAAATGAATAAAAATCTTATTGAAAAAATTAATATTTTAGGCCCTTGGGTTCATGGATTCTTTGACTTAGGAGATGGAATAATTATTAAGGATTCTGACGAATTGCAAAGAAAACGCTTGTTAGTAGTTTCGGGCTACTTAAAAGATATAATTAGAAGTTATTACCATGAAGAGAAAATTCCGGAATTAGTGGTTGGTGATATTGGATGCAATACTGGGTATTTTTTGTTTGAACTGTATAAGGAGTTTAAATGCAAAAAATTATATGGATTTGAACCGAAAACATCCAACCTTAAAAAGGCTGATTTTATAAGGGATTATTTTGAAATTAGCAAAGAAATTGTAGTTTTAAAGAAATACAATTTATTAACCCCCCCCTTAAAATTGATAAATTGGATCTTGTTTTATGTATTGGTGTTTTACATCATATAGATGATATCTATGCGGCTTGTAGGAATCTTTTCTCTTTAACCAATGATTTGGTTGTAATCGAATGTATGGTTTTGCCGGAGTCTTTAAATAACGAAGATGCAGAAAAGGGTTTAGAGATTAAAGATATTATTTATACAGACCATGAATTTAAAAAATCCCATGCTTCTTTTGGTATTATGGGAGTAAAAATGGAGAGTCAGTTTTATGATGGCGCTACTGCAAAAAGCGGTATTGTTACTATCCCCACTGCCTCAGCATTGTGTCTGGTTTTAGAATCAGTTGGGTTTGTTGATATTGAATTAGAGGTTAATGACAGGATTTTCAGTGAAAAGCATTATAATGATAAAGGCTACAGGCAGATGAATACAGCATTTATTACAGCTCGAAAGAGTAATAAAAACAATAAATCAATAACGAATTCAATTGAAGAGACGGCAAACCGAATACAATTTAAAGAAATAGATGTTATTTTACCTAATTATATCATTGAATCTTTATTTGATTTTATTGAAAATAATAAAAGGGTAGAGGGTGCCTCCCTTGAAATAATTTCTGAATTTCAGAATAGTAGTTATATTTCACAAGATAACTTAAATTTACTAAAAGATGAGTTGAGTGAGGATGTGTTAAATATTGTTTTAGGATTTCGTTTTCAATTTAAGACAAAAATAAAGCTAGAGTATGCTAAAATTATGTATGAAAAAAGAATTTTTGAAGATGCACTTTCAAATGTAATAAAATGCTTAACAGCTTTTGAGTATTTTTTTCCTGCAATAGAATTAAAATTGAAGATCATTAAGGCCATGTAACAGGATATATTTATGTTTTTAAAATTTTATATTGGCTTGAGCTTTTCAATAGCTATTAAAAATAATTAGAAAAATTAATAACTTTTAAAAAAATAGAATGTCATTATTATCCAAACTCTCTATTGTAATACCAACATACAATCGACAATCTTATGCTTTACGAAATATGGGTTACTGGTCAAAGTATGATGTGAAAGTTCATGTTTTAGATGGTAGCATTGAGGCCATACCTTCTAAATATATTTCTCGAATGGGCAGTAATATACATTATCATCACCTGCCAATTTCGATAGGTGAAAGACTAGTTTATGCAGGTAATTTAAAAACATCAGAATACATAATTTTATCGGGAGATGATGAATTTTTTATACCCAGTGCATTAAGCACTTGTATTGACGAACTAGAGAATGATAAATCGTTAGTTTCTTGTATGGGTCGCTGTATGTGGTTCAATCATCACGAAGGTGCGCTAAGGACCGATTTAATATATAAAAACATGGCTAACTATTCAGTGCAGCATGATAGTCCAGATGATAGAGTTTTGTATCATATGAAGCATTACCGTCCTAGTACAATCTATTCTGTTATGCGTGCTGATATATGGAAGCGTACCGTTTCATGCATAAACAATGAACAATATTCAGTTGTTGCTTTAGAAGAGTTGCAATTTGAAGTTGCAAGTAGTTACCTTGGCAAATCAAAAGTTTTACCTATTCTGTTGTGGATGCGTAGTGGAGAAAACACTGGCCTTACTGATAAATCAAATTTAAAAAAAATAGGCGATTGGTGGACAGACAGTTTGAATGATGAGTTGCGAGAACAAATGTTGAGCGAATTAACATGTAAGATACTTACAAATCAGGATAATGTTGATGTAGATTCTGTCAAGAAAGTTATTGCTAAATCCTTTGAAATGTTTATAGATAGGCCAAAAAGACAGCTACCTATTAAGTCCATTGTAATATTCCAAGTCGCAAGATTGCTTTCAATGCTACCAAGAGTTATTAAAGACATATTAAAAAGACCAGCACATACGACATATTACAATCTTAATGATTTTTATGATATTGATTTAACGATTAAACAGCTTGAAATGGAGGAGGTGAGTGTGAACTTGGATGAACTGAAAGACATTGAGAGTACAGTTGTGGATTTTCATAATAATTTAAGTGATAAGTAGAATTTCCTAGAGATAATCATATCTCGTTGAGATGAAAATTGCAGTATGACTAAGTTTATAGATTTTGTAATAGATATAGAAAATTTATCGATTCTTTACCTATATAAACAGGGTAATCTGCCCACTAACCTTGAGATTAATACAAGTAGATTTATTGATATTTTTTTATGAGTCATGTAAATTATAGTGCGGACATTAATACCGATTTCCTGATTGTAGGTGCAGGGATTGTTGGACTGAGTGTTGCCTGGGAATTAAGAAAACGAAACCCGTTGGCAACTATCACTATTTTAGAAAAAGAGCCAGAGGTAGGGTTGCACGCAAGTGGTCGAAACAGTGGGGTTCTTCATTCCGGAATCTATTATGGCAGCGACACACTGAAGGCAAAAGTCTGTTCAGCAGGGGCTAAAAAAATGCAGACATTTGCAGATGAATATGGAATTGCCTGCAAAAAATCAGGAAAAATTATCATTGCAACATCAGAAAGCGACCTACCAACCATTGAAAGATTATTAAAAAACGCTACTGACAATGGCATTAAAGCAGAGCGGCTTAATGAAAAAGAAATTGCCGAGATAGAACCTTATGCAACACCCTATCAGGCAGGAATATATAGTCCAGATACAGCAGTGATTGATAGTAAATCTGTGGTTAAAAAACTATATTCTCTACTGAAAGATAAAGGCGTCAGATTTGAACTGAATTCACCATTATTAGAACAGAACGAGAAAGGTAAAACAGTATCAATTCCAAATAAGACGATATCATATGGATATTTGTATAATTGTGCTGGTGCAAATGCAGACCGTGTAGCAAAGTTATTTGGACAAGGGTTTGACTATACAATGGTTCCATTCAAAGGTATTTATTATAAATTGAGAAAAGAAAGGGGTTATTTAGTAAATGGCAATATCTATCCGGTACCAGATATTAATTTGCCATTTCTTGGTGTGCATTTAACACGAGTAATCAATGGTGATGTCTATGTTGGTCCAACAGCAATTCCTGCTTTTGGGCGTGAAAATTATGGTACTTTACAAGGCATGGAATTAGGTGAAGGGTTTAAAATCAGCTCTGAATTGATTAGTATGTATTTAAAGAATAAGAGTAACTTTAGATTACTTGTTCATACTGAGATTAGGAAGTATCTAAAACCATGGTTTTTAAAATCTGCGCAAAAACTAATGGCAGAACTGAAGTCGGAAGATCTGATTCCAAGTAATAAAGTTGGCATACGTCCGCAGTTAGTTAATGTAAAAACAAAATCAATTGAGATGGACTATATTATAGAACAAACAGAAAATAGTACGCATATCCTAAACTCAATTTCTCCCGCATTCACTAGTTCATTTGCATTTGCTGAATGGATTGTTGATCAGTCTGAAGTAAGGGTATAAATATTAAAACATAATATTCGATCAAATAAAATTTTCAAAAAGATATAAAAATATTAGTGAGAGGATGGATAAAGCCCTACTTTTTTTAAGTAATGAAAATTTACAAGAATTACCAACAGGCAGATTTTATATCTCTGGAGATGAAATATTTTGCTTAGTTAATGAATATACAACTAAATCAGTGGCAGAGTGCAGTATGGAAGCACACAAAAATTATATTGATATTCAATCAATAATATGAGACCTTTGCATAAATCAACCCAAATTATACCAATCATAACCCCAATCCAGTAAAATAAAAACCATCTAAAAACAATGTAATCCTCCCAAAAATTAACACTCAGTAAAAGTAGAATTTTCTTATAATAAAAACATAAGGAGATTCAAATGAAGACAGCACGTAAATCAGATTCACAAATCATGCAGATACTTAGCCA
>Ga0209449_1001665_pt1 | contig 10728 bp, 8 predicted proteins | sample SaaInlV_100m_DNA_5_FD_184671 | JGI IMG/M metagenome (GOLD analysis project Ga0209449, IMG submission 184671) | Marine microbial communities from expanding oxygen minimum zones in the Saanich Inlet - Saanich Inlet SI073_LV_200m_DNA (SPAdes) (version 2) | ecosystem: Environmental > Aquatic > Marine...
CCATTCCATAATCTATATAAACATTACCATCTACATCTGTTACTTCACAACCTTTTCCTGACTCCAAAAATAATGGAGCAGCCCCAACACTCCACTGTGTAAAACCTTTACTTAGAGTCTGAGTTGCACATGGTATTACTTTTTTTACCTCTTCCAGCATAGAGATTGATTTTTTTAACACAAGCTCATTATGTTCTTTTTTATATTGATATCTTTTCACGGTATTTAGTTCTCCTTCTACATTTTTATACCAATTTACACCGTTATATTTATTGTTTATTTTTGATATGTTTGGATTTTCTTCTAAAAATCTCAATACGTCTTTCATATTAAAATCTAAATTATCAACGAAATGCTCAAATATATATTTTAAAAAATAAAAATCCTCTTTATAATCTAATGTCCATCTAAAAGATGTGAACATATCGCCATATTTGTTACGAATATTTCCAATTTTAAATGCCTTGGGATTATCCCATATATATGGAAATGTATGCTCTCTCTCATAATCTTTTTTCGCATTCTTCCATGCTAATTCCAAAATCTCAATAGGACATCCTTCAACATCCAATCCATCTGGGAAAGTTGGCGGGTGATAATTACTTACATAATCATATTTTTCAGGATTCTTAACCCATAGATTTATAACTTTATCAATAATACTAGGGTCAGATAGTGGGCTATCAGATGGTATTTTAACTACAAAATCAGCATTAAACTTTTTAGCAGCCATATAATGCCTATCCAATAAATCATATTCATCTCCTCTGTAATAGCTTATTGAGTTTTTTGAGCAAAGATTAGCAATAGTGTCATCTTGTTTGCTTGTGCTTGTAATAACCACCACTAAATCAATTGTTTTTGCTGTTTTTATTCTATCCACAAGATAAAGCAATATCTCTTTACCATTAATTTTCTTTAAGACTTTAGCTGGAAGTCTTGTACTGCCAACCCTTGCCTGAACAAAAACCACTATATTGGGTTTTTTTACAAAACCTCTATCTACCAAGTAGTCCACCCTCCATCAACAGCTATTATTTGTCCGCTAATATAATTAGATCCCTCTGAACTAAGCAAATAGACGGTTTCTAACATCTCTTCAACTTTTGCCATCCTGCCCATTGGAACTTGATTAGAATATGAGTTTATAAAAACTTCATCTTGATTATTCTCTATACCACCAGGTGCCAACCCATTTACATTGAAACCATTTTCACCCAGATAAACAGAAAGGTATTTAGTTGCCATTGCCAACCCAGCCTTTGTTACAGGATAGCCAATTGGCTTTACTATATCCACTCCAGTTTTTTTAGACAACTCCTTATAAATTGATTGATTTGGAGGTACAATTCCATACGTTGAAATTATGTTAATAATCTTACAATACTCATTTTTTTTAAAATTAAATAATTCCAACAGTGCCTTAGTTAAAAATATTGGCGCAGTTAAATTTAAATTAACCTCTCTATTCCAAGTATCAATATCTAAATCTTCAAAACTACCAAACCCTTTATCATTTTGTTCTATTTTTGGATTAAATGCGGCATTATTTATTAAACACGTTAAATTGCTAGTTAATTTTCTAATTTCATCTACCAACAATGGATATGATTTAATATCTTCTAGATCGAACTTTATGTAACTAATATTATTTTTTAATTTCGTGTTTATATCGATATTATCAATAACTATAACGTGAAACCCTCGGTCAGATAAAAACTCCGACATTGCAATACCTAAAAGGCCAAGCCCTCCAGTAATGACTGCTGTTTTTCTTTCAGACTTCATCAGAGTTATTATTTATTAATAATTTTATAAATTTTTTCACAATGCTGTTTTATACTTTTGAACTTTATAAATACCTATGATAATAATTAACTATTGAAACTATTATGTTTTAATTTATCACGTTGTACTTGCTCAATTAGCAGCACCTCTTCTTCTTTGTAATGTAACGCATGGTAGATGTCATGCAAGTTATCAACTAATTGTGTAAGCTCCTTCTTTTCTAGCGATGCACTGTGATCTGTGCCCTTCCAAGTTTTATCTTTTGTAAAATGTCTTTCTATCCACCTTGCGCCCAATACGTATGCTGCAACATCAAGTGCCACACCCAAATGGTGACCTGAAAAACCTATCTCGTTTACTCTGTCACCATAATTCTCATAAAGCCAATTAATTTCTAACAATGCAACATCTTTGGCAGGCACTGGATATCCTGATGTACAAGAATATATTAGAAGCCTTGATTTAGCCTGGTCCGTTTCTTCGAAGAATGACACTATCTCTTCAACTTCTTTTTTTGTAGTCATTCCAATAGAAAGTTGCACCTGTCCACTAAAATCATCTCGAAGAACTTTAAGCATCTTAAAGTTATTATTACAGGCTGACGGGACCTTTAAAAACTCTGGCTCAAAAGTTATCATCTCTTTTGCGCTTGTAACATCCCAAACAGAAGTACTATAAACTATCCCTATTCTATCGCAGTACTCTCGTAACTCTTTATGTTGAGACACATTAAACTCTAAAAAATCTCTATGTTCTCCGTAAGAAGCGCCATAAGAGTTCTCTGGTACCGGGTGTGCTGCATTGTATTGTTCTTTTGTCAAAAGTTCTTTATTATTTCTTTTTTGAAACTTTACATAGCCCGCTCCCGACTCTTTTGCCATACTAATTAGCTCTTTTGCTATTTCTATACCTCCCTTATGATTACAACCTATTTCAGCTATAACTTTAGGTGCTTTATATTTAAATTTAAAACTCATGTTGTTTGCCATTATCTTTTTTCATTATGCCCTGCCATACTTATCTGAATATCTAATAATATCATCTTCTCCAAAATAATCACCTAATTGAACCTCTGTAAATACAATATTTTCACCAGTATCATTAATTATTTGGTGTTTACACCCTTTTGGTACATAGATATACTTTCCAGGATAGACATCTATGGATGACTCTCCTAAAATCACCTTGCCTTTCCCTTTTACAATAACCCAATGCTCTTCTCTTCTTTTGTGTTCCTGCAAACTTAGTTCACTATATGGAAAAATAGTGATTACTTTTGATTGGACATAATCAGACAGTAAAGTACTTTTATAAAAACCCCATGGTCTGTTGTATATCTCAAAACCTATATCTAGCACATGTTTTTCAGTGAAATCTTGCGATAAATCCAACGTTTCACCATATAAAAGAATTGAATGGAATTGTTTTTTTGTTATGACATTTACCAGCTCACCATAACCATTTAAAATCGGCAAAAAACTAATTTTATCTAATTTGAATAAATCACATAATTTATCAAAACTGTCATCTACCATTAGTCTTTTAAATTTTTTGTTAAATTGTATATTATCAGATGGAGATGATCCATTTATTAGTAATCGTCTAATATCGCCGTCATTTAGTATGCCAACCATCTTGTTATCGCTAGATAAAACAAGCAAAAAGCCCTCTCTGTTTATGTCTATTTGACTTATAGCTTCCAATAGTGTGGCAGAATCTTCGATTGTAAATTTTTTTATTGACATAATTTTAATATTTAGATTTGTTATTTTTTTGAAGTTTTACAAAAGAAAAATGTAATTATCCATATTAAAAAACCTCTAATTAAATCTATCTTTTAAAACACCTTTTCAATATAAATTAGTTTATCACCCCAAAACCTCTGACAACTTTTTAAAATTTCTTATATAGAACATCCTAAGAAGCCTTCTTCTTATTCTGGTTCAATTTTATACTCTCTTGGTACATGGTTATAAAAATCAATATAGTCATCCACATCAGTAGTTAACTCACTGATATTTTGATATTCATTTAAATAGATTCTTTCACATTTGGCGCTTCGCCAGAAGCGCTCAATGCAGATGTTATCTGTAGCCCTACCTTTGCCATCCATTGATATAGTAATGCCTAGGTTTTTAAGGCGTTGAGTATGCACTTCACTGGTGTACTGACTACCTTGATCGATGTTAAAGATCTCTGGATGTGGATATTTTGCTAGTGCATCATTCAGCACACTCATCACTAACTGAACATCCATGGTGTTAGATATTCTGTGTGATAGCACAGCTTTGCTGTGCCAATCAATGATGGCTGCCATATAAGCCATACCTCCTGCAATCTTGATGTAGGTGATGTCTGTACTCCAAACATGGTTGACTCCAGCCTCAGCAATCACAAAGGTAGGGGCTCCTTTAGATATTGATTTGCCATCAATATTGATATTTTTATTAAATTTCATATCTAATTTAGTTTGTATTTCTTGAATTCACACACTAAGTACAATTATTTCTAAGCCGTTAATAATGAGGGTTTCCTCTGGCAAACTAATCTTGCTATTTTATCTTTTTACTAAATTTCATTATTTTCTTGCACTTCTTATTGCCTTAATTAATGCCAAAATAATATAAAAATTAGAGCGTAAAGTTGAAGCAAACCTTGGACTATTTTGACGCTTTATGATGGGAATATCTACTTGCACATATGGAAACTTATTATGCAACGCAAAAAATGCTAGTTCTGTATTGATTGAGTTATATGAGTTAAAAAAACCTTGTTTTTTATATAGATTCATACTATAGCCTTTCATTCCGCACAATGGATCTTTCCAATTAAGGCATACACGTGTGTATAGCATAAACAGCCATTCTGACACCCTTGCCGGCCTTGGACGCACACCCAAAACCAAATCCTTTCCGTTTCTCAAATGTTTTATGTACTCTTTTAGCATTGATGCGCTATGCTGCCCATCAGCATCAAAAGTAACCACTATATCACAATCTAATTCTTCCGCCCTTTTAAAACCACTATTCAAAGCACCATCATAACCCTTATTGTCTTTATGGTTTATAACTATAGCGCCAGCGCCTTCTGCTATTTTTCTCGTTCTGTCGGTAGATGCATCATTAACAACAATAGCATAACCATACCCCTTTACTGAATTTACCACTTGAGCAATTGTTAATTCTTCATTAAATGCTGGGATTACAATTCCTACTCTATACTCTTCCACGTTATGTAGTCTCCAGCTTCAATATCTTCAATTAAAGTTTTATTTAACACTTTCCCAATATTGTAAGGCGCTAGTGCGTCTTTTGGACACGGTCTAAGAGCTTCTACAGCATCTTGAGTAATCACCTCTCCCTTTAACAAGTTACGCTTTGCACGAAGAGCACGCCTTTGCAAAATTACAGTTTCTTTTTCATTGTCTTCAACTCTTTTTACATTGGAGCCTAAAGCAAATTCTAGCTCTCTGGTTCTATCTACCATGTCTTTCCAAGAGTCAAAATCCATTGAAAACTTGTGGTCAGGCCCTTCTCTAGATACGTTGTCAGTAAAGTGTTTTTCTATAACTCTGGCTCCGAGTGTCACTGCACCCAATACTGTTGCATGACCCGGGGTATGATCTGACAGTCCTAAAATAATATTTGGATATTTTTTTTTATACTCTTGCAATACATTCAAATTAATATATTTAAAATTTTCTAATGATGCCGTATAGTTTGTGTTGCATTGCATCAAAACTACATCCTGGGTATGCTTTAATATTGTTTCCATTGCCAAATCCACTTCCATCATATTGGATGCACCCGTAGCCAACAATACTGGTTTTTTCTTTGAAGCAATATAGTCAACAATTTCAAGCCAAGTAATATCTCCTGAACCAATCTTATAAGCACTAAGAAAACTATCAACCTTATCTACTAGATCGAATGAATAGGGTGAGGTAAAAAAGGTAATGCCTGCTTTATCACATGTTTCTTTTAGTATTGGAGTCCAGTCTTGATTGAGTGATGCGTCTTGGTATACATCAAAGACGCTTTTTTTCCATTCTTCCTGGTGAGATTGCCGCCCCCCTAACGATTTAAAACCATAATCGCTCACAATAGTATTTGCAGTAAAATGTTGAAACTTAGCTGCATCTGCTCCAGCTTCAGCGCAAAGATAAATAAGATCTTTGGCACGTTCTAGATCTCCATCATGGTTTGCAGCAACATCTGCAACAAAATAAGTAGGCTGATTAACGCCAATAATTTTATTTTCTATTTGAATCTCTTTCATATACATCTCTGCAATTTATTATCACTTTTTCAACTATATACTTTTAATTCTAGAAACCCATCCATTATCATATTGGTCTTTCATTAATTTGATTGCATCAATAACAATAGGAAGATCTTGTACCAGGATTGAGCTAAGTTTATTACTATTTAGCGCCATATTTTTAGGTCTATTTGCTTTGAAATTCATATCTTCAACACTAATTTTCTTAATATTGCTAATAGATAGATTAAATACTTCAGCCATTTTTATTCCAAAATCATACTTAGATATATAATCTTTGCTTGCACAATGATACAGTCCTGATATTCCACTATCAATTGTTTGGGTGATTATTACAGACAAGTCACTAACATTTAACGGTGAGAATATAACATCATCAAACAAGGTTAGTGGTTTACTTTCAACCAATCCCTTAAGCATCCATTCAGCAAATGATATATTGCCCGATCTACCCCAACCAATTATGTTAGTTCGTAAAACCAGACCATCTTCCATCAGCAAAACGGGTTGTTCTCCTAAAAGTTTAGTTTTGGCATAAATGTTTAACGGATTAACTTTATCTAATTCAACATATGGTCTGTTTTTCTTACCATCAAATACTGAATCTGTAGAAATATAAATTAGCTTTTTATTATTACAATCTAAATAATTTGCCATAATCTTAGTTGTGCCAATATGAAGCTTTGTTGCAAAATCTACATCATCTTCACATCTATCAACATCTACCATTGCAGCACAATGCACAACCACATCAGGAGCTACATTAACCAGCCATTGATTTAAATGTTGGGAATTGGTTAAGTCAAAACACTCCCATTGAACTCCGTCTTTTTCAAGACCCTTTCTTCTAGAGGTTGCAAATACTTCATGCTTATTCGTAAGTTCATCAATTAATGCAGTGCCAAGCATCCCGCTAGCGCCAGTTACACCTATTCTCATTAGTTCAATCTTTGAAATCCACCATGACAGCTGGGCCCAGCTAATAAAGAATCAATTAAAACATCATCATTCTCACAAGCAGAAATAATTCTCATAATAGGATCAAGTATTTGAAAATAATTGTCAATATCCTGTTGGCTATGCTCAGTGCAAACATATATCACATTAGATGCCAAAACACCTTCTTTTAACATTTCTTGAGTTATATAAGTCTTGTATTTTAACCAGTCGCTAGATTGGATATTAAAACCAATCATTGATGGCAAACCACTTACATTAATAGATAATTGATGCTTTTTTCCCAAAGCCTCCCAACGCTTACCAATATCTCTACCTATATTGGTTATGACATCCCATGATTTAGTTGAACTCATTATCTCTAGGGTCTTTAACGCGGCCGAGGGGCCTATACGCTCAGTCCAAAAAGTGGAGCTAATAAAAGTACTTTGTGCAACATCCATCACTTCCTTTCTCCCTATTACAGCTGTAATAGCATAACCATTACCAAGAGCTTTACCAAAAACAGCCATATCTGGCTCAACTTCATATAATTTATGTAATCCGCCATCAGTCTGCCTAAATCCAGAAGTGCATTCATCAAAAATCAAAACAATATTATTTTCATCAGCTATTTTTCTTACCTTTATTAAAAAGTTATCTTTTGGCTCACTATTACGTGAAACCTCCATTTTGATTACACCGATATCATGGTTTCTAATGATTTCTTCTAACTCTTCTATACAATTATAATTAAATGGCAATACACTTCCTTTTAGGTCGCTGGGTACACCTTTCGGATTTAATCCTGGCAGTAGATGACCTTCAAGATTATTATCATCGCCCAAATTTGCAGATAAATACCAGTCATGCCAGCCGTGATAACCGCAAATAGCAACCTTATCCTTACCTGAAGCCGCTCGAGCGATACGAATTGCTATTGCATTTGCTTCTCCACCTGTTCTTGCTAAACGCACCATGTCTGCCCAAGGATGTAATTCAATCAATTTTTCTGATAAATACACTTCTTCTGGGCAATTAAATGTAGACATGTTTCCCTTCTTAACAACATCCATCACTACAGAATCCACTGCATCATTGCCATAACCTAATATATTAGTCCCAATTCCCATGATAGACATATCAGTGTACTCGCGCCCATCAAGATCCCAAACCTTACACCCTTTTGCTTTACTATAATAAGACGGCCATTGTTCTGGTAGAAACATCTCTGGACGCTTAGAAAGAAGCATATTTCCTCCAGGGATAATTCTCTTAGCGCGCTTCCAAAGCTTTTGCCCTGTACCCAATTTTGAACCCTCATTTCGAATTAATTTTTGATTATCGTAAAAAATTTTTGGCTTCAATTCTTTCAATTGCAATACTTCATTCCATGAAAAGTATATATTTGGCGAAAAATACTCAAAGATACCCTTCACTACTTTATAGTCTTCTGGCTCATCAACTGTCCAGCGTTCATTCGAAAAATCTACATCATTACTTATGTTATCAATTTTAAATCTTCCAGACTCACGAATAAATGGCGTTACATGTTCACGCTCATAACGGGTTTTAGCATTTTTCCATGCTATTTTTAACGCAGAAAATGAAAACACTTCGACATCTAAACCATCAGGGTAAGTTGGTGGATTTGTATTGCATATATAGTCAGTTTCGCTTGATTTGTATGTATTAATGACAATATCCACAATATCTGGGTCTACCAATGGGCAGTCACCTGTAATCCTCACTATCACATCTGGATTGTATTTCAATGCGGCTTGATAATAACGATCTAAAACATTATTTTCACTACCTTGAAAAACTTCAAAACCCAAATTACTAATATGCTCTATTAGAGACTGATTACGGAGATCTGTTGATGTTGCAAGTACAATTTTGTCAATTTCTTTAGATTGATTTAATCGTGAAAATAGCACCTCAATCATTGGTATATTCACACTAACTGGTTGCATTACCTTGTTTGGAAATCTAACTGACCCCACTCGAGCCTGAACAATTGCAATAATATACATAAACTTATACGAAATACTCTTTGATCATTATTCGTGCTGCTTTTTTACCTGCGCCACTTTTATATTTAGAAAAATAATCTTTAATCATTTCTTTACGGGCATACTCTTTTTTTTGCCACAATTCTTCTATTGTTTCTATTGATTGAGATAAAAAATTTCTTATATTTATATGAAAATTTTCATCATCATCATCAAAAACAAACAATCCTTCTGATAGACTAGCATGTGCCTCATCTGTAAGGGGCTGACTTCTTTTCTGATCAATGAAAACAACAGGCTTATTAGACATTACTGCCCACCCTAGTGTACTTGTAGCGCAAGTAGTCACCAATATCCTATACTCAGAAATCAGATAGCGCATATCTATCTTTTTAGAAAACAACTCTATATTATTAGCTGACTTTACACTGCTCAATACAGGGTCTGAATCAGCATATCTGCGGTTATCCTCTGGGTATGTTTTATAGCATACCTTGTGCGGCAATTTGCTCAAAACCTTTGTAACAAGCTTCTGTTCATTTTTGGCTCTAATATAATCTGTTTCTGATGACAATCCAAAACCCATATAATACAAATTAGTTGAAATGTAAACAATTGGTAGTGCCAATCCGCTTGTAGTTTTTTTAGAGTTCATTCTGATAAGGCGCAAAGGCATGCCAACAACATGATGTATAGACTTGTCAAAATATGTATTTTTTTCAATATTTACAATCTTACGATTGTAAGAAAAAACAATGTCTGCCACGCTATTATCAAATCCAATATGATTCATACTATGCACTTTACTTATTTCAATTGTCACGCCATGCTGACTAGTGATTAATGGTATGTTATTTTTTCGACAAATGTATGAAAGGGCATGACCTTTAATGCTTCCTGGTGAATTAGCTAGTACAGATTGCTTCATTGTATAACTCTTTTTTATAACCTCATCCCATTCATTAGTTAATCGTTTAAATTGTTTAAATTGTTTCTCCAGATGAGATTTAAATAGTAACATCGTGATTTTTATAGCAGATGAAGGCACCCATTCTTCTACTCTTTCATACACTATTGGTAAGATTTTCTGATAAATCGCTACAATATTTTCATCTAATACTTCATTTTCAATGACAGGGAAAGGTTTTAATTGTATCTTTGAGATCTTAACACCATGTACAGCCAATGAAGATGCTATCTCTATATTCAACTCATTCTCATTTGGCATAAGAAGTTCTTTTGAAAATATCCAATCAGGAAGTCTCTTCATTATTTTTATTGCTAATCGATAGACAATAGTTTCATAACCTGCCACTTTAAAACGCTTCCAGTAAGAAACTCCTTGCGTAGTAAGTACATTCCATTTATCATTCTTTAATGTATAATTCACCACTGATAATAACGAATTAGGTGAAAGTAGTTGGCCCCATGGGGAGTTCATTATATTGCCTACTGGGCCAGTTTTTCCATCTACATAAATCAATAGCCTAGGATCAGTAAAATCATCATCATCTAAACAAGCGGCTTTATAAATGACCTTTTGAAATTGGTACACAGATTGAGAAATAGTAAGCGCTAATTCTCTTTCAATTCCAACAATGCCTAATGATGCATCGAATATATCTTTAGTTAATTTCTGAATTGTTCTTTGAAATTTTTCTAACTCATCAGTAGTCCACCGAGCCTCAACATTGAGAATATTTTTATT
>Ga0209449_1001672_pt1 | contig 10706 bp, 8 predicted proteins | sample SaaInlV_100m_DNA_5_FD_184671 | JGI IMG/M metagenome (GOLD analysis project Ga0209449, IMG submission 184671) | Marine microbial communities from expanding oxygen minimum zones in the Saanich Inlet - Saanich Inlet SI073_LV_200m_DNA (SPAdes) (version 2) | ecosystem: Environmental > Aquatic > Marine...
CATGTCTGTTACAGGTTCGAAGGCTCCACGTGCTTTGAACTCGACTGTTGTTCCTATGGCATCTCCTATTGCCAAACCAATGAGACACCCCCTGAAACGATCAATTGCCTTATCATCAACTGTCATTGTTTTTTATTAAGGATTTAATTATATATAAACAGATGTTCAATATTGTTTCATATTAGGAGATTAATATAATTCAACTTATAACAATATTCGGTTTATTTTACAAGCTATGATGATTTAACTTAGAGGGTGTCTGACTTGTGAAGAATTAGTGGGAGTTACTCACAGGAGATGATGAGGTTGGTTTTACAAGAATAGGGTATTGATCCATTTCTTTCATAAATTTCCTCTATGATCCAGGTAGAAACAGGAACTATGATTGTCTCTGGTCGTTCAGACTGACCAAACAGAGGGGAAGAAAGAAGGAGGATAGAAATTAGTACGAGAATATGTCTCACTTGGTTCACTTTTGTTGGATTAGGAAAACCTAAGTTATACCAGAATATGGGGAATTTTACAATGTGAGGGGGTTTTTACTTGGATGGTAGTGAATATTGATTTAAATATTGAATAACGAACAAACAAACCGTCAACATTGACGGTTTGTTTTAAACCACTTTAACTCTCTCTTGAATCATATCATCACCACACCTCTGATAGATCGTATCCACAAACACAGGAGAGATTTCATATCCTATACATTTCCTTCCATTGTCCAATGAAACTTTAGCTGTTGTCCCACTTCCAAGAAATGGGTCAAGAATCATATCACCCTCTGTTGAAGTCCCAAGAATGAAGGGTTTGATTAGTTTTTCAGGGAATGTAGCAGAATGTTCAAGATTCTTATCTGGAACAAATTTATCAGAGTTGTTTAGGGTCGTTTGGACAATATCATCTCCAATGAAATCTCTTGGAACTCTCCCTAGAGGATGATGAAGATTCGTTTGTTGTCCCATATTCAGATTTTCATCAGTTTTATGATGTCTTGGTGCTCCACTTGAAAACTCAGTCAAATAAGGAACTCTGACTTTGTCCATATTGAAATAGTAGTTAGTTGAAAGGGTGAAGAAGAAGATGAACTCATATGAAGTACCCCAACGTTTGATTTTACCATTCTCAGGTTTGGCGTTGAGTTTGTGCCAGACTAATGTATTTCTCAGAATCCATCCATCATCAGACATTGCCAACGAAAGACGATGTGGAACTTGTCTTAGACTTCCCCTTTCATCATAAGAATCACCTATAACAAGAAACATACTTCCATCTTCTTTCAAAACCCTCTTGCACTCACTCATTACAGTCATTAAACGACTCAAATGTTCGTCAATAGACTTTTCCAGTCCTATCTGACCATCAACTTGATAAGACCTTTTCTGATAGTAAGGAGGAGATGTAACGATTGTTTGGACACTCCCAGAGTCAACCTCCAACATATCTTCACTTGATTTATTGTAGATGGTGAGATTTTCAATATTGAGTGGAATGTCTTTTTTCCTTTTGGAGACATATTCACTCAGAGAAATGAAATTCAAATGTCTCTTGGTTTCTGTATAAGCCCCATTGATTGTCATGTCTCCAATATCAATCATCTTCAGCAAGTCAGGTTGATTCTCCTCAATGAATAGGAGTTTGTGTATCGACCCTGAGGAGATACCAATATTCTTTGAAATAACATCTCTAATATCTGGTTTTTTCCCACCTCCATAATTACTTCCTTTCCCTGTCCATAAATTTTTATAGAGGACTTTTATCTCTCTCAACATCTCAGTTGCAACCTTCACACGACTCTGATTATACAAGACGATGTGAACATCTATCTCATCATGAGGAATATCTTTGACCTCGACTTCAACTTCAACCCATCCAAGTGATTGAATGGCTTCGAATCTCCTGTGACCACTCACAATGGTATTGCATGGAGTTACCACAATTGGTTGTAGTAATCCCACTTCACCAATTGAGTTTACTAAGTCTCCCACATCACTATCTCTGTAGATTTCAGAGTTGATTGGGCAAGTTTTGAGTTGATTGATGGGGATTTTCATAGTCATTCCTTTGGAGGGAGAGTGAAAGGGAATGACTCAATGTTAGAGGGAAATTAAGATATAGCAAGTTTTCTTTTGGTGTTGAGGTGGATTTTCAAGAATTGTGGATTTTACTTGGAGGGTGTCTGACTGTGAAGAATTAGTGGGAGTTACTCACAGGAGATGGAGAGCTAACTCTAAGAAGATCTGGTAAAAATAATTAATACTTTAATTCGAATGTTATAAATTGTTGTTATTTTAAATTTTTCTATTTACATGTAGCATTATCAGTATTTGTAATGTTTGTTGAGTTTGCCTGACCATTAATATAGGCAAATGCCCCTTCACATGTAATGTCACTTACACTACCATTATTGTAAACAATAAAAATGCCGGGCCCTTTAACTTTAACTGTTGGAGTACCACTATTTCTTGTGATTGAACCTCCATTTAAATTTAAGAATCCGTTGTATTCCACAGATGCTGATGCATTCGCAGAAGTGACGGTTGTATCCTCAAACTGAACAGATGAGTTAGAAGTGACGTATAAAAATGAACTATGTGAGCCTGTGTGAGTAATTGTAGAATTTTTAATTTCAACAGAACTAGATCGATTGACCTGAATAGTATCATCATCTCCTGCATGATTAACTGTTATATTATCAAACTTTATCGTTGCACTATCCTCTAAATAAACACAAGTACTTACATCTGACCCACAAGTAATGGTTGAATTTGTGACTTCTGCTGAACTACCATCGATTATACTTAATTTTTCTAAAATAGAAGAATTATCGACATACATTTTTGCTCCATTATTTAGATAGATGGTTTGAGAAACAGTAAGGTCTATAATATTAAGAATCCCCCCATATACGAGAGACGATTGTAAACCTCTCTCAGTGTTATCAAAAACACCATTTGTTCCACCTTCAAGTGTGAGTGTGATTGTAGGTTTATTGCTTTCAAAACCATACTGACTAAAATTTCTCCACGCTGCAGTAAATGGAGTTACTAACAGGTTAGCTCTACATGTTCCATTTAATACTAAATGGTTATAACCATCATTAATAGCTTTGGTGAGATTATCTGAAGAACAGTCAATGGTCTTTTTATTTACCTTAAATTGATTAGCTAGAAAATCAAAGTTCGTATTTACTTCTTCAGCCTTTGCATCAGTGTTTGATTCAAAGGTATAGGGTAGTGACTGTGCATTTAAATATGTTGTATAGATCAAAATAAAAATAAATATTAAAAACTTCATAATCATAACTCCTTTCATTGCCAGTTGTGGGAATCCCAAGAACCCTGATCCCAGACCAGAGCAGTAGTAGAAGTGGATGTTGAAGTGTCGTCCTCGTTGGTAGTGTCGTCGTCGGTGGTAGTGGTAGTGTCGTCACTAGTCGTTGATGTACCATCATCACTACTACTAGCACAGGAGATGACAGTAAGACTAAAAAGTGATATGAGAATTATGTATAAAACTTTATTCATCTTTTTCCTTCACCAGTAATGAGAGGAAATAAGTTTGAAAAGTCACATGTTCATATTTTGGAATCAGAAACTCTGAGTAGATAATCCAGAGTTACTGAATCTTCACAAGAGATTGTCGATTCAATCCCCTGTAATTGAGAACGGTACTCCTATTATTAAAAGTTGTCAACTCTTATATACTTTTGGTGGGGGGATGTTTTACAATGTGTGGGGATTTTACTTGGTGGGTTGTAGTGGAAGGGAGTCAATTCTTCCATAAAATAAGGTTACAATTCCTTTTATCTCTAACTCCCATCCTAATCATCTTCTACAAAAGGTGGTATATTTCAAAAACCTTCAGGGAATGGTGGTTCATCAAAGTCTTGGTTACTATTTTCCGAATCATCTATCAATTCACTTGAAAGTAAAGGATGGATTCTTTGTCTCCAATCAATTTTCAGATCTTCCCATTTGACACCTTCAAAGGAAATCCTCTTAATAACTTCTTTCCAAAGAACCTCAGTAGAAAATCTATCTCCATATCTATCAAGAGACATTGAACGGTGGGAATGACCAAGAAAACCTTCAAGGACCTCTTTCCTAACTCCATTCTTTTGAAGTAATCCACTCATTGTATGTCTAAAACTATGGAAAACCTTCTTTCTTGGAACGTGAACACCAATACTCTTTAAATACTTTCCGTTGAACCAATCAGATACCTTGGATGAGTATCCATCTCTCTTTTTAGACAGTTCCCAAAATATTCTTCCCTTTCCCAATTCCTTTAAAGTCTTAACATAATCGTGGAATCCAAGTTTAATAAGTATTGGATGTACAGGAATGATTCTTTCAGAAGAGTTGGTTTTCAATTTTGTATCTTCTGATTCAATAATATTAAAGACATAATGTTTCCCATCCTTATACACATCATCAATTCTTAATTGACAAATTTCGTTTATTCTCATTCCAGTAAACAAACCAATCAAAGGAATCCAATAATATGGAAGATGAAATTTTCTTACAGAATGATAATGATACTCTGTCTCTTTTCCACCTAATTTCATTTGAACTGTGAAGAATAGATAAGTATGAGGATCAAATATCTTACTAATTTCATCCAAAGTGAAAGGAGAACGTTCTTCTTTTTTATTACCCTTAATGGAAGTTGGGATTTGTTTACCTTTGAAAATTTCATCTTTCACAAAATCTGGATACTGTTGTCCTACCCATCTCCAGAAGGTTGAAGTTCTACTTAACTTTTTATTTACATTTTGAGATTTCTGAGGGACTACTCCTTTCATCTTCAATACTTCTTGAATAGATTTACCCCTAAATTTTTTGTGTTTCTCCCGATTTGTTGGAAGTTGACTCAGAACATCAACATAGTGTCTTCCATCTTGGTGAGTTATTTCTTGAATAGGTTTATCTTCAATGATTTCTAACATCTCATTTAAGTAATATCCATACTCTGAAATTGTTTTTTCAACTACATTCATCTTCTTTCTTATATCAAGAAAACCTTGTACTGTTTCACTTAACATTGGAGATTCTAATTCAACTTTAGATGATGAAACTGACTTAATGACACCTTGAACAATTTCATCTTTTAACTCTTCCATCAAATCATCAACCAAATCCCATTCAGACTTCTTTTGACCTAATAGGATATCTCTCTTCCATTTGATGGTTCTATATTTGACTTCAATAAGGTTTTCTTTGAGTTGTCTAAAGAGTCTTTTGAAATAGAGGTTATCTTTTTCAATTTTGAATCCTTCTCTTAATAAGATTTTCTTTACCTCAGAATCATAGTCAGATTTGTTTCTGTTGTTTAACTTGTCCTCTTCATATTGTAACGTTCTTATACCTTCACCTACTGATGTGTCATTTCTTCTATGAACTCCAAGATAGGAAAAGTAATTAGAATGGGTCTGTGAACGTTTAATCTCTTTCCTGAGTATATCTTTCACATCTTCAATAGTGAGGGTGGACTTCATATCTCTTCTTATCTCATCATAGATTCTTTCCATCACAATTCTAAGAGAATGTGACAGTCGTTGGGATTCTGAGAATATAACAGATTTCAGGGAAACTCTGAATTTAATTTTACCACCGAAGTGATTACTTAAATCTTTAGGAATATAAGATACAAATAGGTAAGAATACTGTGACTTGATTAGAGACTTCATATGAACTGTTTTGTCTATAGATAGACACCTAAAACAGACACCTAAGTCTCTAAAATATACTTTATAAACCCCTGACTCAGAATTTTATTGTGTAATTACAGGGGTTTATGGAGAAAAATGGTGGAGACGAGGGGGGTCGAACCCCTTACCTCAACGCTGCCAGCGTTGCGCTCTACCAGTTGAGCTACGTCCCCAAAAGATGGAAATGGCAGGATGAGCAGGAATCTTTATCCGGAATTTGAAAAGCCAATAAAGTTTATGTTTTTTTGGTGCGGCTTGTCACCGGAGAGTGGAGAGATAACGCTCAGAAAGCTGGCGTCCCCAAGGGGAGTCGAACCCCTGTTGCCGCCGTGAAAGGGCGGAGTCCTAGGCCGCTAGACGATGGGGACTAGCAACCCATTATATTATTATTGTTAACGTATTTTGTCAAATGATTTTTAGTAATATTGCATAATGAATGCTTAAATGACAAAAAGTTGATTCCTGCTCCAGTTCAGTTTGAAGACAAGAAATGCGGATTCACACAAGATTCTGGATTCCCGCTTTCGCGAGAATGACATAAGATCACTCTCTTCGTTTGAGATGACAATTAATTAGTTTAGGAGTTTTTAGGAAGCCAGCAAGGCTGACATTTTCAATTTTGCAGAAAAGTTTTTATTTCACTAGCCATTTTTTGCGGAATTCCGGGCACCTGCATAATTTCGTCTGTAGTCGCCTGTTTCAACAGAGTTAAACTACCAAAGTGTTTCAGCAGGAGTTTCCGGCGTTTTGGGCCGATTCCGGGGATATCGTCAATTCGGGAATGCAGCGTATGTTTGCGTTTGAGTTTGCGTTGAAATTCGATGGCAAAACGGTGTGATTCGTCACGGATATTTTGCAGAAAATAAAGCACATCAGAATTTCTACGCAGGCGGATTTCGTTTTTCTGGTTCGGTTTCACCACGTATTCGTAATCTACATTCTGTCCACGACTGCGTCCTCTCTTTTTTTCGGAACGTCCTTTTGCCAGGCCAATCAAATCGACTTTCCGTAAAATATCAAGATCAGTCAGTACTTTTACTGCAATACTGATTTGCCCTTTTCCGCCATCGACTAAAATCAAGTCCGGAAGTTTTTTGCCTTCTGCCAGTGTGCGTTTGTAACGCCGCGTGAGAACTTCTTTCATGCTCGCAAAATCATCCGGACCGCTGATGCTGGTTATTTTATATTTCCGGTAATCCTTGTTTGAAGGAGCATTCTTTTTCCAGCAGACCATTGAAGCCACTGTCATTGTGCCGGAAAGATGCGAAATATCAAAAGCTTCGACAACTTCCGGAAGTCTGTTTAATTTTAATTCATACTTGACGTGCTGCAGCACATTTTTATTTTTGGAAGAACGGATGCGCTGCTCTGACAAATTAACTTTGGCGTTACTGAAGGCCATGCTGACCAGCTCTTTTTTGCGTCCTTTTTGCGGACAAACAACATGCACGCGCCTTTTTGACTTTTTATTGAGTGCGTCTTCGAGCAATTTTCTATCGGAATATTCAAAGGGCAGCAAAATTTCACGAGGCACAATCGAACCTTCCGGCATGTAAATTCTGTGTAGTGCCTGTCCAAGCAAATTGTCGTCGGAAGCTTCGCTGCTGTCTTCAAAAAAGAAAAAATCTGTACCGAGCAATCTACCGTTACGGATGAACAAAACCTGAACTCCGGTGGAATCTGATTCACGGTATAGATTAAAAACATCCTGATCCTTGCCCTTGACATCCAGCACCATTTGTCTCTCGAAAATCCGGCGCATGGCTTGAATCTGATCACGGTAAAGAGCCGATTTTTCGAATTCCAGTTTTTTGGATGTCTGCTCCATGCGCTTTTCAAGTTCCTGTAGAAGTTCCTGATCGCGTCCTTTTAAAAAGAGCCGTACCTGTCGCACCACCTTCGCGTATTCTTCCGCAGAAATAACTCCACGGCATGGTGCAAGGCAGCGCTGCATTTGAAAATTTAGGCAGGGGCGATAAGTCTTTTTTCCGTCAAGCAGCATTTTACTGGTACGCAGCGGAAAATATGTCATCACCGCTTTCAGTACTTGACGGGCGTCCTTGACGGATGTGTAAGGTCCATAATATTCAGACTTCGGATCAATTTTTTCACGTACCAGAAAGAGGCGTGGAAACATCTCACCAACCGTCAGTTTGCAGTACGGATATGACTTTCCATCCTTGAGCGCCACGTTATAACGCGGGTGATGTCGCTTGATCAACTGCTCTTCTAAAATCAGCGCTTCTGCTTCTGTGTCAGTTATAATCAGCGAGAAATCATGGATGCGGGAAACCATGAGCTGGATCCGTAAATTGTGTTTTGCCGAGACATGAAAATAGGAGCGGACACGATTACGGAGGGTTTTGGATTTGCCGATGTAGAGGATGCTTTGCTGCTCGTCCCTGAAAAGATAAACGCCGGGAAGGTCGGGCAAATGGGAGAGTTTTTCCTGTGCGGGAGTAGTGGTCCCGCCACTTGCTTCAGCATGGCGGGTGGGCTTGTTCATGTAATTACTGCATTAAATCTGCTATTGTTTCAGGTATTTTATTCACAAATTCGCTCATTGTGCCGTAGGGGCTAATGTCCATTTTAAGAGCGTGTTGAATCACAACTGTTGGTGTTCCGCTAACTCCGTAAATTGCTGATTTGCGTTCACCTTCTTTGATCAGTTTGTTGACCCATGCCTGGTCTTTTTCCTGTTGAAATTCTTTGTTTATACCAAGTGAACGTGCCAGATAATTCGTAATGCCTGGATCAAAAACATTTACTCCATGAGTGAAACTGGCTTTGAAGAGTTCATCTTTGACCAACTTACCTTTGCCGATTTTTCTGGCTACGTAATAAAGACGCAACGGCGAATCGTCCTGTCCACGGAAGACAATCGGAATATCAATAAATTCGACTTTGTCCGCAAATTTCTTGCGGAAATTTTTTGATTCTTTGTGCAGATTATTACAGTGAGGACAACCGAAATTCATAAATTCTTCGAAGACGACTTTCTTCACACTGTGTGCAGTCGGAACTGATCCTACTATTTCAAAGTGTCCACGGATTGATTCCTTCGCTGACACAGAAAACGCGAGTGCTAGTCCAAAGATTATTAATAATACTTTTTGCATTTATTTACTCCAAAATTTAATTAATTAATGAAAAGCTAGATTCCCGTTTTCACGGGAATGACAAATTTTTACAGATTTCACGAAAAATTGCTGCATAAAAAAAATTCTTAAACCCTTGTTGTCATTGCTTACGAAGGTAGAAAGCTGAGACATTAAGAGTTTAATCAAGATCTCTCTCTTCGTTAGAGATGACAAAAGTCTTATTTTTTACAGCTTTGCTGCTTTTTACGCAGTTCACGAAAGATCACCGCACAAAAACTGTAGAATCGAAACTGCGGTTACGGCTGCAGTTTCCGCCCGTAGAATTCTCGGTCCAAGCTCAACCGGACGCATTCCGGAGCGTAGAGCTAATTTAAATTCATCCGGATGTAAACCACCTTCCGGACCAATCAGCACACGCTGAAACAGTTGCTGCTGTGCTGTGCCTGTGTCCAGGTTTTTCCAGCAAATAGACTCTTCACAATCCGGAGCAAGAATCCATGAGTTTTCGCATTCCGGAAGTTTTTCCAGTGCCGACGCTAAATTCTCATGCCAGAAAATATCGGGTGGATGCTGCCGTCCGCATTGTTTAGACGCTTCGAGGACAATCCGTTGCCAGCGGCTAAGGTGCCGTTCCTGCTGTGAAAAATGAAAAGAATTCGGTGAATGATTTCCGCAAAAAAAATCCAGCCGGCTGACTCCAAGTTCTGTCGTTTTTTGCAGGATCCAGTCGAGTGCCTTTTCCTTGGGCAGGGCTTGTAGTATTTCAAGACGTAACGCGGATGCTTGCGGAACCGCTACTGAACTTTCCGGAACAAAACTTAGTGAGTCACGGCCTGAACTTTTTAAAACCGCGTCAAAACGCTGAGCATTTTGATCCTGAATCAGAAAGTGCTCTCCGGAACGCATCCGGCGGGATTTTAAAACGTGCCGTGCTTCCTCACCTTTCAGTTCAAACTGCTGTCCGCATTCAAGCACTCCAGCAAAAATGAAATACGACATTTGACCCAATCAGGAATACTTGAAGTTCAACTGGTCTTTTTTCAGACCAATGCTGACTTCTCCTCCATTTTCCAACTTACCAAACAGCACCTCGTCTGCCAGGATTGTTTCTATTTCACGCTGAATGGTACGACCCATCGGACGTGCGCCAAAGGCCGGATCATAACCTTTTTTGGCTAACCATGTTTTTGCGGCTTCCGTAACATTGATGATTACTTTTTGATGCTGAAGTTTAACTTCCAGTTCCACCAGCATTTTTTCCACTACCATCAAAACAACTTCTTCCGGAAGACCGGCAAAAGAAATGGTGTTATCCAGACGGTTACGGAATTCCGGACTGAAGACTTTTTCAATTGCTTTTTTGGAAGGAGCTTTTGGTGTGTTTTCACCAAAACCGATTGTGCCGGAACTCATTTCCTTCGCGCCAACATTGGAGGTCATCACCAGGATAACATTACGGAAATCTGCTTCACGACCATTGTTGTCGGTCAAAGTCGCATGATCCATCACCTGCAGCAAAATGTTGAAAATATCAGGATGCGCTTTTTCAATTTCATCGAGCAGAATCACGCAATGGGGATTTTTACGTACTGCATCCGTCAACATACCACCCTGATCAAAACCGACATAGCCCGGAGGTGCGCCGATCAGCCGTGAAACGGTGTGCTTCTCCATGTATTCGCTCATGTCAAAGCGTTCAAAACTGATGCCCATAATAAAGGCCAACTGCTTCGCCAGCTCAGTTTTACCGACTCCAGTGGGACCGGTAAACAGGAAAGAACCGATCGGATGTTCCGGATGATGCAGTCCGGCACGTGAACGTTTGATGGACTGGACCAAAATTCCAATCGCCTCATCCTGTCCAAAAACCTGCATCTTTAATTCTTTTTCTAGTT
>Ga0209449_1001686_pt1 | contig 10659 bp, 9 predicted proteins | sample SaaInlV_100m_DNA_5_FD_184671 | JGI IMG/M metagenome (GOLD analysis project Ga0209449, IMG submission 184671) | Marine microbial communities from expanding oxygen minimum zones in the Saanich Inlet - Saanich Inlet SI073_LV_200m_DNA (SPAdes) (version 2) | ecosystem: Environmental > Aquatic > Marine...
CAAAAGTTGCAGCAATTCCAATCGATATGGATGGCGATGGTGACTTAGATATCGTTAGTTTTGGAGATCGACTGACTCTTTTCTACAATGATGGAAACGGTGGATTTGCTAATTCACTTGAGCTTGGTTGGGGCTGGGATCTTGGATATTATAATCCAAAAGAACTTTCTATCATAGATATAGATGGTGATTCTGACGTCGATATTGTGGCGTCTTATATGAATGGCGTAGCTTTATTTATGCAGGATTCAGGTAATTTATTAGGCGCAATTTCAATTTATAGTGGAAGTAGTATTAATAATAGTCTCCCAATCCAAATGAATGATGACAATCATTGGGATATTATTGTGAGCGAGCATGATCCTTACCATATTGACAATGATAATGATTTATTTTGGCTTGAAGGAGATGGAAATAATAGTTGGGAAATCGAACACGGAATTACTGAATTGTTGAGGTTAAGCCTTAATACATCTCAACATGGTGCAGTTTTTGGCGAAATTTTAAATTCATGGTTAGATTATCATTATAATTATTTTGATTTGGCGATTAATGACGATTTATTGCCTTTATCATTTGCCTTACATCAGAACTATCCAAACCCATTTAACCCAACGACAACACTTCAATATGATTTACCCGAAGATGCAAAAGTTAAGATTATGATTTATGATTTGATGGGAAGACAAGTCAAAACATTAGTCAACAATCAGCAAAGTGCTGGATTTAAATCGATTATTTGGGGTGCAACCAATGATTTAGGTCAACCCGTGAGTGCAGGAATGTATCTCTATAGAATCTCTGCTGGAGATTTTCATTCAGTTAAGAAAATGATTTTATTAAAATAGGTATGTAAAATAGTTACAGACAAAATTTCCCTTAGTTTAGTTCAAACTTATATCGGATAATATACAAGCCCTCCGCTAGTTGTCGGAGGGCTTTTTATTTACAATGAAGACCTTATACTCATAAAACTAATAAATTATATAATAAACTTATAGTAATGATACGAACGTTCGTGCTAATTTAGGTTTATGATTAAAAGAACTAAAACACGAGAGACCATTTTAAACGAAGCCATTTTTATTGCCAGTAAAACAGGGTTTGAAGCATTAACCATAGGGAAATTGTCAAAAGCTGTGGGTATGTCTAAAAGCGGACTTTTTGCTCATTTCAATTCTAAAGAGCAGTTACAGGTAGATTTATTAAAAGCAGTTGAGAAGAAATTTATAGAAATAGTAATCAGACCCTCCTTGCAGGCGCATAGAGGAGAACCAAGAATCCAAGCATTTGCAAAAAATTTACTAAAATGGGATGATTCTGAATTTATGCCTGGCGGGTGCATGCTACATACTGCGTCTATTGAATTTGAAGACAGACCCGGACCCCAAAGAGATTTTTTAGTCCATTATCAAAAATATTGGATCGACTTTTTAGCAAAAGCTGCAAATATAGCCATTGAAGAGGGACACTTTCGTGAAGATTTAGATACTCAATTATTTGCATTTGAATTCCATGCTATTTTACCATCATATCACTTTTCATCTAGGTTATTAAATGATTCACAGGCAGAAAACAGGGCTTGGAAAATGGTGAATAAATTACTGGAAAATGCTCGAATTTAATTTATTTCATGAAATATATAATCAAAATAATAGCGTTGTGTGTTATATTATCTCAAACATTTTTATTTGCTGATGGGCCATATTCTGTTGGAATAGTAACAGAAGCGGACGGATTAAGAAATGGACCTGATTATCAAGGTGGAATTGTTTATTTCCCAATTGACGCAGAAGGACCACTCTCAACAATTGTAATGGTTCCCGGTTGGATGAGGGATATTTCATCTATAGAAACATGGGGACCTTTTTTAGCATCTTACGGTATTGTGACTATATTTGTAAATGTGAATTGGATATGGGAATACTCAATGCCAAGAGCGTATGCATTGCTGGATGGGATTGTCACAATCCAAGAAGAGAATGTTAGAGATGGTTCACCATTATTTGGCCATCTCGACCTGGAGCAGATCGCAGTTGGTGGCTGGTCCATGGGTGGTGGCGGTGCCTTGTTAGCAGCTGGCTTAGACTCATCTCTTAAAGCGGTTTTGGCTTTAGCGCCTTATTTAGAAAGTGACTATGTTTCACCTGAAGTTTTGAATCAAGATGCGCCTGTTATATTTTTGAGTGGTGAATATGATGACGAAGCTCCAAATGCTCAGCATACAAATGTTTTTTTTGTATTCACCCCAGAAACAACACCTAAATTATTATTTGAGATTGCAGGCGGGAGCCATTCAACTGTAACAAACCCTAACAATAATGTGGACATGGGTTTAAAAGCCTTGTATTGGATCGAAAATTTTGTTCGGAATGATCCCACAAATTGCAGTTTATTGTTAGAAGTCCCACCTTCAGCTTCACTTTTTGCTACCAATGTGGTGTGCCAAACTGTGGGGGATTTAAATAGTGATGAAGAGATTGATATCTTTGATGTTCTCTATATCGTTGATTTAATTATAAACAGTTCAAGTTATAATGGCCAAGCAGACTTTAACCATGATGATTCAATTGATATGTTGGATGTTGTTACAATGCTTAATTTTATTTTGAATGGATCGTAAACTGAATCGTAGTTGATGGACGCTTATATGGAAAACATCTTGGTGAATTTCAGGGCAATGAAACTACAGGTAAAGATGTGGAATTTCCATTCATCGACTTTTATCCCTTTGATAAAACAAATAAACTCATCTCAGAGCGTGTGGTTATGAATCTGGGTGCATTAATTAATAAACAGCAGTAATGATTATTGAAATATTGAAAATTAATAACAATTAGAAAAGGAGCCATAAAATGAAAAATATATTTATATTAATCACTGTATGTACCGTGGGATATACTCAATGCCTTGGAGACATGAATAGAGATGGTATTAAGGATGTTTTAGATATCCTTATCTTGGTGGATGATATTCTTGATGGTAATGGTGAATGTGATGAGATTACTGAGGTATGTGTGGATATTGACGGAAATTTTTATAGTACCGTTCAAATTGGCAACCAACTGTGGATGTCAGAAAACCTTAAAACTACTCATTATAATAATGGGGATGAAATACCTACCGGTTTAACTGATGGGGAGTGGCAAATTGCCACCAGTGGTGCCCTAGCCGTCTATGATGATAATGAATCAAATGTAGATATATATGGCAGATTATATAACTGGTATGCCGTAGATGATAGCAGATGTGTATGCCCTGAAAACTTTCATATACCTACCGATGAAGAATACATTCTATTAATAGACTATTTAGGTGGCAATGACATTGCAGGTGGTAAAATGAAAGAAGCAGGCTTAGAACATTGGGATAGCCCCAATACGGGAGCTACCAATGAGAGTGGATTTTCTGGGCTTCCCGGTGGATTCCGTAATATGACTGGAGGCTATGTCGATATGGGTAGTCTTGGTGTATTTAGGTCGTCCTCAGAGTACAATAGCTATCAAGCCTGGTACCATGCCCTGTATTACAGCGATTCAGTGGCTTACTGGGACTTCAACATGCAGAAAAATTCCGGCAACTCTGTTCGTTGTATTGGGGACTAACTCACTGCCTGAGGACCTCTGTATAAAGTGAATTCTGAATCATACCATGGGCAGCCAAATTACCGGTGATGTGAATGGTGATGGCTCATTAAATATTTTAGATATTGTGGCCATCTTGTTAGTTATAGGGGGAATTGAATTAATATAAATTGGAGAATAAAATGAAAAAAATATTAATATCACTAATCATTACATTTGGCTTTATACATGCAGAAGAGTGGATATACTTTAATAATATGACAAATTTCGAATATAACTATGGTGTTACAGATGTGGATTATAGCGTGACCAGAATTTCTCCCGATGGATCTGTCAGTGAAATAATTTTAGAAGACATTCCGTATTCCGATATCTCTGAAGATGGTACCAAATTATTGTACATTGAATATGAACAAATTGAAGATGTAAACTGGGATATGGTTGAACCAGTAAATTTTAGTATTTACAATACTGAAACATCGGAAACCATCAGTTCAATAACCGGTATTAATCCGGTATTTGCAAGATTTACCCATGATGAAGATATTGTGCTATATATGGAAGGATCTCAATATTATCCGGATTTGCAATTATATAAATATTCTTTCGCTGATAGTTCAAGCACTATGTTAAGTGACTCATTGAGTTTCGTTTTTGATAATATGACACTTTCACCGAATGGACAACACGTGCTCTATTTTAAACAAACTGAAGATGAAAATACAGAAGATAATTATATTGATTATGAAGTTATCGTTTCCCACATTGAAACCGGCGAATCAACTACATTAACAACAATCCCTTATTATAACAATGTTGGTTCATTCTGGCGTAATAACCCGATTTGGAGTGATAATGGTTTTATTTACTTAACTTTTCTTGATGATAATAATTGTGTTCAGCTTAGTAGAATTCACAGTTCGTTAGGCACTATAACGCAATTAACAGATAATCCATGTACAAGTGAAATAGGCTATTATTGTGTACCATCTATTTTAAATACAAAAGAAACTGATTTAGACAAAATTGTTTATACAACCTGTAGTGATTCACTTTTGAGTAACGAACATTGGATTTATGATATTGCCTCTAATGAATCTTCCTATCTTGGATATTTTGGTGGTGAAAATTTTGTATCAATTGCCATGTATCAATCATGGTCACCAGATGGAACAAAAGTTTCATTTAGTGAATACTTAATTGGTGGTATGATTGCGGTGCCAGGATATATGAGAATATATGATACGGTTACTGAAAGTATCGATACCGTGGGGAATGTCCTTAATATAGATGATCCTGAATCATATTATGTAGCATCACCATTAATTTGGGTGGGAGAGTCAGATGTGAGTATTGTTGAACCAATTGATCTCTTGCCAACACAACTATCTTTAGAGCAAAATTATCCAAATCCATTTAATCCGACAACAACTCTTCGATACGATTTACCAGAAGATGCAGACGTACGGATTATGATTTATAATATTAAGGGACGGGAGATTAAAACATTGATAAACCATCAACAAAATGCTGGTTTCAAGTTAGTGGTTTGGGATGCGACCAACGATTTAGACCAGCCCGTAAGTGCAGGAATGTATTTATACAGAATCTCAGCTGGTGATTTCCATCAGGTTAAGAAGATGGTTTTATTGAAATAACTCTGATTGTTTTATTCCGCGCCAATACTATGTAAATAACTATCATAGTTATTTCCATATTCAATACATTTATTTTGTTTTAATTCGATGATTCTTGTTGCCAATGATGATACAAATTCTCGATCATGACTTACAAAAATTAAGGTGCCTTCAAATGTACTTAGCGCCGAGTTTAGAGATTCAATTGATTCCATATCTAAATGATTAGTTGGTTCGTCCATGATGATTACATTGGGGCGTTGTAATATAATTTTTCCAAATAGCATTCGACGCTGTTCACCACCCGACAAAACATTTACGGGTTTATTAATATCATCTTGAGAAAATAATAGTCGTCCAAGTGTTCCTCGAATCGTTTGCAGATCATCTCCTTGTTGACGCCATTGATTCATCCAATCTATCAAAGAAAGATTTGAATTGAAATCATTTCCATGATTTTGAGCAAAATATCCAATTACTGAATTTTCGGACCACTTAATTGTTCCACTGTCTGGTGTTAAATCGTTGACTAAATTTCTAAGAAGTGTAGTTTTTCCAATTCCGTTGGCACCGATAATGGCCAAGCGCTCACCAGCATCTATGGTAAAATTTAGTTTATTTAAAACAGTAAGATTATCGAATGTTTTTGTTAATCCTTCAACGAGTAATGCGGTATTAAATATTTTTTTCTCTTGACTAAATCTTATAAATGGATACACACGACTGGATTTTTTTATATCATTTAATTTGATTTTATCAATCTGGTTGGCTCTAGATGTCGCTTGTTTTGCCTTGGATGCATTTGCAGAAAATCGTTTAACAAAAGACTGAAGTTCATCAATTTTTGCTTTTTTCTTCGCATTTTCATTTAATAATTGTTCACGCGCTTGAGTAGATGCCAACATGAAATCATCATAATTCCCAGGGTATTGGCGTATTTCACCATAATCAATATCAGCCATGTGGGTACAAACACTATTGAGGAAATGACGGTCATGCGAAATAATAATCATAGTGCTATTTCGTGACTTTAAAATATCTTCAAGCCATCGAATTGTATTAATATCTAAATTATTTGTAGGCTCATCTAGGAGTAAAATTCCGGGATCTCCAAATAGGGCTTGAGTTAGTAATACTCGAAGTTTTAACCCGGGTGCTAATGATCGCATCGGTTCTTCATGTTGTTCTAGAGGAATGCCTACACCTAAGAGTAAATCACCTGCATTTGACTCTGCCATGTAGCCATCCATATCTGAGAATTCGACTTCTAAGTCAGCGACTTTCATTCCGTCTTCTTCGCTCATTTCGGGTAAAGAATAAATCCTGTCTCGTTCCTTTTTTATTTTCCACAATTCTTTATGACCCATAATAACACAATCTATAACATTAATATCTTCATAGGCAAATTGGTCCTGTGCCAATACGGATAATCTTTGTTTCATATCTACTTTTACATTACCGGATGAAGGTTCTAAATCTCCAGATAAAATTTTTAAAAAAGTAGACTTTCCCGACCCATTTGCGCCAATAAGGCCATAACGGTTGCCTTTGGAAAATGTGACATTTATGTCTTCAAAAAGTGCTGTCGATCCAAATTGAATGGAAATATTTGTTGTAGAAATCAAGGTATCACTCTAAATAATGGTTGAAAAATTGTTATTAAATTTCTTTGGACATTTATATATTATTTTTATAAAATGTTTAAGAATGTGTTGAATACTAATTCGAAATTTATCACGAATACTTAGCTTTTTTAGAAAATAAAATAAAAAAATCTGTTGTAGGAAACTAGTAAAAAACAGAATAATGATTTTCAATGAATAAATACTATTTAATTCATAAAATTGTGGTGAGTTATTTAATTGAATAAAACCACTAGAGAAATTATAAAATAAGTCTAAGTAAATAACGGGTAGTGCTCATTTATAGGTGAAGGGAAATATTTTTTAATTAAAATTATATTTAATCAATAAAAGAAGAGGAAAATTATGAAACAAAATCTGAGTCTATTTAGTATGCTATTATTTATGGTACAGGTTACGGTTGCGCAAGACGCCTATATGAATCTTTCACATGCAGGAATTTCACCATCAGCAACTATGACAGTTGAGCCAGATCAAGAAATAACATTTGAATATGGTGGTGGAGGTTCTCATCCTATGACGGATGGACATGGAAGCACTCCATCTCCTGTTTTTTTTCAAACTGTTACGGTTACTTCAAGTAATCCAATTGCTACTTTTTCTCTAGAAGAAGAAGGAACCTATCTCTTTCATTGTGGAACTAATCCTGGAAATTCAGGTCTTTGGGGTACAATCATCGTTGAGTCTTCGACAGACACAACAGTTGATGTTGCGTCGGGTGATGTGGATATGAATGGGGTTATGAATTATTCTGATATTATCGCTATGATGACTTATTTTTATGGATATGCAACTTTTACTGATGAACAAATTTTTGAAGCTGATGTAAGCTTAGACGGGACTATTACACCATTAGATTTATCATTAATGAAAATGGCAATTAATGGAACTATTGAACTTCCATATCCAAATGAAGATGGTATTCTAGATGCAACTGCATCGTATGAATTATCAGCAGCAAGTTTCATGGAAAATAATGAGATTCATGTTCCTATTATGATGAGTTCTTTGTCTAATGTTATCTCCGTAGATTTAAACTTAACTTATGATTATAGTATCTTAACCCTTAATAGAGTTGATTTTGATGAATCATTGGGTACAGCAACAAATATTTATGTTGATTATATGGGGAGTTTAAGAATTATATCAGCAAATACGACTTCTTCCGAAATGGACTTTAAACTTGGTGATCTTGTTTTTACTGTCAATGAAAATTTAGATAACAATACATCAATTCAATTACTTACTTCAGAAACGAATGAAGGTGGTTTAACTGATGAGGAATCTTCAGTTGAAATTCAATTATTAGGTATTGATAATCAGTTATCATTTCCAAACCAATTTGAAATTACAAATGTGTATCCCAACCCGTTTAATCCGTCAACTAAAGTGACATTTAGATTGGATGAAGTAAATGATATTATTTTGGAAATATATAATATCAATGGTCAGTCAGTCAGGACTTTTTCAAATACCAACTTTATGACGGGAATCAATTCAATTACGTGGAATGGACTTAACGATATGGGTAAACAAGTCCAGTCTGGTGTTTACTTTGTTAAAGTATCGTCAGGTGCTAAATCAATTTCAAAAACAATCACATTACTAAAATAATATGAAAAAATATACAATCACACTATTAGTAAAAACATTAAGTACAATGGCGGTTCTTTTTCAATTATTATTTGGACAAGAAGCTTATATGAATTTATCACATTCAAATGGAATTACACCGTCGCCGTTAATGACGGTGGCCCCGGGTCAAGAAATTACATTTGAGTATGGTGGGGGTGGTGCACACCCAATGACATCCGATTCCAATCCAATGTCACCTATGTTTTTTCCAACAATAACAGTGACGTCAAGTGATCCAATAGCAACATTTACGTTAACAGAAGTGGGTACCTATTATTTTCACTGTGGCACAAACCCGGGTAATTCTAGCCTTTGGGGTGGCATTACTGTTGAAGAATCTTCTGTTGGTATTGATGAACAGCTATCCGTTCCAAAACAATTTGAAATTACAAATGTGTATCCTAACCCGTTTAATCCAACGACAACAATGACTTTTAAGGTAGATGACTTAAATGCATTTACATTAGAAATATTTAATATAAATGGGCAATTGATAAAAACTTTTGCAAATGAAAATTTGACTATTGGATTAAATTCAGTGAAATGGAATGGATTGAATAATACCGGTAAATTGATTCAATCGGGTATTTATTTTATCCAAGCTACTTCAGGAAATCATGTTAAATCAAAAACTATTACTCTCTTAAAATAAAAGGAAAATAAAAAATGAAACATATATTATTAATAACACTAACGCTCTTTTTCATAGGATGTGAAACTGATAACACAGATCAAATTGCTGATTTACAATCACAGTTAGATGATTTGAATGATCTTGTTAAAGATATGGAAGATGATCAAGATGAAACGCTTGAAAATTATCAACCAATGCCAGTCACATTGGATGTACCGTCATTTGTAACTGATTATTTAGGAGAAATGCCTATTCCAGAAGATAATCCAATGACAGTTGAAGGTATCTTCTTAGGTCGGAAACTATTTTATGATACGCGCTTATCTGATGATAGTACAAAATCATGTGCAAGTTGCCATTTGCAATCAGCAGGATTCACAGATCCAGAACAATTTAGTGAAGGTATTACTGGAGAAAGAGGAACTAGAAATGCTATGCAAATTATAAATGCTGGATGGTTTACATCTTTTTTCTGGGATGGTCGAGCAGCAACGTTAGAAGATCAAGCATTGGGTCCAGTTATTAATCCTGTAGAACTCAACACCACGTGGCCTAGAGTTGAAGAAAAAATATCGAATGATAGACTATATTCAATTTTGTTTAAAATGGCATTTGGATCTTCAGACGTTGATTCTATGAAAATTGTTAAAGCTATTTCGCAATTTGAAAGAACTCTATTATCATTCAATTCCAGGTATGATGATTTTTTCTATGGAGATTTTTCAGGATTTACTGAATCAGAGACAAACGGATTTGATATCTATTTTTCAGAAACAGGCGATTGCATCCATTGTCATTCTGGTCCAAATCTGACTGATAATGAATTTAGAAATAATGGACTTGATTCTGAATTAACTGATCTTGGTTTAGCAGATGTTACAGGGTTATCCACCGATGAAGGTAAGTTTAAAGTGCCTACGCTTAGAAATATTGAGTTTACTGCTCCGTATATGCACGATGGTCGATTTGCGACGCTTGAAGAAGTGATTGAACATTACAATAGTGGCGTTCATGCAGACTCACCAAACCTTGACCCTGAAATGCATAATGCTTCTGAAGGTTTGAATTTGACAGACGAACAAAAAACAGATCTCATTAATTTCCTAAAAACATTCTCAGAACCAGATTTTTTAACAAATGTAAATTATTCTAATCCATTTGAAGAATAAGTCTTAATAAATTTTTACAAATTTAGTTTTTACAAAACCCCATCTTTTGATGGGGTTTTTTGTTATTGGTAAAAAAATAAATTTTTGTTGATTATGTGAATCTTTAATAATATATATATGGTCAGACTGGATCTCTGCTTTCTGGTAGGCATGACTTTTCACCATAATTAAATATAGTTTATTATGTATATTTAGCTAACATCAGGAACGATCCAATAAAAAATTGGGACTAGTGCCTCCCAAAAACAAAATCCGAATCAAATTGATAAGGTTTCATGGAGTATTTTAAGATCTTGCTTAACTTCAAGACAACTTTTTTGTATGAAGTCCAAGAAAAGGATGCCAGCATATAATGCG
>Ga0209449_1001703_pt1 | contig 10553 bp, 12 predicted proteins | sample SaaInlV_100m_DNA_5_FD_184671 | JGI IMG/M metagenome (GOLD analysis project Ga0209449, IMG submission 184671) | Marine microbial communities from expanding oxygen minimum zones in the Saanich Inlet - Saanich Inlet SI073_LV_200m_DNA (SPAdes) (version 2) | ecosystem: Environmental > Aquatic >...
CGCCAGTTAAATTACAGACTTCTCCCAATTGTTTTATTTCCCAACCCTGCTTCATATCAACCCTTTAATGCTGTCCAAAACTTTAACAGACGAAACATCCAATTTAGAAACGGCAAACCATTTTTTGCCCAAATCTTTTAAACTGGCACCAAAGTGATAGACTTCCTTTTGAACTGTTCGGATTTTCCGAATAGTTGATTCTTTTTGTAGTTCACCTGTTTGAAATATGTGCTTAACATGCTCGCTAATATTGGCTTTACTGCTGACAAAAAGGTTTGCAATTTGTGCTTGAGTCAACCAAACTGTTTCTTCTTCAACTCTTACCTCAATTCGTGCTAAAAGTTCTGCTGACTTATATAAAATAATTTCATTTTTCATAGTAATTCTTTCACCTTCTTCAAAATCTCTGCACTTTCTTGATCCAGTTTGCTGATCTCTGCCAGAATTTCCTTCGGTTCTCTTAAAACAGTCTCATCTTTTTTGTTGGGATTCTTCACTGACAAATCAAACCCTTCAACTCCGCTCATAGTACTAATATCAATCGTCCATGAATTGTCTGAATTTTCTTTTTTCTTCTGCAGTTTTATAAACTCAGCAAGATCATCTTCATTCAACGGTTTGGTTTTTCCGAGATTGCGGTCAAGGTTGAGTTGATAATACCAGACTTTTTTTGTGTCAGTTCCTTTTTCAAAAAAGAGCACAACCGTTTTCACTCCAGCGCCAGTAAATGTGCCTCCAGGCAGATCAAGAACCGTATGTAGATTACAGCTTTCAAGAAGGGCTTTTCTTAGTGAGACTGCGGCATTGTCGGTATTTGAAAGAAAGGTGTTTTTAATTACCACACCTGCTTTGCCACCAGCTTTTAAGATCTTGATAAAATGCTGTAAAAACAGAAATGCTGTTTCTCCAGTTTTAATGGGAAAGTTCTGCTGAACTTCTTTGCGCTCTTTTCCTCCAAAGGGCGGATTTGCCAGCACAATATCATAGCGGTCTTTTTCGTCTATATCAGTGATATTTTCGGACAATGTATTTGTATGAACAATATTTGGTGCTTCAATACCGTGCAAAATCATGTTCATTGTACCAATTATGTAAGCAAGTGATTTCTTTTCTTTTCCGTAAAATGTGCTTTTTTGCAGAGTCACCATATCAGCAGTTGTGAGTTCCTTGCTTTCTTTTAAATACTCGAACGATTCACATAAAAAACCGGCAGAACCCACTGCACCATCATAGATTTTATTAGCTATTTTCGGAGCTACTACTTTCACGATTGTTTTAATGAGTGCTCGAGGCGTGTAATATTCCCCGCCGTTTCTGCCGGCATTTCCCATGTTTTTGATTTTGCCTTCATACAAATGAGACATCTCATGCTTTTCTTTATGGGAGCGAAAACGCAGTTCATCCACAAGATTGATAACTTCCCTGAGATTGTAACCGCTTTGAATTTTGTTTTTGAGCTCGCTGAATATTTCACCGATTTTATATTCGATGGTATCGGGACTTTCAGCAGAGGTTTTGAATTTTTTCAGATAGGGAAAGAGTTTTAAATCAACAAAATCTTTTAAATCATCTCCGCTAAGCGCCTTATGATGGTCCAGTTCGACTTCGTTGACCGATCCTCTTTTTAATTTCTTTGGAACTGACCACTTCTCCCATTTGTATTCTTCGGAAATAATTGGCGTATACGTTTGTCCGGTTAAAACTGCTTTTGCTTGTTTATCTTTCTCCAAATCATCGAGATATTTTAAAAATAGGACCCATGAGGTTTGTTCAACATAGTCAAGTTCGCTACCGCATCCAGCATCTTTATGGAGTATGTCGTCTATGTTTTTAAAAGTTTGTTCAAACATTTATTTCTTCCTGTTGAGTTTTAATCGAAGCTGGTGTTTGATTAGTGTCCTGCTTCATTCCTAATTTATTGTTCCAGTTGCTTTTTATCATCTTTGGCTAGATAATTCTTTTTTGAGATCACACTCCTGCCAAGTTCTTTTTCAGCTTCTTTTCTGGCATTTCCGGCAACTTTTCCACCACGCTTGGCAACACCTTTGTTTTCATCAAAAGTATCCGGTTCTTCCTCTTTGGAAATTTCGGTTGTCATTCTTTCACCAAGCATAGTAAAAATCAGTTCCAAATCATCCATGTTATCTCTAAGATTTGCTTTTGATTTTACAGGCAGGTTTTTAAATTTTTTGTATTCTCCAGGTGTCATTCCGAAAGTAGCTTTTGAAATTTCTGCAGTTAAAATTGCATAATCCAGATCATCCTTTATGCCACGTTCTTTCCACTCATCTGTCAAATTCTGTCGTATGGCGATCCCGCGTAAGCGTTTATCAATCCAGTCTTTTGGATAACCCTTTTGCTCGTATATTTCTTTCATTCTGGCTTGTGCCAGTTCTGGATTTTCTATTTCATCTAAACGCTCTTTACCGACTTTTGCCAACCACCTTTTAAATGGTTCCGCTTTGGGTGATGGAATTGATTGAATAATTCTAAAAATACCTTCTGAATTAGCGCAGTCTGTATTGTATTTTTTGCCATCAGATGCGGATAATTTAAGTTGTCGACAAATTGTCGACAACTCAGCTTTTTCCTCATCACTTACCCTCTTTTTTATCCTATACCAGTAGTCCCGCGGATTATTGCTGTTCGTTAAGGCACCACAAACATCCACCACAGAATAAAACCATTCTTCTTCATGCCATTTTCTCCGGATGTCTTTTGACTGAAATACTACTAATTTGTGCTGGATCTTTTCCATGTCAATTATCAATCTTTAAGCTATTTCAGGATAATAATATTTTTAAGTGTTGATAAACTATTAACGGTATAAATCCGTTTTCTACTTTCAATTTTGTCTTTAATTATAACATAAAACTGACTGAATTGCTGAATCGTTTGGGACAGTGAGCAGCAGCTTATTTTTTAGCATAAATATGCATTTTACTTTAAAATATTAAATACTTAGACTGTTTTTCGGAATCGCCTTGTAAGCAGTTTTCCGAGGAGCAGGATGACTGAGTAATACAGAATAAATTGCGGAGGGCCCCAGTCAAGAGTCAGTGTAAACGAAGCCCAGTTCCCCCAGTGATGTAGAAACTCAAGTACTGCAAACCAACCCTGTACAATCAGCTCGGTCAGCGAAAATACGACGTTTTCCAGCAATCCGAAAGGCGGATTTCCCAAAGAAATAGCGCTGACAAAAAGCGTCAACAGACAGCTTGGTAAAACCAGCAGCCCAAGCAAGAAGACCATAATAATATTCAACCAGAATGTTTCCAGTGACAGGCGTCCGAAAATACTGGCCACAACAGGCCATGTACCAAGCATTACTGCTGACGTGATGGCGACGCTGATTAATCCGTATTTAATGAGACGTTTCCAGAAACTATCATTTTGTCCAGGGCGTGGATAAAGTGGGAGGAACCACAGAATAAATAAAACCGCGAGAAATGAGAGTTGAAATGAAACTTCGTAAATCACTGCGGGATTTAGGAAAATGAAGTAAAATGCTGTTGCAAACAAGGCGTAAAGAGGTTGATGAACTTGACCGAGCAAACGTCCGGCAACCAGTAAGCTCAACATAAATACTGCACGAAATGCCGGAGTAGGCATACCAATTAAGAACAGATAAAGCCAAATTCCGGATAGAGAAATCAACTGAGAGATTGCGTAAAAGCGGGGGTGCTCCAAAAAACGGATTGAGAGACGTCCTATTCCGCGTACAAGTCCGAGGATAATTCCATAGATTAAACCAATGTGCAGACCGCTGATAGCGAGAAGATGTGCCATTCCGGTTTCCTGAAAAACCTTTGCAGTAGAACGAGAACCATAAGAACGCTTCGCCAATGTCAGTGGTAAATACAGCGCGAGTGCTTGACTGGAAAGGTGAAACTCCGCCCTGTCTGTTAATTGCCGTACCCAACTGTTTCTTTTGCGGAAGAGTTCGGATTGCGGATAAATGGCGTTACGATAACGAAAATCTGCAAAACCTAAATTCAAACGATTCTTATCAATGCTGACTTCACTCAATTGGCCGATGACCTGTAAATGACGTCCACGATAAAAATTATAAATTCTGCGACGTTTTTTTGGAAAGTATAAAACTGCTTCCGGAAGATGCAGCTTTTTTTCGCCTTTGCTCAGTTCCACTGAACTCAGTTGCAGACGGACAGTATCTTCTTTGAGGATTCGTTGCTGAATCCTGCCGTTGAGCATAATTGTTGATTCCGCCAAAATTTCCTGCTTCAGCCAGTTCACACTTGAAGGAAGCACAACTAACCATTGGTGCAGGAGAATTGCTGCAATCAAAAGAAGTAAAAAAAAGGGAAGATATAAGTTATGCCGCAGGCACCAAAAAACAGCTAAGACAACTGCCAGCAAGATCCATTCAGGGTGAAGCTGATTAAGGGTGTGTTGATAACGGGAGAAAATCCAAAGCAGTGCAGCCAGCAGTGTTGCAAATTCGAGTAAACCGGTTTTGTACCATTTGAACAACATTCTGCAAGATACCTATTTGTTAGCGATTAGCAGTTAGCACGCTCAATCAATGTAGTAATGGAATTGTACCGCATTACCCTCCCTTTCCACCTTGAGGGAAATCTCACGTTCTGATTGAAGTACTTCCAATAACTTGAGTGCTTTTCCAACTGAATCAACAACAAATCCGTTTATTTCTAAAATGATGTCATTTTTTTTCAGTCCCAATTTTTCATAGATACTTTCTTCTTTAATGTACTGAAACATGAAATAAGGTTTGTCATCTTTTGTGGTCGGAACAACCCTCGCATCATTCAGCAGTTGCTGGAAATTTGCCAGTTGTTCATCAACCCACACCCGCTGAAAATGATAAGTATTTCCTGTGTCAGTAGTAGAAGCAGGAATAATGGCTTTTTCTGCAACAACATTTTTCTGTGGCGGTACAACGATCGCAGCAGTTTGCTGTACAGAAGCAGTTTGGCCTTTTGCCTTTTTTGGTTGAGTAGCAGTTAGCGCTGACTTTCCTGAAGTATCCCCGCTGACCATCCACAAAGCTTGTTTTTCACCTTGATAAAGAATCAAAACCCAGCGATCCTTGATTTTCAACACTTTTACGCTTTCTTCTGCACATTCTTCGTCACGCTTAATTGTTTTTGCGTGAAAACATTCACCTATTCCATAAATCAAATATTTGTTTAAACTATCTTTTTTACTGATAAAAGCAAATGAATTCTGCTCTCCGTAAATCATGGTACCTGCAAGTGCGATTGCTAAACGTGTGTGTTCAACTGTTTCACCATCCGTGGTTTCCTCAATAATAATTTCCTCTTCAGGAAGAGTTGGCGGCAATTCGATTTCCGTTTTTTGCGCATTAAAGATATTGCGTTCCAAAATTACTGCAAATTCTTTTTGTGCTTTTCCGGAATCGACCGGCAGTTTAGCAGTTTCGATTTGGAATGTTCTGGGTGACAAAACAGGAATAGACAAGACTTGATGATGAAGCCACGTACTGAGCAGCGAGCCTGCCATAAATGAGACAGTGCCTGCGAGCAAAACGTTGAAAAATAAAATAAAAGTTGTGGAAGAAAGTCTCATAACGAGCAAATAATTCTGAGAAGCAGGCTGCTGATCATTGAGAATCAAGCATTGGCTGCAGAGATTGATTTTTGCTCAAGATAATCCGCTGCAAACTGAGTCGCCAGCAAATAACCTTTTACTCCGAGCCCAACCAGTACCCCAATCGCGATATCGGAAAAATAAGAGTGGTGCCGAAATTCTTCACGCTGATGCACATTTGAAAGGTGGATTTCCAGAAAAGGAATTTCAATAGCAAGCACTGCATCCCTCAGCCCGACACTAGTGTGAGTCAAGGCACCAGGATTTAAAAGCAAAAAATCCGCATCACGCTGCTGATGCAACCAATCAATTAATTCTCCTTCAGAATTTGACTGAAAAGTTTCACACTCAATTTTACGTTCACGAAGTGCAGTTGAGACTTGCTCTTCAACATCTGTCAAAGTCGTTGAACCATAAATTTCAGGTTCACGACTACCAAGCAAATTAAGATTAGGTCCATTGAGCAAAAGTACGGTAGGCATAATTGAAAATTGGCTTTATGGTAATTATTTCCGGATTCATTTTTGTAAAAACAGCATTCCGGAGCTAAAATATATCCGCTAACATTAAAGCCTGCACTGCTAAAATGCAAGTGATTTGGCTGATTAGGAGCGGCGTATTAGTTCAAACAAGCAAGTTCCGGACGAATTTAGACATGCTTTCCAAAGTTTGAATTTCCTGATCTCGATGCGGAGAATGTCCGCAGTTGTCCAGAAAACATGTTTCCACACTACTGCCTGCTTGACGGACAATGGCTTCGACTTGTGCCGAAGTACCGTATTCGTCGTCATTTCCCTGAACAATTAATTGCGGAACCCGTATTTTCGGCAGACACTCTTCTATGTTCCAGGCAGAAAAGTCCGGATGAAGCCAAACATCAGCCCAACCGTGGAAAGCGCAATCAACATTTGCACCGTGATGTTTCTCCAAACGTTCCCGTAGATTTCCTGACAGAAATAATTGCTGTACTTTTTGGATGGAATCCGTAGTCAGTTGTTCACAAAAAACGTGCGGTGCTTCATTGACAATGCCAAGCAAGTATTCAGCAGGATTTTCAGCTGCATGAATTAACGCAATCGAAGCACCGTCGGAATGTCCTACCAAAATATATTTACGGATTTTATACTGCGATAAAATTTCCGGAAGTTCACTCAGGGCTTCATGATGCATGAAATCCAGTGCACGTGGAAGTTCGCACGAAGCGGATTTTCCGTAACCCAGCCTGCTGAAGACCAAAGCACCGCAGCCGGTTTTGTCTGCTAGTTTTTGCGGAAAGTCTTTCCAGAGTGAAACACAGCCCAGACCCTCATGCAAAAAGACGAGGGTTGGCGCTGCTTCAGGAGGAGGTCCATGCCAAACTGATTCCAGTTTTTTAGCGTTAATTAGTTGACTCAAAATACCGAAAGTAATGTTTGGGGTTTCTGTCAGGCAGTTTGAAGAACACGCTGCGCAGGGAGGAAAAATGCTATCACAGCAACTGCGAGCGCGAGCAAAACCAAGAGTCCGTAAAGCCAAATGAAACTTCCGCTGAGTTCATAAATCCAGCCAGACAAATAAATTCCTGATGCACTAAAACCAAAGCCTAACAAAAATTTACTGCCAAAAACCAGCCCATGACGATGACTTGGAGCATATCGAACAAGTAACGTGTTTTCTACCGGAAGGGCGCCTGTACTCAAAAACACGACCAGCATCATGCTCAAAACCAATGGTATTTCTGTAAGCTGACTGGCCAAAGCGACTGCTGGCACAGTGAATAAAAATAAAGCAAAATACAGTTGACGCTCAGAATAACGGTCAGCCAGGCGGCCGCACAGAAGTTGCCCCATTGCTCCCGCAGCATAAACCAGTGCCACCATCGAGCCTGTACCAAGCAGTGAGCCTGAAGTAAAGAGAACACGCAGGTCAAAATCTTTAGGTAGTGAAAACTGTACAATTTGGTGAAAAATGCCTGTGAGCAAAAGTGCAGTACCCATCAAACCAAAAGTCATCCAAATGTTTTTCGTAGAACTCGATTCATAAGCTGCTTTTTGCACAGGCTTTTGTGTATCGTCCAGAAAAGTACGCAAAGCAATACTGAAAAGAATTCCGACAATTAAACAGACAATTCCCGGAACAATGAACGCAAAGCGCCAACTCCACAATCCAGTCAATGATCCTGCAACAAGTGGTGCGAGGACAAAGCCTAAACTTCCGAACAGACCGTTAAAACCAAGGGCAGTACCGGTTTTGGATGTCCTGGAAACCAACCATGACATTCCTACAGGATGGTAGATTGAAGCAAATAATCCAATCCCGGCCAGTCCAAAGGCCAGCATCATTGGTGTTTCTGCAAATCCCGTTAGAATCGTAAAAGCTCCTGTTCCGTAAAAATATATTTCTAACAGTCTGGTTTTACTCCATCTGTCACCAAGCCATCCTGCAGGTAAAGCTCCAGCACCAAACAGAAATGCCGCTGGAACAGCTAGTGCAGCCAATTCCTTAAAGCTTAAATCCATTTCTACTTCTAAAACAAGAAGAACAGTGGGAAAAAGCAGGGTGAGTAAGTGACAGAGAGTGTGACCTACTGAGGCAAAACCAACAACCGCTATTTCAGAATTATTATTCATCATTTAAGATAGATTACTTCTCTTTTCATTTTTCATCATTTTCAACATCTTTCTGTTTTGAAGCCAACACTTTATCGAGATCGTTTTTGAGTTTAGTGAGGTGATAATCTTTATTGAGAGAAATATAAATGATAGCAAAAAGAGTTGCAACCGGGGAAACTACCGCGTATCCGTACATATTGATCAAGTACAAATCAATCATAAGAGCGGAAGTCTCAAGAAGTTTTACCAGATCAAAAACTAAACGGTAACGTAAAAAAAGCCAGAGCGACATTGCATGAGCAATAACTGTCACCACTGCCGTTCCAGCCCAGATGAACAAGGCAAGGTCCAGCGTTGCTAAACCCAGCATAAGAGTGAGCGATGTAGTTAAGGCACGTTCGAGTGATTCTTTTGTCATGATTTACTTTCAGGCAGATTGAATTTCTGCTTCGTCTTTGCTAAAAAACTTTTGCAGAACAAGCGACCATAAAAAGCCTCCGACGAATTTCGCAACAAACTGTCCTAGCACGATTTCAGGCATGAACACCCCAAAAGCCAGAGTCGGAAAAACAATTGAATCAATCGCACTACCGGCCACATTTGAACCATTTGCTCTGATCATGAAACGTTTTTTGCGTAATCCTGCATATACCAGCGAGTCTCCAATACCGGCCGCTAAAAAGGCTGTTGCACTGGCCAATGCGATTGGCAAAGCATCCCAATTGAGTGCGATTGAAATTGCCGAACCTCCGCAAATCAAGGCCAGCATTTTCCACCACAATTGTTTACCGTGCCATTGATCATGCAGTTTGTCACGTAAAGTCAGATCAAGACCTATAAATAAAAATGCAGTCAGGACTGCGGCCTGAGGCCCAAACCAAAGTATAATCATGTTGGCCAGTACTATAGCCAATAAGTATATGAGAACAGGTATCATGTGAATTTCAGTTAAATGCAGGGTTTCACTATTATAATTTGATTAGCAAGACTGTTCTATTTTACTCAGTCTGCATTCAAAGAGTCAAACATCAATTGACCTAACTAATGAAAGTTTTCTCACTTTGCTTTTAATAATTTTGTTAGAGGATTTTTTCATGCTTCGTCAACTTTTTTTCTCCAGACGTTTAAACTGAACAGCGCGCCAGTTTTCACGTTCTAAGGTTGAACAATACTCAAAACCCAACTGCGTTATTGAGCTGCTTAGTTCATCAGCCTGCTCTCCGAGGAGTCCGCTGCAAATCAAAGTACCACCTGGACTAGTCAGTCTTAGCAGTTCAAAGCGGACATCCTGCAATTCACGCAGGAGCATATTACTGATAACTAGCGGCGCAGGTTTTATCAGCGCAGATGGTTGACCAACCCCGGCCTTGATCCTTCCAGTAAGTCCGTTCAGCTCACTGTTTCGCTCAACTTCCGCGACTGCTTCAGACTCAAGATCAACGCCTCGCACTTTTTGTATACCGAGACGGCAGGCGGCAATCGCCAGTATTCCGGAACCAATGCCGATATCCAGCATGCTTTCCGGCAAAGTATCCGTATTTAAAAGATATTGCTCAAGCATTTCAAGTGCTAATGCAGTTGAGAGATGATGTCCTGTACCAAAACCCTGTCCGGGGTCAATCCAAACCGGATGTCGGCCATCAAGTTCAAAGCGGGTTTCCCAGGCAGGCAGAATTATCAGAGACTGTCCAACCTTCACCGGTCGAAAATGTTCACGCCAATTTGCCTGCCAATTTTCAACAGGTCGGTTAGCTTCTTCAGTGATGTTAATTTTTGCTTCTGTAGCAGTTTCGCAGCAAAAATCATCAACTAATTTCTGTGCTCCTCCTGCAGGTTCATGTTCAAAGAAAATCCTGAGAGTCAACTCAGTTGGAGATTCCGTCATTGTTTCTACACCAAGCGCGCCTTTTTCAAAACAAAACCAGCTCCATAGTTCTTCAGTCTCTAGAGGCAAAGTACAGCAGATTTCAAAATATGTTTGCGTAATTGAGGAATTAGTCTGTTTCATTGAGAACTCTTTTTATCGCCATTTACATAAACTTTGAAACCGTCTTCGCTAAGTCCTCGTAATCGCGGATCATTTTTGATTTTGGCAACTTCACACAATTTGCATTTGCAGTCAATGTGGTGTGTTTTTTGAAATTTTTTAAGTTTTAAATGAGATAAATCCTTACCGTCATTCTGCATTTCTTTCAACAATTTCTCGATTTGACGCATTGCCAGAGCCAGGATTTGTTCCTGCAGACTAGGTGTTTTCAACTTAAACATAATACTTTTATAAATAACGGAGCCAGAGGCTCGGTGAACTATTTCAACTTGACAAGAATACGTATATTATCGACAATTAAGCGTAGAAAAAAGTTGACGTGT
>Ga0209449_1001709_pt1 | contig 10514 bp, 16 predicted proteins | sample SaaInlV_100m_DNA_5_FD_184671 | JGI IMG/M metagenome (GOLD analysis project Ga0209449, IMG submission 184671) | Marine microbial communities from expanding oxygen minimum zones in the Saanich Inlet - Saanich Inlet SI073_LV_200m_DNA (SPAdes) (version 2) | ecosystem: Environmental > Aquatic >...
GGCTATAGTCTCCAGTTTCGTAGTAACTGACTATAGCCCCTAAATAGGCTTTGACTTGCTCTTCATCAGGTATATAGATCATGCAGTTGGCCTGCTTGAGCACAACATTGAGCATGACTCGTGCCGTACGTTTATTGCAGTCTGTAAAATATTGCAGGTACGCGAGGTTGTTGTGGATATAGATGGCTTGGTCAAACGGGTTATCGATGGCTTCACTTATGGTAAATAGGTGGTTAAGTCCTTGATCCAGCCTTGCCTTTGTAGAGAGAGGTATGTAGTTACAACCGGTAATAGCGACCTCTTTATCCCTTGGTGTGGCACGCTCTGCATCTGCTACCATTTCAGCTGAGAGGATGTAGTGTAGGTCTTTGAGGGTCTGTTTGGTTGGCTGCAGCTCTTTGCTGATAATCTGATCATAAGCATCTCTCAAATTGAGGATCATTTTGGCATCACTGTATTTTTTCCCACCTGCTGTTCTTCCATATTCGATCAGAGCCTGGGTATCCAGCTTATCGTAGGTATTGCCCTCGATCAGGGCTGAGGTGTAGATAAAATCAAAACCAAACTTTTCAACGTAGCTTTGGTTGTTGAGAAATTTGTCCAGAGGTACTTTGCGACACAACTCTTCCAGCAAGCGAGTCTCATCTTTGGTGAAGATCTCTCTATGTGTCTAAAAAATCTGGTTGATATTTGATCATTCTTTGATTGGTTGATTAGGGAACAAGTTGGGAGTTGTCAGTTGTCAGTTGCCAGTTGCCAGTTGCCAGTTGTCAGTTGTCACAGCTTTGACAAAAGCAACTTTATCCTATCATCCGATCTGCAAATTTTTCCAGCTGAGGCTGGTATGCTTTGGCTCGGTTGAGTGCATCCGTCAGAATTTCGATTGACTCTATGTATTCATGCACCATCTGGTTTCTGAGCAGCCGTATTTCTACCCACTCTTCTGCTGATGGGATCATGTTCAACCTTTCTACCAGTGACAGGTTTTCATAAGCTGTTTTTATCTGCTCCCCATTAGCAAGTAACCATGCCGGTAGAAGTTTGTCTCCTACCGTATCCTGAAGTCGGCAGAAGCGGCTGGTAAAGGCCTCTAAGTTTGCTGCAAATTGTGGATCTCTAAGTTGTTCCTCCAGCATCTCTGGATGCAGCACACCATCAGCCTGCGAAAAAACTTGGCTAGATGAGTAGGCCAGGTGATCAATCTCTTTTTTGATGACACGAGCAAGGAATTGTAATCGCTCTTGTAAGTCCGATGGCGTCATAGAAGTACCCCCTGTTCTATTGCAACATCGTGAATAGGTTGCTTTTTTAGGTTTGGAGAAAGGAGCACAATATCAAACTTTAACCCATGGTTGGCTATCATCAATTTTGCAGCCAGTTTGGCTGGTAGTACTGCTGGGTGGTCAACTACTTCCTGCACCTCAATTAATAGATCAACATCCCCTCCTTTTATTTGATCATCAAGCCGTGATCCGAACAGACGAATGGCTATATTTTCACCGAACAGCTGTTTGGCCTCTTTTTTTATCTGATCAATTTGTGTTTTTTTCAATCTCATGTATCAAGAGTTCTTCCTTCAGTAAGTTTTCCAGGTCGCGGTTGGTGGACAGAATTTCCATCATGCTCAGGTATTCTCTAAACTGCTTTTCCTACCACTAACCACACGAAAAGCACGAACAAGGCTTTACTTGGTTATGAATCTTTTGGTTGTTGCTTTTAGGTGGCTGCCGATACCTTGTCAGTATGGAAAGAGTGAGCCAGGGATAAGGTGAACGGTGTCAGTCAACAAAATGCGTGTTTTCAGACATGCAATTATCACTGTTTTTCTGCCTCTTCAATCATCTCAACTACCTTTTGATAGCTGTGGATAAAATATGCCTTGAATAGGCTATAGTCTCCAGTTTCGTAGTAACTGACTATAGCCCCTAAATAGGCTTTGACTTGCTCTTCATCAGGTATATAGATCATGCAGTTGGCCTGCTTGAGCACAACATTGAGCATGACTCGTGCTGTACGTTTATTGCAGTCTGTAAAATATTGCAGGTACGCGAGGTTGTTGTGGATATAGATGGCTTGGTCAAACGGGTTATTGATCGTCTCACTTACGCTAAACAGGTGGTTAAGTTCTTGATCTAGTCTTGTCTTGGTTGCTAGTGGTATGTAGTTACAACCGGTAATAGCGACCTCTTTATCCCTTGGTGTGGCGCGCTCTGCGTCTGTTACCATTTCAGCTGAGAGGATGTAGTGTAGGTCTTTGAGGGTCTGTTTGGTTGGCTGTAGCTCTTTGCTGATGATCTGATGATAGGCATCTCGTAAATTGAGGATCATCTTGGCATCGCTGTATTTTTTCCCGCCTGCTGTTCTTCCGTACTCAATCAATGCCTGTGTATCCAGCTTGTCGTAGGTATTGCCCTCGATCAGGGCTGAGGTATAGATAAAATCAAAACCAAACTTTTCAACGTAGCTTTGGTTGTTGAGAAATTTATCTAGAGGTACTTTGCGACACAGCTCTTCCAGTAACCGAGTCTCATCTTTGGTGAAGATCTCTCTATTGTCTAAAAAATCTGGTTGATACTTGATCATTCTTTGTTTGGTTGATTAGGGAGCAAGTTGGGAGTTGAAAGGAAAACGCTCTTTGGGTCGAACCTGCGTTCTTTGTTTTTCTACCACTAACTGCACGAAAAGCACGAACAAGGGCTTTACTTGGTTATGAATCTTTTGATTGTTGCTTTTGGGTGGCTGCCGAAGTTTACCAAGAGTCCTAGTTTTAGGTTGGTGGCTTTCATGTAGTTTAGGATTTGGGCCTGATGCTCTGGTGCGATCTCTTTTACTGCTTTTAGTTCTATGATTATTTTGTTGTAGCAGATGAGGTCTGGCTTGTAGGTCTGTTTTAGAGGCTTACCTTTGTAGAGGATGGTGAGTGGTTGCTGGGCTTGGTATGGGATGCCTCTATTGTGCAGCTCTTGTTCTAGGCACTCTTGGTAGACTGCTTCAAGGAAGCCTGACCCGATTTCTTTGTTGACTTCGTAGATTGCGCCTTGAATTTTGTAGGTTTCTTCTTTGTAGAGTAGTTTCATTTTCTGCCATAAACTAACTTCTTTTCCTACCACTAACTGCACGAAAAGCACGAACACGGGCTTTTTTAGGTTATGGTAGACTTTGTGACTGGCTTTTTAGATGGGTAGATAAAGGTGGTGAGGATATTGAGATACCTTGATTTCTGTGCCTTCAGCTTTAACTGAATACCTCATCTAGTGTGTTTGCTTCGAGTATGTTGTCTCCCCAGATCTCTAGCTGTTCTATTGTTGCTTGGGTGATTTTCTCTTCAGCCCACTCTGGAAGGTCGCCAAATCTTTTTTGAATCAAACGTGCCAGCAGGTGCCCTTCTCCTTGTTGCATACCTTGTTGTATTCCGAATTCCGCCCCCAGCTGGTAGGAGGGTAGTTCACTCTGTTTGATTTGGCTGAGCATTTTCTCTTCCTCTTTTAGTATCTGTTGCAGATCCCGATTGGTGGATAGTATTTCCATCATGCTCAGGTATTCTCTGAACTGTTTTTCGTTGTCTGCTGTCAGTTCCTGTAGTCTTTGTATCAGGAAGTGTAGCATTTCACGGGCGGGCTTTCCTTTGAAATCGCAGAGGATTGCTAACACCAGGGCATCCGGGTTGTTTTGGGCGATCATGGTTTGGCAGTCGACTTTGTGCATGTCGATGATCTGGTAACGGTAGTCGAGTCCGGCTTGCTGTATGCCATGTTCCATGGTTAGCGGACGCTTTCCTATGTAGACGAGGTATTGCTGTATCTCTTCTTCTCTGTAGGCATGTATGATGTCTGTCCGGTAGCGCAGCATCCGCACTGGCATTGCCGGGTCGTTGCTGTTCTGGATTTCGATATGGAGGATGAAGGGGCCATCTTCTCCTTTCATGCGAGCTACGAGGTCTGCTCTACGCTCTTCTGTACGTTGGTATTCTGTCTCTAGAATCTCGGCTTCATCTACTTTTAGGTGAAACAGGATTTGGGCGATATCGACGGCTATCCGTTTGAGGATCTGTTTGGATACGATGTCTTTTTCGTTGGGCATATTTTTAGACGGGTGGGACTAAGCGTGTCTAGACGTTCGAAATAGCTTTTTTAGTGAGCTTTCGTGCCTTTCGTGGTTAATATGCTTTTTTGTAGCAAGGGGGAAACGGTTACTTGATTGCTGCATATGAATTTTGGCTTGTCTTCTTCAGTTTAGGCGTTCATTGCAAGTATGGAAGTGGAGCAACTCAAACAGCAGCGGTGTTTTTCGGATTTGTCTGTGGCTCGGCAGCCCTTTTCCTACCCGCTCGGTCTCTGCCAGCCCAAAGAACAGGGCAAAGCGCTCGATAGATCTGGTGGTGTAGACACTGTTAATAATCTCATCTGGCTCTCTGTAGGCACAGTCGTCAGGGTATACCTCTTGCATTATCATGGGGAAGGCCTGAATCATCCGCTCTGTGTAGAACTGCTCTGGTTTCCACTCACTTCCAAACTGTTGCAGTAGGTAGAGGGTAAACAGGAAAGAGTGTTGGATGATGTTGAACTCATCGTATCCATCACGGAAGCCCCAGTTGAGCTTTGTGGTGTAGGCCTTGAGGAGGGGGAGGTAGATACCCGCTATACCCTGCTGTTTGAGAAGTTTTTTGCACTTTGCTGTGGTTACAAAGCGCCCCTTATACTTTCGGATGAGGCCAGCCATTTTGCCGGTTAGGCGCAGCGCATGAAGCACATTGAAATCGGTTTCGCTGGTGAACTTGCGCATATAGGCGTGATCATCATCCCAGTATTGGTCTGCTAGATTACGACAGAGCTTAATTGGGAGGTTTCCTTTGGCGGTGGCTTTTGCCCCCTCTTCCCCTAGCGCCTCAACCAGTAGGTTAAAGAGGGTGAGGATGGGTGCTTCTGGTTGTTTGGAGAGCTGCTCTGTAAAGCTGATGTGGTGCGGTGAGTCGTATGGGGCATGGAGAAAACGATGTATCTGATCGGGACTGAGGCCCACGAAGTCATCTATTACTCTACTGTTTTGGAGATGGCTCTGTTGTGCCAGAAACTGGTTGGTCTCCTCCAGTGACTCAAACTGTTTGTCTTCAAGCACTTTCTGAATGGTGTTGCTTGTGGAGGTGGGTGTTTCTGGGCGCGCGCTCTGCATGCAGCATTTTTTGTATTTGAGGCCGCTGCCACAGGGGCAAGGATCATTTCTGCCGGTTTTCACTATCTGCTACCTTCCATCATACGAACCAGAGCAACCAGTTGCTGGTCTTTGCCCTCTGTTTTTAGTATTTGTGGGCTCAGCTCTGTTTTCAGTTGCCTGGGGCTCATTGTCATCATCTTGCTACCGAAGGTGATGAGTGTTCGAATGCCCATAGTACTATTGACTGGACTCATGATCTGCTGCGGCTTTCCCGGTTGCACCAGAAGAAAATCGGAGAAGATCGGTATTGTGCGATACCCTTGATGCTGCAGCTGTTGTTCTGCCGCATAAAGGGGATTGATATTATGATTGGGGATCGAATTCCCCACGCTACCGCCACACTGCACACGCTATCTTGTGTGGCTGTAGTCGTCTTTAGGCACCCACTACAATGGCTACCGCACGCCTGTGTCATTGAATAACCATGCGTTACCTCATTTACGGTTTAGGACTTTACATGGCATATTATCTAAGTCAAAAATTTTTTCGCTATCCCCTAAGATTGGCCATCTTGACTTGACCAGCCTGCGGCTGTTCGGGGCGGATAGGGTGGGGTTAAATGCTTGATTATGCATCTTACCCCCATCCTAGCCTTCCCCCTAAATGGGGAAGGAACTTCTGCATATTTCAATGCATTACCATCATACTAACTGACTGAGCTTTGTGGGTAATTCAGGAATAAGTATGCATAACCTCGTTTACAACCGAGAATTCTACAGGAGCCATACAGAAATTGCCAGGCAAAGAAAAAGGGGCTACCAGATTACTGAGGAGTGTACTACCGTCATACTTTTTGCTGATTACTGAAAAATATCTTCTAAGGTTTCTGCATCAAGAATTTTATCAATCCAATGGTTGAGCTCTGTTTCTGTGGCTTGGCTGATTTGTTCTTGTACTGGACTGGCTAGCTTTCCGAAACGGTGGGTTAGCAGTCGGCTGAGAACTCGAGCTGCTTCTTGCTGCATACCCTGTTGCATGCCCTGTTGCATGCCCTCTTCTGCCCCTAGCTGATAGGAGGGAAATGTTTTTATGTCTATTTGGCTTAGCATTCTCTTTTCCTCTTCCAGTAGTTGCTGTAAATCTCGATTGGTTGAGAGTATCTCCATCATGGTAACGTACTCTCTGAACTTGGCTTCGTTGTCTGCGGTTAACTTCTGCAGCCTATGCAGCAGGAAGTGTAACATTTCACGCTCTGGTTTGCCTTTGAAGTCGCATAGCACCGCTAATACGATGGCATCCGGGGTATCTTGGGCGATCATGGTTTGGCAATCGACCTGGTGCATATCGATGATGGTGTAGTTGTATTTGAGCCCTTTTTGATGGATGTGATCCACCATACTGAGATTCTTCTTGCCAATATAGACCAGGTATTGGTGTATCTCCTCTTTCGGGTAGTGGGCCATGATGCCTGTGCGGTATCGCAACATTCGCACTGGCATGGTTTTATCGTTGCCGTTCTGGATTTCGATGTGGAGTATGAAGCTCTCTCCTTCTCCTTTCATCCGTGCAACGATGTCTGCTCACCGATCTTCTATCGTTTGATATTCGGTTTCCAGGATTTCTGCATCATTCACTTCCAACTCAAATAGTATTCTGGCAATATCCAGTGCTAACCGTTTGAGCAGTTTTTTAGAAATAATGTCTTTGTTTCCCATTGGTTTTTATTGTACCACCAGAGCCGCTCTTTCTGCTCAGTATACCGAAGGGGCAGGCTGCCCTTGTTTCACTGAGCTACATCCCGAGACCTTTGACCTATCCCCTAAACGATCTACTCCAGCAGCTCTAATAAAGCTGGGTGCCAAATTGATTTTGGGATACTTCCCATTTTCTTGCTTAAGCGAACTTTATCAACACTACGAATCTGATCCAGTAAGATACGAGCTTGCTTACCATTAAATTTAGTTGTTGGACGACAACCTAATGGTTGGCCTTTGCTAGTGATTGGGGCTATTAAAACTCGTGGAAGAGAGCTATTCATGTCACTTGGGGAAATAATCAGACAAGGGCGTGTTTTACGAATTTCACTGCCGCGAGTTGGGTCAAGCTCTACCCAGTAAACCTCTCCTCGCTTCACCATTCCCACTCTTCCTCTTCTTCAGGAAGAACCACAAAATCTTCCCATGGGTCACTATCCAACTCAACTTGGTAGCCGTCGAACCAGCCCTTTCGTGGCTGTTCTTTAGAAGGAGATATTACGATTTCATGGTCTCTCATCGTCATTTCAACCTCCCCCTCAAGCCCAGTTTCAGCAAGAAAAGAAGCAGGAATAATGACCCCTTTTGAGTTCCCAATAGATCGTATTGCTGCTTTCATGGAACTTCTCCTGTCGGCTGAAATGCATGTTGCAACATAATTATAACATGCCGGAAAAAGAAATCGGCTATAAATCGGCTGACGTGAGGGTGAACTAATGCCTTGGAAACAGCTCTTCGAGGGTATTGGCTTCCAGGATGCTTGAGGCCCACTGCTCCAGTTGATCTGTTGTGGCATTTTCCAGCTTTTGGGTTGTCTGTAGATCAAGCGGGCCAAATTTTTTCTCGATCAGACGCACCAGGAGGGCGACTTCTCCCTGCTGTATGCCTTGTTGCATGCCCAGAGCCTGGGTATCCAGCTTATCGTAGGAATTGCCCTCGATCAGGACTGAGGTATAGATAAAATCAAAACCAAACTTTTCAACGTAGCTCTGGTTATTGAGAAATTTGTCCAGAGGCACTTTGCGACACAACTCTTCCACTAACTGAGTCTCATCTTTGGTGAAGATCTCTCTATTGTCTAAAAAATCTGGTTGATACTTGATCATTCTTTGTTTGGAGACGATGTCTTTTTTGTTCATGGTGACAGTGTAGCTTTACTGGTCATATCACCCATCAGATGCTTTGTAGTCCGTATTTTGAGCCAGCTCCGAGTTGATAAAGAATAAGGCGCGGACTCAACCCTGCAGTACAATTTTTTCTGGATTCAACTATAAACCTAGCACTTTGATTTCATCTACCTTAGAAAAACCTTGGTCATGGGTAATCAGCGCTGCGGATTGACTATAGATCGCGCTCGCCACTTGAATGGCATCAGGCAATTTTAGTTGGTAACGTACTCTGATTCTTGCGGCCATGAGTGAAAGCGCTGCGTTCATCTCTTGAAACTGCCAATTTGGACTGGCTGTTAATAACTGATAGTAGCGATCTGCCAGAATCTCATTACCATGTTTAATTGGCCCTGCAAGCACTTCTGCCAGAGTCACTACAGAGATGACCGCACAATACTCGCCAGAGTCGATCTTTTCAAACAGCGGACGAAAAGGATCGAGCAGTGTTTGGTGCCCCTCCAATAGATAGATAATGGGTGCCGTATCCATCATCACCTTTGCACCAACAGGCATTGTGGTTAGGTCAATCACTCCCATTCGTCCCGATATCCACGAATGGTTTGCTGAACGTCATCTCCCCATAACCCTGCACCCGTCCCACAAAGATCAAATAGCTTCAATCCTTTGCCGGTATCATCCACTCGCTGATCCAAAGGCACCAGCGCTGCATAGGGTATACCGCGCTTTTTGATGATGGATGCCTCACCTGCATAGGCACGGTCCAATAGTTCAGGAAACCTTCTTCTTGCAGCCTCTGACCCCATTTCCAACATAATTTTATCTCTCACTCTCAGTCGACACAGTACGTACTGTACAGTCCAGATTGCTGACTGTCAATATTTAAGAATAAAAGCAAATTGACTCACAAATAATGTAACCGCAGCTACCCTTCTGCCCTCCAAACCTTACTGCCTTGGTGTAATGGATCTAATCTTCTGCCAAAGTAACGCTTTGGGTATTTCGATTGATAGTGCCTGCATACAACGCTCTATCCAGCCATCTTCTGTCTGTATACGGTCAACCGCCTTGTTGAGATCTTTTACAATAGACCCTCCATAGGCCCCTTCAGCTTTTGCTATTGCTGCTTGCATCTGCTTTTTTCCCGGCTCCATCATTGCCAAGTCGATGAGATCCCTGCTAAAAACTGCGTCATCCCTCCAACGATCTGAGTTTGCAAGCAGTTTGCTGGCAACCATATCTAGTGCTGTTAGCGTAGCGATACCACAAATTTCATTTTTTGGGGTCGGTTGTTCGAGCTGTATACGCCCCTCCAATACAATCTCAAATTTAATAGGTGTATCTTGCACCTGCAGCATAGTTCTGATGCCGTACTGATCGGCTCGAATCGGTCTAATCTGTTCAGGTGCTGCAACGCCTGAATGAAAAATGGTTGCTATTCCGCTGGGGCTGGTTAGCCTTTGTCGTAGTTCTCTGTAACACTGAATTTCTGAAATCAGAAAGTCGATATCAACGGATTCTCGATACTCCCCGTAACGAAGTGCGATTGCTGTCCCTCCACCAAACAGGCATTGGTTCTCTCGCAATAGTGGGCCATTCAGGGCTTCCAGTATTTGACTGATATGCTGATGGTGCAATCGATTAAACAAGCGGCTCTCCTTTACGGAAGGCTATACACAGCGCGTCAATCAGGTCACGCTCTTGAGAATCTACCTGCTGAAGATCTAGGTGTCGCCAGTTGCGCTCATAGAGGCTAAGCGTCTCAGTCGGGGTTAGCTCCGTTGTCGTGTGTAACTGCCATGCAAGCTGTTTAAGCTGTGGATAATCTGCAACCTGAATACGGGCGGGGATCCACCCTTTTCTCTCATTTTGACGCTCTTCCAGGGGTAGATCAGCCGGTAAGGCTAGAGTAAATTCCATACCCAACACTGCAATTACCTGAAGGTAAGCCGCCATAGCAACAGACGGTTCACCTTTTTCGATTCTATACAGGGTTACTCGTGATAACCCTGCCGCCTCGGAGGTTGCAATCGCGCTGATTTTTTGCTGTTTTCTATGCGCCTTAATCTGCTGACCGAGCAGGGTAAGTTTGTTTGCGGTTACAGCATCAATTTTTGGTAATCTTGCAGGCATTCGTTTCTCATTCTATACAAAATTATATTTTTGTCAATGATGAGAAACCTTTTACGGCTGTTCGGGGCAGATAGGGGGGGGTTAAGTGGCTGATTATACGTCTCACCCCCATCCCAGCCTTTCCCCTCAAATGGGGAAGGAGCCAAAAATAGAGCCATAAGGCGGATTCAACCCTGAAGTGCAATTTTTTCTGCCTCTTCGATCATCTCAACTACCTTTTGGTAGCTGTGGATAAAATATGCCTTGAATAGGCTATAGTCTCCAGTTTCGTAGTAACTGACTATAGCCCCTAAATAGGCTTTGACTTGCTCTTCATCAGGTATATAGATCATGCAGTTGGCCTGCTTGA
>Ga0209449_1001713_pt1 | contig 10484 bp, 9 predicted proteins | sample SaaInlV_100m_DNA_5_FD_184671 | JGI IMG/M metagenome (GOLD analysis project Ga0209449, IMG submission 184671) | Marine microbial communities from expanding oxygen minimum zones in the Saanich Inlet - Saanich Inlet SI073_LV_200m_DNA (SPAdes) (version 2) | ecosystem: Environmental > Aquatic > Marine...
CCAAAAGTTGGTCAAGTGATAACTCACGACTCATATAAGTTTGTTATTGAAATAGTTGATAAAAAAAGAATTAAACAAGTAAAATTAATATTACAAAAAAATAAATAGATAGGTGAGCTTAAGTTTTAGGAAATGGGGAACATTAGTCATTCTATCTTTAATATGGGGAAGCTCCTACATATTAATAAAAAAAGGACTAACAGGACTAACACCAATTCAACTAGGATCACTTAGGGTGATAGTTACAACTCTTTTAATCGCTCCAATAGGATATCAAAAAATCAAACATATACCTCGAGAAAAAATGAAATGGGTAGCCCTTTCTGCATTTGTTGGATCATTTTTTCCTGCTTATTTATTTGCTTTTGCAGAAACTGAAATTTCAAGTTCTGTTACTGCTGTTATGGTTTCACTAACCCCACTTTTTACATTATTGATCAGCGTTATTATTTTTGGAGAAGAATTATTAAAAAAACAGGTATTAGGTGTTTTAATTGGCTTTACTGGAATAATAGTATTAGTCAACAATGAATTAACATCGTCATCATTCAATATTTTATATGTAATGTTTATTGTCCTTGCAGCTATTTGTTATGCAATTAATGCAAATGTTTTAAAATATAAACTTTCAAATATTCCTGCACTTGGAATAGTTTTCATGAGTTTTCTATTTATGTTTATTCCTGCATTTATTATTCTTTGTTTTTCTAGTTTTCCATTTTCAGATTTTGCATCGGATCCATTAATTATTGAGTCAATTATATATATTGTTATACTGGCTCTTTTTGGAACGGCAATCGCAAAAGTTTTATATATTAAATTATTAGCAATATCAACTCCTGTTTTTTCAGTATCTACAACTTACTTAATGCCAGTTGTTGCTATTTTTTGGGGTTTGTTGGATGGAGAAGAATTCAAATTAACTCAATTTACGGGAACTGCAATTATCTTATTAGGTGTTTACTTAGTTACAAAAAAAAAGGCACCTAAAAAGGTGCCTTAATTTATCTTTAGATTATTCTAATTAAAATCAGAATCTGAAGTTTTAATATTAAGATTAATAGTGCCAAACTTAATAGTTATACCCCCAGGAATTGGCATACCTGGTGTTACTAGATTAATCTCACTAGGAATTAAAATACCATCAACTTCTTCATACTCATTTATTGTAGTTTCAACAGACATCTGATTTCCTTCAACTTCGGAAGTTTCAACTTCTTTAACTTTAAGTCCGGATTCGATAGAATAATATTCAGTCTTATTATCAGTAACCTTAACCTCATAGGCCTTTTCTTCATTTACAATAGAAGTTCCAACTAATTCCATTGTAGAATAGTCATAATTTAATTCTGTAAATAATGCTGAATTAATTATAGCCTGCTCAAGCTCAGTATCAGTAATAGGCATTTTTTGTCCATTAACTTCATTATAGCCTTGATATTTATTAAATACACTTTTTTGTACAACCATACCTCCAGCAGTTACAGTTGCTAAAGATTGATTTTGGTTGTTTTTTAAAGAATAAAATTCTAATACAAGGCTTTGACCTTGCATGTTTAAATTAGCATTACCTTTTATTTCGATGGATTCAACTTCTTCAAGTTTATCTTTACCACCAATTAAATCAAGGTAGTTGTTAATTATACTTTCAGTAGTAACATCATCAGAGACAGAGTAATCAGGTCTTTGAGTTATATTACCAAATTCGTCATGATAAATAACATCTATCTTGTTATTATCTAAATATATATTCTCTAGGTTTTCAATTATATCATTTATCTTACCAGTAACCACTATTTGTGCATTATCTATAAGGAAAAACTTTTTAGATGAATCCATTACATCATCTTTAGAAACTTTATTTAAATTACTTAGAAAAGTTTTATAAAAATCTGTAGGTAAATTTTCTGATCTTATGGATAGGGCTTGATTAGCTATAGTTGAAGACTCCTCCATAGACATTGCAAAAGAACCAAAATAACCCGATTTAACATTAGATAATTCTTCATCTGTTATAGGATCATCTCTCATTATTTTAAGTTGATTGTGCATTTCTACAATAGCACTATCAGCGACTTCTGTTCTAACAGTTGTCCTAGCTTGAAATTTTGTCTTACTTTTTGAACTAGTTGGAAGTCCTGAATATGCTCCATATGCGTACCCTTTTTCCTCTCTTATTACACTAAATAATCTGGATTCTGGACCTGCACCTAAAACTCTATTAGCCACTGTTCCTGAAAAATAATCAGCATCAGAGGTTTTTCTATCAATTATATTTTGAAAACTTATTTCAACGTTTGCTGAATTTGGAACATCTACAACATGTATTGTAGTTTTTTCTGAAATTTCAGGATCTACAAAATCATTAACGGAACCTTCACCAAACATCTTATCTAATTCGTTAGAATACTGCCAGCCTTCAAATAGTTCTTTTGACAGAGATATAGTTTTGTCCATATTTACATCTCCAATCACAACAAGGTATGCATTGTTTGGCTTAAAATAGCTTTTATAGAAATTATCAATATCTGTCATTTCTATACTTGCTACTGAAGCTTCAGTAACATATTCTGACCTAGGGTGTCCTTTCTTATAGGCAACTATATTTTCAACTCTTCTTGCAATTGAAGCAGCATTTTTTTCATCAATTTTTAGTGCCTCAGTTAGCTTGGTTTTTTCCTTTACAAACTCTTCATCAGAGAAGATAGGGTATAATGCTCCTTGAGCAAACATAGTCATTGTTCTCTCAAAGTATCTTGATAGAGATGAAAATGAACCACCACTGGAATTATAACTTATAAACGATCCCATAAAATCTTTTTCCTCTATGAATTCATCTTTACTTTGAAATTTATTACCCTTACCCATATTAGAAGTAACTAGACTTTTCATACCAGATTTATCACTTTCTAGAATAGGAGGATTATCAATAATTAATGTAGCAGAAGCTGTGGGCAACTTATCATTTACGACAATCATTAATGTAAGATTGTTAGACAATTTAGTTGTAAAAGGCTCCTTAAATTCAATCACTGGAGCAGGCCCAGCTTCAGGTATACTTCTATCAACTTGTCCACTTAAAGAGGAGGATAGGGCTAGAATGAATAAAACGACAACTTTTTTATACAACCCAATCATAACTAATTTGTTTAATTTATTTTTCATTTTTTTATTCTTTAGTTTCAGGAAGATATTCCATTATTAATCTCTGGTTCTTATTTAAATACTTATTTGCAGCAGTTTTAATTTCTTCTCTGGAAATTGATCTAAAAATTTCTGAGATTTTATTTATCATCGATGCATCTCCATGAACATTATGATAGCTGGCTAAACTTTGACTAATTCCGCTAACGGAACCTAAAGAAGAAACATATGCGTTCTCTAGATTATTTTGAATTTTTTGATAATCTTTTTCAGATATAATTTCGTTTTGAATTTTGTCTATTTCAACTTCAATTTCGCTTATCAAATCCTCAAAACTAGTCTCTCCCTGTGGAAGAATCAATACTGCAAACATACTATAGTCCTCTTGTTCGATGTTGAAAGATTGAACAGCTAAAGCCATCTCTTTTTCGTCAACTAATTTTTTATAAAGTACTGAGCTTTCACCTCCACTTAGGTAAGTAGATATATAATTAAGTGTTGAAGAATCTCTGTCTGTTTCAGCAGGTGTTCTAAATGCATAAAAAAGAGCAGGAATTTGAATGTTTGGATCATATTCTTTAACTCGTACTTCTTTAAACAGCTCCTCTGATGGATAATCTTTTATTGGTTTGTCACCTTTGTTAGGAATTTCGTTAAAATACTCAGCAACAAGTTTTTTAGTCTCATCAATATCAATGTCTCCGGCAATAACAAACACAGCATTACTAGGTGCATAAAACTTTTCTTTAAAGTTTAAGAAGTCTTCTAGTGATGAGTTGTCTAAATCTTCTATAAAACCGATTAAAGGATAATTATAGGGGTGTTCACTGAATAAGTATTCCTTAAGATACTGATAAAACCTGCTGTATGGTTGATTATCTCTCTGTCTCTTTTCTTCTTTAACGGCTTCTCTTTGAACATCAATTGTTTTTTGATCAATTACTGGATGCAACATTATTTCTGAATATCTCCATAAAGCAAGTTCAAGACTATTTGATGGAAGAGTAACATAATACGAAGTTAAATCAACACTCGTTGATGCATTACCATTTCCACCTCTTGATCGATAAATCTTAAACCAATCACCAGAATTCATGTTTTTGGTTTCTTGACCGAGCATATGTTCAAATAAATGAGCAAATCCCTTGATTCCTTCATCTTCATCTTTAGAACCTACATGATATTGCAAAACTGTTGATATTACAGGTGCAGAATTATCTTGATGAAGTATTATATGAAGTCCGTTATCAAGATCATACTCAACGATATTTATTTCTTGTGCATTTGAAGCGTAAAAAGTTAGCGCTAGAATTATTGTAGCTAGTATTTTTTTCATTAAAATTATATTAAATTGAGCTCAAAGATAATCATTGTTTACTAACTTTACATAATGATGTCTATGCTTATTAAGGGTTCCCAAAGTTTGTGCAAAAAACCAATATTTGTATTAGCTTTTCTTATATACCCTTGTTTAAGTTTTTCTCAAGTCTATAATATTAATAATGAAGAAGATACAATAAGAATAATTCTGGATGATGAATACATAGTAATTTCAAATTTTAAATCAGATTCTGGAAATTTTATATCAACATTAGGAGGTTATTATCAACTTAATGAAGGTGTATATAGAATTAACTTGGAATTTAATTCTAATTATGATCAGGATAGTATAAAATCTTTAAGCATTGCAAAGTCTTCTAAATGGAAGAATATCTCAAAAGAAAATGATATACTTAATAAAGGAAAGTGGGTAATGTCAGGAAGGTATAATAATGGAGAATTTAGAACAAGAAACACAGGCTTACCAAGGAAAACAATGAAAGTTTTGATAGATGGATTTTTTCAATGGATAGCGTTCAATACAGAAACATTTAAGTTTTCTGGAAGTGGAGGAGGAGAGTATGAAACAATAGATGGAAAGTACATTGAAATCATTGAATATTTTTCAAGGGATGATTCAAGGGTTGGAGCTGAACTGGATTTTAATTATGAGATAAAAAATGAAGATTGGTTACATACAGGTTTAAGCAGCAAAGGAAAACCTATAAACGAGGTTTGGAGCATTAGAGACAATAAATAAAAATTTTATGAATATTGATGAATTAATCTCAATAGTAACTCTCAAAAAAATTGATGAAAATAAATTTGAGGGTCAAAATTATAATACAGTTTGGGGTAGAGTTTTTGGCGGACAAGTATTAAGTCAATCACTTCATGCTGCCTATCAAACTGTACCTGAAGATAGAATTGCTCATTCTATGCATGGATATTTTATTCTTCCAGGAGACCTAAATACTCCTGTTACATATGAGGTTGATAAAATTAGGAATGGTGGAAGCTTTACAACCAGAAGAGTTGTGGCTTTTCAAAAAGACAGAGCAATTTTTAATATGGCAGCTTCTTTTCAAAAAAAGGAAGAAGGGTATGACCACCAAATTAACAAACCAAATGTATTAAGTCCAGAATTACTTCTAACTGATATGCAGCAAGCTGAAGATCATAAAGACATAACTCCTGAGAGATATCAACAATTTATTCAAGCACATCCTGAAGTTTTTGAATTTAAGCCTGTAGGAACTCATACTTTTTTACAAAAAGAAAATACACTTCCCATAAATCATTGTTGGTTCAGGTTAAAAGATAAAATTGATTTACCACTTCCCTTTCATCATCAACTTTTAGCATTTGTAAGTGATTATCAGCTATTAGCAACTGCATCACTCCCTCATAGAAAAGAGATTGCAAAAACAAGAGCATATTATGCAAGCTTAGACCATGCCCTGTGGTTCCATAGAGATTTTTCAATAAATGATTGGCACCTTTATGATATGGAAAGTCCTAGTGCCTCTAATTCTAGGGGTTTTGCTAGAGGAAGTATTTTCAAGAAAGATGGCACAATGGTTGCCTCAGTTGCACAAGAAGGTTTAATGAGAAAACTAGTAAAATAATAGTGAAGGAACTGATTTTAATCTCTTTGTTTTTGTTAGGGGCTTGTCAAAAGGAGAACAAAAATGTTTCAGAAAATCAGCCTTCAGTTGATGAAACTTCTATTACTTTAACTAGAGCAAGAATAGACTCACTATTAGTATCCACTAGTATCTTTGAAATATCATATAATGAAATCTATGAACAACCTAATTGGGTTAAATATACCGTAAGGGAGGATATTGTAAAAAACGCTGATAGAGATGGTATGAATTTTTATAAGGTTGACACAATATATACATCAGATAATGATGATTATTATTCAAATAGATGGGACAAAGGACATATGGCTCCAGCAGGATCTTTTAATGATTCATATGAAAATCTATATTCAACGTTCACCTATTTAAATGCTGCACTTCAATTCGATGATCTAAATAGAGGCACATGGGTTGATTTAGAGGAACAAGTAAGAGAATGGGCTGATGAACTTGGAGATATTGATATTGAAATATATTTAGAATTTAATACAGGCCATATAATTCTTGAGACTGGGGCACATGTTCCGTCAGCATTTTATAAATATGTAAATTTTCCAGATGGCTCAAAAAAATGTTATTACTTCCCAAATATTACTCCAGATAAAGTTTGGCAAGAATATGAGATTGATTGTAGTTAATATTTATTTTATTATTAACTGAATAATTATTTATACATTAATAAAATGAAAATCAAATATTTACTTCTTTTTATTTCTTTTACTCTCTTTAGTCAAACCACCTCAAAATTTTTTGAAGCACCAGATGGACTGCTATTACTGGGAGCTGATCTTCATACTCATACAGTTTTTTCCGATGGAATGGTATGGCCTACTATAAGAGCACAAGAAGCTTTGAGAGAAAGTATTGAAATAATTGCTATTACAGATCATCTAGAATATCAGCCAAAAAAAGAAGATATTCCTAACCCTGACTTAAACAGGTCATATGTCATAGCGAAGAAATCTGTTGATGAAAAGGATTTAATTATTCTTAAAGGATCTGAAATAACCAGACATATGCCTCCAGGTCATTTCAATGCAATCTTCATAAATGATGCAAACAAATTATTGATTAAGGGAGATTCACTAGCAGGTATAATAGAGGCAAACAATCAAGGAGCTTTTGTTTTTTGGAATCATCCTCATTGGACAAGTAAAAGTGAGGGAAGGATGGATGGGATTGCTAAATTAGATCCAGTTCACGAAGAACTCATTTCAAATAATCTTGTTCATGGGCTTGAAGTTGCTAATGAAGATACTTATTCTGAAGAAGCACTTGAAATAGCAATAAATAATAACCTTACAGTTCTCGGAAACTCGGATATTCACGGTCTTATAGATTGGGATTTTGATATTCCTAATGGAGGTCATAGACCATTGACATTTGTGATTACAAAAGACAACTCGCAAAACTCAATAAAAGAATCTTTATTTAAAGGACACACTTTTGTTTGGTTCAAGGATTTATTAATTGGTAAAGAGGAGAATATAAAACCTATAATTGAATCAAATATTAAGTTTAAGAGTAATGGATATATTGGGGAAACAACTGTACTTGAATTAGAAGTTTCTAATTTGAGTAGCGTACCTATTAGCCTAGAATATCAGGGAGAATATACCTTTCATAAAAATTCTAAGTTTTTAAAAATTCTTCCAAATAGTTCTTTCAAAATTCAAATAAAGACTATTTCTAAAGTTGAAACAATATCTCTTCCTTTTAATATTTTAAATGTAGTAACTGGATTAAGAAAGTCACTATCACTTGATTTTGATTTAAAAATTCAGTAAAATTGATATTATGAATCAACAAAAAGAGTGGAGACCACTTCCTAAGTCAATAACAATTAAAGAAAGTACAATTGAAGGTCTTGGAGTTTTTGCTACTCAAGATATTTCAGATAACACCGATCTAGGCATATCCCATGTTTATGATAAGAGATTTCCAGATAATTATATAAGACTTCCACTAGGCGCATTTATCAATCACCATGAAATGCCAAATTGTAAAGCTGTTATTTCTGAATCTCACGAGTCTATTGGAGCTATAAAACATATTAGAATTGTAGCTGATAAAAACATTTCCTCAGGGGAAGAGTTAACTCTAAATTATATAATTAATAAACTAGACAATCCACTTTGGGAATTTGAGTACGAAGTAACTCAATAACTATTTTAATTTTACGTATTTAGTAATAGTTCCTTCAAGTTCAAACATATCAGCGAGATATCCTGTAACTGAATTTCCGTCAACATAAATTTCAAAAGAAACATTTATGCCATAACTATCAACGTATGTGTCTATATATAAAATATCTTCCTCAATTTCAGTTTTTAAAACATCAAGCCCTGATTCTTGTTCTCCTTCCTCAATTTCAGTTTTTAGTTCATCACCATCCCTGGTTACATTCATAATTAATTCCAATTCACCTACATCAGGAACCCCGAATACAGTAATATTATATTTTCCAATGAATTTAGCAGTTGTATCAACTTCTTTTACATCTTCAGCTTCAGCACCGGATGTTATGGGTGTATTAGTTGTTTTAAAGATTCCACATGAAGAAAATGTTAATATCAACGAGAGTAATAGTAGTTTATTTTTCATATTTAAATATAGTAAATTTTATACTCCAATTAAGTATTGAAATTTAACAAAAAACTGAGACCTGTTAATTCGAAAAGGATTAAAATCCTCTGGCTGAAGATCAAAATCATTAATTGAACTTTGATTACCTCCGATATAAAATATAGTTGAAGGATTTGGATTCCATTCTAATAGAGGTTGTATATAAAATGTGTCAGTAAATTTATTGTACTCAGAAATTAATCTTAAACTTAAATCATTGTTAAACTGATATCTGCTAGATAATCTTGATATATAACCATTGTAAAAAAACTCTGAGTCATCAGTTTTCTTTAAAGAAGAAAATCTTAAAGATGGGTTTAGACTTATATTATTCCCTAGTTTATAATTTAATGATAAGACGAAAGAGCTTTCTTTTCCAATTTCAGGAATATCCTCATTGAATGCAATCTCTTTTCCAAAAGTAGCTCTAGTAAAAAATGTTAAGTTCTTTGATGGTGAACTCATTATAGTTATGGTGGAATTACTATAATTTTTATAATTAACACCTAAATAATTTCTAAAGGAATTGATAAGATACATATAGTTAATATAAGTCTTGCCAATTGTAGTAACACCAAGTTTCACATCTAACCCTTTATATTTAAGTTCATTATTGAAATTATGACTCAAATTTCCTGTGACACTAAGTGCAAAAGTTTTTAAATATTTTTTATCAATTATTTTTTCATATCCTTGGAATGCAGTGAATGATTTTTTATTGTTTTTTGGGACAAATCCTAAATCCGCTCTAAAATTTGCTGATATTGATTTATAAAATAAATATGAATTCCAGTTTTCAGTTTGTCTTGAGACTCGGAAGTAATTTGCACTCCCATTAAATTTTTCACCATTTAATTTTACTGATTTATTTGAGAACAAGTCATTAGTATCTATCCAATCAGCAATAGGTTCTTCATTAAAATTTTTAATTAGCTCAAATTGAATACGCCAAATCTTATTAATAGTAAATAGCCCATCGATGCCAAAAAGATTACCATATCCACCACCTTCATAATATCGATTCGTAGTAAAAAATCCATATTTAAGACCATTATTTATTACTCTTTGATGTCTAAATGCATTAGCATAACTAGTCCCACCTTCTCCAAAGTAAGATTTATCTTCACCTCCAATTAAATAAGGAGACTTTTGATCTATTGCTGTCAAGAGAATCGACCTAGATTTTTCACCAGCTGATGTTAATTTAGATGAAATAGAGGGTGAATTAATAGTCCTTGAGTAAAAAGCATTATCTAAGAAATTTAACAGGTCCATTCCTTTATTAAAATAAGGTCTTAACTCTGGGTATTGTAAAGCAAATGCTGAATTAATATCAATTTGAGTTTCATCTGCTTCTACTTGAGAAAAATCTGGATTTACTGTTAACTCAATGGATGAAGATGAGGATAGGTCATATTTAACCCCAAAGCCAATTTCACTTGCAGCTTTTCCATAATCGATAGGATTGTTTGACAAAACTCCTCTATCTCCAATTAAATTACTTGATATATACGGAAGTAGTTCAGTTTTACTTTTAAATTCGACATCATCCATTATTAATTCACCACTAATCTGACAGATTCTACAGGGGTTATCTCTATCATATTTATCACCTATATTAAAAACTTGTGTTCCATTAAGAGTGAATGCACGCATGACATTAAATCCCCATTTTTGATCTTTACCGCTTGGATATGGGATTGAATTGAACGGAATTAAAAATTCAACAACATAACCCTCATCATTAAT
>Ga0209449_1001732_pt1 | contig 10376 bp, 11 predicted proteins | sample SaaInlV_100m_DNA_5_FD_184671 | JGI IMG/M metagenome (GOLD analysis project Ga0209449, IMG submission 184671) | Marine microbial communities from expanding oxygen minimum zones in the Saanich Inlet - Saanich Inlet SI073_LV_200m_DNA (SPAdes) (version 2) | ecosystem: Environmental > Aquatic >...
CTTTTCAAAGACATATGATAAATTTATAAAAAATCAATGAATGTGCATTAAGGAAATTGGACATAGTGTCACCTTAAAGTCATTAACGACTGATTTGTGTGGGTATGACAAGCGTGTACTTGTCAGGAAAGGTTTGTAGCGTAATATGCTGTAGGTTGACAATATAACAAAGGTCTTATTAATTTTTCTTTTGTCATATTTACTATTTTTAGCATATTTAGAACAGCATTAGTGTCTCTGTTATGGAGTGCTTCGCAAGTGTGCTTTACCGATTTACATCGTAGCAATCCATGTACAGTTATTTGTATATTCTTCTTTTTTAATTTAGGTTTTGGAGAAGTTCGTTTCATAAATGTTTCTGTTTCGCATCCACATTTATTACAAATTTTTGATGTATTGTATTCGTTTATTAAATAGGTTTCGTATTGAGCTTTCTTAAAAATACTAATAATACGTTTGGATATTGTTGGAATGGTCCCCGGCATATTACTAGAGTTACAACTATGATCACCTACAACTACAATAGTTTTTTGATACGGTCCCATTTTTTTCTTAAAATTTTTAATCATTTTATTTTCGCTTTTTTGCTTATTAAGATACGAATACCATTTAAGTTTTCTATGAATGGGTTTTTCATATTCGTATTTTAATAATTTATTTATTTTACCGGAACCAATAATATATTTTTTAATACACATAAGATTAATAGTATTTTTATCAATCACTTTTAGAGATTCTAATTGTTTTGTTTTTATTTCTGCAGAATTAGCTCTTATTTTACTATAATGTTTTGTCTTGAGTTCTAATTTACGCTGACATGCAGTATATCTAAATTTCTTGAACGTAGATGGATCATTTTGATCTTCAAAAGTACCACAATATAAAATATCTCGTTTATTAGGATCAATACAAACAATCTTTTTATCCAAATCTAAAGAAAAGTTCATAATTTTATCTTCCACATATTCGGGATCTGTGTTACTTTTACTTTTAATTGTCATATTCCTACCTTTTTTAACTGTTTTCGTATCTTTATGATAAAATGGCGCAGTACATGCAAAACAATCTGTTGAAAGTGTATAATTAAATTTATAATTACCTTTTTGTTTAAAATATTTATCATCCATATCAAAAATAAGACTCCATAATTCTTTTTTAGTTTGATCATTGTTATAATATAATCTTAAAGATTCTACATTAATAATTCGTGGATCAGTAAATAACTTTTCTTTTTTAGTTTTATCTTCTTTTATTTTTTCTTTTATTATGTCACCAAAGTTTTGTATAATTACTGCAGAATCAATGGTAATATATTTGGGAATTAAAGAGGTTTGTAAAGGCGTAACACTAAATAACTTAATCTTTTTATACAAAGTAGATTCCTTATTTTTAGTAGACTTAAAAATGGGTACTTTACATATTTTATTTTCATGATCAGTATTGTATCCACGAATTACAATATTATTATTATTACTTTTATTATTATGATATTTTATACTCTCTTCCATATTATAATTTACATTTAACTTTTCAAAAGTGTCAACAATTGTAAAATAAGTGTATAAATATTTTAATGGAGTACATTTTACATCATACAAAACATTATTTCGTATAGAATCTATATTAGGAAATAACTTTTGTCTTTGTTCTAAAATAAAATCATAATGATCTTCCAAAATATCATCATGAACATTGAGAATGTTATATTTTATATCATTGTAATCGTTATTAAGTTTTTTAATTTCTATGTTAAATTTTTTATTGCATTTGTATTTTTTACGAATTTTTTCATCTTTTTTATAATAATTAAATACAACTTTAATGTATCTGTTATAATGTGCCAAAAAATGTTCCTTTATATTGGTTTCAATATTAACAAGCATTCTTTCGGTTTCATATGTTAACAGTTGTGTCAATTTATCTCTGGAAACTAATTCAAGATTCAAATTGCAAAATACATCATCGTAAAATTCTTTTAATAAAATATTACATGCTGGTTCTTTGTATGTTCGTTTCATAGTACTGACCAAAGAAAATATATCTCGTATCATTTTATGGTCTATAATTGGAAATTCCATATTGTTTTCAAATAAATATACATAATAATATCTTATGAAATAATTAGTATTACGTATTATTGTAGTGGTTCTAATACTCATATCTTGTAAAATATTTATAACATTGTCTTCGCATATGTTTTTTATGTTATTTTTAAATGAAAGGTATTTAGAAGATATTTCCTTTTTATCTTCTTTTTTCTTTTTCTTTTTCTTTACCATTACTATAAATAATGATATCCACTTTAAACAAATTAAATTCAATTTTTAATGATATAAATTATGATAATATTAATGCATATTCGAAAAAATGCATTAGAAATCGTATTAATGGTATATCTTTACAAAATGCGATATTATTTCGTTTCAAATATGCGCGAAAATACGAAACTAAAGAAAGTATTGCTAATAATATTAATTATACAAATAATACAAATTATGACAGAACTTGTTATATTAAAAAAGAATATAATATTTCAGCCTCATTTTTTGAACAACTTTCGAAACAAATATATATGATATGTCACGAACACATTGGTAAAAATGCTAATAAAATTATAGCTATTGATGGAACTTGTAGTAATAATATTACACAAAAAGTTTCCTTAAATATGGGATATTATGATATCAATACTAATTTAGTTTTAGATTTAACCAACGAAGGACCAGAAAATAGAAATAAGGAAGTTAAAACTTTAATAAAACATATATATGCTAATGTAAATTTATACGTCAATGCAACTATAGTTGGTGACAGAGCATATTTTTCGTATGAATTATTAAAAATATTGATAGATAATAATATTAACTTTGTTATAAGATGTAAAGGTAATGTAACTAATTTAAATATTGATACTGTAATTAAAACAAAAAATAAATCCATAATAGAACATGTTAGAAATAATACTAAAGTTGTTAAATATTCAGAGATATATGAAAAAACAATTTACTCAAGACACACAAAAAATAAGGCAACTGAAAAGCGAATTCTTGATATAAAAAATGATTGTATATTAGTTACCAATTTAAAAGATCGTACAGATGATGATTTATTAAAAATATATAGATCACGATGGTCAATAGAAACATTTTTTAAAATAATAAAAGAAAATTTTAAAATTCAACATACTAAAGAAAAAAATATTAAAAATGAACATATTACAAAGATTTTCTGTTGTACTAATATTGTGATGAATTTAGTCACTTTATTTGAAAATTATTTTCACAACAATTTGAAATTTAAAATTAATAGATCAAATTTGATTTGCGGAATTTATAATCATTTAATAACAAAAATAATTTATGGTAAATTACAAATGTTGGATATAAATAAACTTGCAAATTATGCAAATTTAATTAAAAATAAAGATGATAGAAAATTTCCACGAATATCAAAAACTCCATTTAGTAAATGGAATATTAAAAGTTATTCTATGCATGCGGAAATTAATAAAATTACAAATACTATACTAAATAATACGGTTAATGATTTACATAAAAATAAAAAGCTAATCGCACAACAAATTATAGCTATAAAAAATGCATTTGGGGAAATATTAAAAGTTAATAATGAAACGTAACATTAATGCTTCAGCTATTGTAATATAGTTGAAGCGAAAAAATTAAAAATTTATATGTGAAGATTTTAAAAAGTTATTTTTATATTAAATTAAAAATAATACTCATAATAGATATTTATTATGAAATATTTAGTATTAACGTATTTATAGTGATATTTTTATTATTTCTTATTGCACATTCATTAACAAAAAATTGAAAATTCTTTGGTGACCGTTGTATGATATTTATGTTACTATTTAGCTACAATGCTGTACAGCCTCTTAAACTTGACTGGTGTTAAATGCCATTACACAGACTTATTTGATGATGACGAAGAAGAAATTGTCATATCGGACCAATTTTTAGACATTGTCCCCGACTTTAACGAGCGTCATGTCAATCAAACCAATATAAATCAAATTATTGCATTATGTGATTATATTATGATGGATAATGTATTAGAGTTTTTAATGGAACATTGTCCTATAGCACATTATTCATTGAATGAATACAATTGCAAGAATTACAAATTGCCCAAATTTATGAAAGGTAATATGGACCCAGAGACAATTGGTAAATATGGTGTCCTCAAATATGTGGATCATGTAAACCAATATTATTCTCAATATTATTGTACAGAATACGATGGATTAAAGGTTTTAATGAATAGCTTGTGCAAATATGGTCATTTGGAATGCATAAAACTTACTGCAACATTCCATTGTCATATTAATGCCGAATTATTAAGCATTGTATGTCAATATGGTCATTTGCCTATTATAATATATAGTCAAAGTCAAGGTATTCACTTTACTTCTAATGATATAAGTCTTGTGTGTCAATATGGACATTTAAAATGTTTACAATATATGTTAGATACAAATAATTGCGGTAACAGTTTGGAAAAAAATAGAATTTGTAGTTTAATGATGTGGTCAGCGACAACAGGTCATCTTGACATAGTAAAATATTTGGGTGATAATTTTCTTGGAGATAATTATTCTGATTGGAACACAAGAGAATCTTACGATATATGTAAAAATGGACATCTACAATGTGCGCAATATCTTCATAGTAAAGGTTGTCCATTTATTGATTATTATGTTAGGATAGCTAGTTGTAATAATCAAATTGAATGTATGAAATGGCTAATAAGTATTGATTGCGTAATGCCAAGAAATCTTACATCATTAACACATACTTTTGTGCACGTAGATAATATCGAATGTATAGAATATGCTTGGGAACAAGGAAGTCGAGATTTGGATGGTGTTTTTTGCAGACATGCATGCATGCATGGACACGTTAAACTATTAAAGTTTGGTTTAGATCAAAATTTAAACACATCAAACAATATAATTAATTTGACCATTGAAAATAATCATGTTCCCTGTTTACAATTACTTTACGAATATGGATTTTCTGTTGATAGTAATACATTTGCATTTGCCTGTAAACATGGACATTTGCAATCGTTGCAATATTTACATTCTGTTGAATGTCCTTCACATGAATTGGCAACTGCTCTCGCCGCATCTAAAGGTCATAAAAAATGCTTAAAGTTTTTATCAGAAAATGGATATGAAATGTCACCATTAACATGCCATTATGCATATATGAATGGACATGCAACATGTTTACGATATGCTGTTAGACAAAGTTGTCCTTGGCTTTCATTATCTAAAGATGAAATGAATGATTTTTACAATATATTGGGTCATGGATGTAACGCTGCAGCAAGACAATATGAATGTTTTACTTTTGCTATTGAAAATAGTAACCCTTGGATAGTTGATATGTATAAAGGATTTGATGATATTAAAAATGATAAAATTGCATATTATTTGAAAAAAATTAATTAGTTTATAAAAAATTGATTATTATTTAGTTATATCATCATATATCATAATTACTATTTAGCTATAATGCTATACAGCCTCTTAAACCTCGACGACCTTATATCGGAATTTCCGTCATTATTTGACGATGATGAAGAACCAATTGTATCGGACCAATTTTTACCGATATTATCAGATTTCAATAATAGGGTAATCAATCCCGAGAATATCAATGAAATACTGAATTTGTGTGATTATATTTTGTTGAAAGATACAATGAAATTTATTGTGGATCATTTTTCAACAGAATATAAGAATTATGAATTGAATGAACGTCATGCACAAAACTATGTGTTACCTGGCTTTATGCGAGGTATAAAAGGTTTGGAAGAAGTTGGTAAATGTGGTAATCTTCGTTACATAAAACACATTTTTGATGATTTAGATGGAAGCCAAGTTTTCATATTAGTTAATGTTCTATGTGAACATGGTCATCTTGATGCATTAATATATTTGTTTACAGCTAATTATGGATTTGAGTATGATATAAATACAATTCGTACAGCATACAGATTTGGGCGATTAAACTGTGTCAAATATATGATGGAGTATAAGAATTTTTACAAATCATTAGATCAACGGGCAATCAATCAATCGATGAATAATTTGTATTGGTGGTGTGCAGACAATTTAAATTGTATTAAATATATGTACGAAACTTATGTTGATCGCAATGAATTTAGATGGTCTGGTAATATGATCAGTGAATTATATAGGGCAAATGCTTTTGATAGTTTGCAATATGTATTTGATAATGGAGCTATAATGCATACAAATTTGTCTGATGTAGCACGTATTAATACAGGTGATGCATTGCCATGTTTAATTTGGGCATTGGATCATGGAACAACGATGGACAACCAGTTTGTATCCCGAGCTTGTGAAAAAGGTTTTGTTATTCAATTGGAATTTGCTCTCAAACAAAATGCATTTATTAATGCAAATGCAATGTATTATGCTATATTTAACAATCATATTGACTGTGTTAAATTATTAATAAAATATGGTTATGTTGCAACATCAATTACATTTAATGATGCATGCAAATGTGGATTTTTACGTATATTAGAATACTTGAATTCCATAGATTGTCCATCCCATATTGATGCATCTTGTTTATGCAGCGAAAATGGACATATTATGTGTCTTAAATATTTGTATAAAAAGAATTATCCTATATCCCCGAACACATGTCATTATGCATTCAAGAATGGACATCTGAATTGTTTAGAATTAGCGATATTAAATGGTTGTCCATGGAATCTTGATATTAGTCAACCAATGATACGAGAAATGTATCATAAGATACCTCAATGTCATAAAAAGAATCTTCAAAATAGGAGAAAAGATGCATGTTTTAAATGGGCTAAGGCACATGGAAATACGTGGATTAAAAATGTATATATTGAAATACCATTATAAAATAAGTTGGATGCATATTAAGCAGTCATCTGTCCATACATAATTAGTGCTAAACGGGATGCTTCCTGTTTAGCCTTTTTCTTTGCTTGGGCAACATTAATAGATTCTTTTATAGGTGAGCCATTGAAATCATTTGCCGCAATAGTGTAAAAGAATTTTCCATTAATCTTTTCACTATTGGTAACAGTATATGTGGGATGTGACCATTTATTTTCATGATAGAAATTCTGCAATCGCCTCATATAATTATTATCTTCTGACAAAATTTCTGCGTAATCGATTTCCGATTCTAAGAATTGTCTTAATAATTTTCTACACATTTCATAACCTTGATCAAGATTTAAAGCTCCAATAAATGATTCAAAACTATCTTCTAAAAGCTTTTCAGAATCTCGGCCATTATTATCTTCTAATTGTTTTGATATTAATAAATAATATCCTAAATTCAATCGCCTAGCATATTTTGCCAATGATTTAGTGTCTTCTAATCTGGTTTTCAAGCAAGTTAAAAAGCCTTCATCATTATCTTCTTCATCATCGTATCTCTCAAAAATATATTCTGATATAATACATTTGATAACAGTATCTCCCAAAAATTCGAGACGTTCATTAGATGCTTCCTGTAAATCAACAATCTTGACGTTCTCGCTCTCCAATTCTTGTCGTGATTCAGTAAAGGTTGATGTGTCATATTCCTTTCTAGTATACGATTCATTTGTTAATGCCTGTTGATATAATGATAAATTATTCACTCTAATAGTTAATCCATATTTTCCCATTATACCGGCAATAGTTTTTACCGTTATAGGTGTGTTAACTTTATTATAAGGTGAAACTTGTTGCATTAATAGTAATATGATTCTATTTTTATATGATAATAATTCAATTTTTATTTAAGGAAAAAACACCATACTATGAATAATGGAAAACTATTTTATAGATTATGACAACAGTTTTATTGATGGTAATGGAATAAATACAATAATAAACTTTTATGACGATTGTCAAAATGTCATATGTGAATTTAAATTTGATACGAATTATTTAAATAATGGTCAAAAATATAAAGAGCAAATGTTGAAGCAATTTGTTGAACGATTATCTGGGGAACATAGTGCTGATCTATTATTTACATATGGAGATGAAGAAATGTTAAAAATTACTAAACATAGTGATATGTTGACATTTAGCTATCAACGAGATTATTATGATTGTAATCTCAGTGTTATAATTGATAAAAACTTGATTGAAACATTCAAAAAATTGATTAATTCATATTAGAGAATTAAATGTTGTATTATTAATGGAAAATTATAATGTCGTGTTCGATTTGGAGGTCACTGACGAAAAACTAAATTACGAAATCAACTTTTATAATAGACATGATAGTTTAATGTGTTATTTTGATATTGATATAAATAAAATTATATCTATTGAAGGAAAAAATATTAAGGAAACATTTGAGAAATTTTATTTCGATGTCAAAGAAAAAAAGATACAAAATTAAATTTTTCAAATGAATTATCAATTAAATACGAACATAGTTCATTATCTTTTTTTACCAAACATTCCGAGTTCATAGTATACATGGAAGACTATTGTGATGGTCCTGGGCTGAACAATTGATAGATGGATTTAAAGAAATACTTGTTAACTTATGTTAATGGACAATTATGTTGCGACCTTGGATTCTATCATGTATCGACTTGATCGCAATGATTTTACTTTTACCATAAATTTTTGTGTCAATTTGGTAAATGTATATTCTATTGAGTTATCAACTTCTGAATTTACTAATGAAGAATATGATAGTGATACATTGTCTCATAATGAAATTAAAATCATAATAAGTTCTTTTGTACAATCTATAAATACAATGACATATGGTACTATTGAAATATATGATAGTATTGGTAAATTAAATATCATTCATGAAAATGGTTTAATAAAGTTTCAAGATTGTGCAGATATTTATCAAAACACTTTTACCGTTGTGGTTAATGATTCTCTGAAACAAGTATTTACAACTATATATGAAATGTATTAAACGATAATTAATATTGATATTAATGGAAAATTATATTGTGGAACTTGATGATTTGATAAATGATGGCGAATTGATGGTGTCATTAAACTTTTATACATTGGATAGAAAATCTATTGGACATTATCTAATCGTAACCGAATTAATTACTGATTTTTTTTATATTGACGATTTTACACGCGATGAGAAAAAAGAATTATTAAGACATTTTACCAATTGTTTGAAAGACGGTGAAGATGGAGCTTTATTTTTACATCACGACAATGGAGAAAATTGTGTAAAATATGAAAATGATGTTGTGACGTTTACTGTTAGAGGTTTACATAATAAATATGAATATGGTTGTGCTTTTAATGTTGCGAATACAAAAGCTTTACAAGATGTATTTGTCGAATTATGTGAAAAATATTGAAAAAGTAATAGTTTGAAATTAATTTATTATAATACTAAATGGACAAATACATGGTATACATTCACGATTATGTTGCAGAATACGGCTATGAAAATCACAATAGATTAGAGGCTAAGATGACGTTTTGTAATTATGATGATGTTACGATTGCAACTTATTTATTTGATTCGGCAGAACTTGACCGGGGTGCAACATATGAAAAAAATATGAATCACTTAGTAGATTTGTTCAATGTCTTAAAGATAATAAAGATGGAAGATTAGAATTTTATCATTGTGATTGTGGTGAAAATAGTATTAAAATAAAAGATGGTGTTATCACATTTTTAGTTTGCGGCAATAGATGCGGACAACAGCATGAATCTTCGTTTACTGTTGTAAACAATAAACAATTGAGATATGCATTTGAAATTTTATTAGAAAAGTTTGAAGAATAATTGAAAATACAATGTCTTATGACATAATATTTATTTATAATAATGGCTACGGTACAAATTGCATTACAACCTTATCATTACGAAAATGACGTAATTGGTGATATTGAATTTATGAATGATCTTGCTGAATGTACATATAGCGTTACAATTGACACACGATATATTTCTAATGAAAATCGTGATAAACTGTCAAATATTGAAAAACAAAATTTATTAACATCTTTTACTAAAAATTTATTAAATGATGAAAATGATGTATTATATATGGAAAATATAAATATGAAAATAGAAATAGAAATTGTACAAGATGATAATGTTTATTTTGGTATTATTGCTGAAAAATTTCATTGCAAATATGTTGCCAAAAATTCGAATGAATTATATAATGCTTTCACAACACTATTAGTATCTTTTAATGCTAAAAATTTGAAAATGTGATATCTTGTGATATAGTATTTTATTTATTAAATGACTTCAATAGACTTTAATCCATCACCAATCCAAAATAATATTGGAGAATTAAGTGGACGTATTAAATACATAAATT
>Ga0209449_1001735_pt1 | contig 10365 bp, 18 predicted proteins | sample SaaInlV_100m_DNA_5_FD_184671 | JGI IMG/M metagenome (GOLD analysis project Ga0209449, IMG submission 184671) | Marine microbial communities from expanding oxygen minimum zones in the Saanich Inlet - Saanich Inlet SI073_LV_200m_DNA (SPAdes) (version 2) | ecosystem: Environmental > Aquatic >...
CCTAATAAAACTAAAACTGGGACTGGGATAAAAACCATTTTCTTTTCCTTTTCTTATTTAATATATACATATTATACCACGAAAAACACACGATGCAACACTTTATTTTATTTAATTTAATTTCACATAAAGGCTTGACTTCCTTTCAAACTTCTGTATAATGGTATTCAGAGGTTAAGCAAAGGGCGTAACCCAAAACAATATAAGGAAATACTAATATGAATACTACTACTACTACTAACTACTCAAAGGAACAAGAGGCTCAAATGATGGCGGAATACTCACTAGAGCCAACACGCTCAACGGTAGAATCGCTGTCTAAGGATATGGGTAAGAGCGTGAAATCAATCATCGCTAAACTTGTAACACTTAAGGTATATGTTAAGGCTGTTAAGGTAAGCAAATCAGGCAAGGCGGTTGTAAGAAAATCTGCATTGGTTGAACAAATCAATTCACACTTTGGCTTTGCAATGCCATCTTTGGTTAAGGCGACAAAGACAGACTTACAGAACATGGTCGATAATTTAGGATAATGTTTAACGAAAACCTCTGGCACTTAATCCATAGAAAATAAGACTTCCCCGAAAGGGGATTTTTTTCGCCCACCGCTTACCAAATGCGAATGATTCTCATTCGCAAAGCGCCAAAATCTATATTAGAATATTATAATATAATGATATTCTAATATGCGCCGATTATACCAGAAAGCAACAGCGATGTCAAATTTATTTCGAAAATAAATCTATATTAGAATATTATTATATTATAATATGAAAAAACTAATTTCAATTTAATTGCAATTAATGCTTGACTCGGTGGCTTAATCTGATATAATAGACTCATACAAAGAAAGAAAGGAATTAACCCTTTTTATTGTATCAAGGAATGAAAATGAAAAAAGACTATTACTTAATTATTGATACTGAAACTACTATGAGCGACAAGGTGGCGGATTTTGGTGCGGTTGTTATTGACAGACAAGGCAACATACAGACACAATGTGGCGTACTTGTAAATGGCGTATTTGGTATTGACCCACTATTTTATATTGCTAATGAGAAAGAAAAATCTCTTTGGTCAAAGCAAGGCAAAGACAGAAGATTTACCAAATACAATGAAATGTTAGAAAATGGCGCAAGAATGTTAGCATCTGTAAACGCTATTAATTTATGGTTGGCTAAGGTTGCAGGGCAATATGACCCAATTCTTACAGCGTATAATTTACCTTTTGACCTTGACAAATGCAATAAGACGGGAATTGATTTAACAATGTTTACTAATTCTTTTTGTATGTGGCGTGTAGCATTTAATAAATATGCTATGACAAAATCATATAAGAATTTCGCAATGTCAATCCATGCAATCAACCCGCCAACAAAATTGGGTAATTGCTCATTTCAGACTAATGCGGAGGTTATGACCAAATTTATCACTAATAATCCTGAATTGGTTGATGAGCCTCATACCGCGTTAGAAGATATTGTATATTATGAACTTCTAATATTAAAGAATATGCTAAAGAATATGAAAAAGAAAGAACTGCTCAACGCTGACTTAGGTTTTGATTGGCGAAAGGTTCAATTAAAAGACCACTTCACCGCCAAATAAAAATAGAATCTATATTAGCAAACGCTTATATAGATTCGCGCCGATTTTACCACATAATGCGGGATAATGCAAGGAAAATGTCAATTATTTATTTTCATTTATTTATGCAAATTAACTTGATTTATGCTTGACACTACCCCCAATTATGATATAATACTACCATACAAAGAAAGAAATTAATCTTTCTCAAATATAAGGAAATACTAATATGACTACTATGACTGATAAAAAACCAACATTTACTTTAAACAAAAAATTCGCAGAAATTTCTGGTTGGGTTGGATTGGCTTGTTTACAATTCAATTCTGTACCAGCGATTATGTCATCACTAGAAACGGGAAATACTACCCCGATTGGAACAATTATTTTAACCATGGTTGGATTATCTTTATACTTGGTTCGCTCTCTAGCAACTAATGACACGCTTTATACTATGGGAAATGTGATTGGATTGGTTGGAAATACAATTTTACTAGCCACGATTTTATTCTAAGCCAAATGCAAATGAGAATGACTCTCATTTGCGGCGCCAATTTTACCACACAACCACGATTTTGTCAAGCGAAAAAGAAAAAATAAATAACTTGACACACCTGCAAAATTATGGTATAATAAGGTGGGACGCGCCGAAATCACATTAGAATATTATAATATACTGATATAGATTTAATTTCAAAATAAGGCTTGACAAGATAGAAAAAGATGATATAATATACCCATAGCCAAGCAATTTTGCAAGGCTATAATTAAAAGGAAAATGATATGACTACTACTGAAAATAAAAACTACACTAAAGATCAAGAAGCTTCAATGATTGCAGAATACAAAATGAACCCGACCAGAGCAACGGTTGATGTTATTGCCGAAGATTTAGGCAAAAGCGTAAAATCTGTTATTGCAAAATTGGTTACGCTAAAAGTTTATGTAAAAGCTGTTAAGGTTGCAAAAACGGGTAAGCCTGTAATTCGCAAAACGGCACTTGTCGAAAAAATTAACGCTCACTTCGGTTTTGCAATGCCAAGCCTTGTAAAAGCTACAAAACAAGATTTACAAAATATGGTTGATAATTTAGGTTAATAGCCAAATGCAAATGGGAGTCATTCTCATTTGCATTCGCGCCGATTTTTTCGACCACGCGCATCTCGACTATACCATATTATACCACGTTTTTTACCTTTGTCAAACACTATTTAGAGATATATTTTTATACCCCAAAAGGGATATATATCGCGCTCTGCGCCTAAGTGCAAAACTGCGCCGATTTATAAGTGCTGATCTGCGCCATTTTACCACACCGCGGGCAGAATGTCAAGAGGTTTTTTAACATTTTCGCAAAATAATTTAATTGACCAAGTCCTTATAAAAATGTCTTGACAATTTCCTTTAAAAGCAGTATAATATACATATAAAGATTGAGAAAGAAAAGAAATCTTTAAATAAAACTTTTAATTATGCTGGGAGGCACACACTATGACTACAAACACTAACTACACTAAAGTACAAGAGACTACTCTAACTAACGACTACAACGCTAAGGAAGTATCAAACAAAGACTTCGTTGCTGCAATTGCTGACACTATGGGCAAGTCAGTAAAGTCAGTAACTGCTAAGTTGGTATCTCTAGGCGTGTACAAGACTGAAGCAAAGCTAACTAAGACGGGGGTGCCAGTTATCTCCAAGAAAGAGTTAGTTGCACAAATTGAGGCACACTACGGATTTGAAGTACCATCACTTGTTAAGGCTACTAAAGTAGACCTTCAGAACTTAGTAGACAACTTAGGTTAGTCCGATAGGGGTGAGATGCCCCTTCCCCATTCCTTATGCGGTGGCTCTGCCTGGAAACAGCCCTTAGTCTTTGCCACCTAGACGTTAATATAAGGTGGATCAAACCCTGGGTAGTAGCAGGGTTTTTTTACGCCTATCCAAACTGCGCCGAAGCGCCGACCTAAGTACTAATCTGCGCCGAAAAGGTGTGGTAAGTGCAAAACTGCGCCGATTCGCAAGCGTGAGAGTCTCCTCATTATAATACATATTATACAGCATTTTCAGCAGTCTGTCAAGAAGTTTCGGAAATTTACTCAAATATAATTCAAATTCACAAAGTTGCCCTAGCGGGCGCAACGTTGGGCCTTCGGCCCGTAATTTGCGCAATTGGGGCAAGACTGTACCGTATTGGGGCAATTTGTGGGCGATTTAGGGCAAATTTTGGCACTTTTTGGTCGTTTAGCGTAAATTAGTCCAGTAATTTCGAGGTCGCGGCCGAAAAATGAATTGAGTATACAGTATACTATCTACTGTATACTGTATACGAATTATTTTTCAGTAGTTGGTTAAAAAACCCTTGACAAGTTCCGTAAAACTCTGTATAATATGTAATATAAAGTTGATAAAAGAAGTAGAAAAAAGAAGGAGAAAACAATGGTTAGAATTTTATTTAATGAGGAAGTACATTTCCTAAAGAAGAAGGCTAAGGTACAAGGTAATAAGTCAGATTTAATTAGACGTATCGTTAAGAAAACTCTTGACAAGTAGCCGAATAAAGAGTATAATATATTATTATGAAGATTGAAAAGAAAAACAAAAAGAGAGTATTTCAAGTCGGTTTGCTACCTCAGGTAGGTAAAAATGACTATGAAATAGTATTTGCATGGAGTAAAAACCAAGCACGTAAACAAATTATTAGAAAGATTTTAAGTATAAAGGAGTTAGTAGTATGATTGGAGTAGCATCGGTATGGTTTATAACTATTGTAAGTTTGATAGTAGCAGTTAAGCTAACTGAAAAAGATTCAACTCCATTAGCTAAAGAGATTTATACAAAACACCACAAATTTAACCACTAAGGAGTAATACAACTATGAGACATTTCATATCAAAGGTAATTATAAAGACAGATGAAGAAGGTGCAGTGCACTGGGAGCAGTACGAAACTACGGCAGAATCTGCCGAGGCTGCGGAGGCTAGTATTTCAGATATGTTGACTGCTAAGGGGATCGAGGGTTTTACCTTTGAAATAACCATGGATATTACAGAGGCAGTTAACAACGACCCCGAGTTAGTTTAAGTCTAATGGGTGAACGATTTTATTTACAACAAAAAGAAGGGGCTAGAAACATGTCAAAAGCATACACAGATAAGCAAGTAGAAGTAATCATTGAAGCGTACGGTCAAGGCAACACAGATGCAGAACGTAAGGAAATTATGGAGAAGTTGGCAACTACACTAGGTAAGACAGTTGGCTCTATTCGTGCTAAGTTGGTAGCAGTAGGTCATTACATCAAGTTAACAGGTAAGACTCAAGGTGCTGCCGTTAAGCGTAAGGACGAGTATGTATCTGCGATTAGAATTGCATTAGGTGCAGGAGACCATGAGTTGAAGTCATTAAGTAATGTTACTAAGGTAGATTTAGAGGTAATTATGAATCAACTAAGAATTATTAACAATATGAAGGAGTTAGGTTAGTGCAAGTACATGAAGTAGCAATAGTAGTGCTGACACTAGCAGTTACATTTAACCTTACTATCATTAGTGTTATGCTAATGGATATTAGGGATTTATTAGAGGAGTAGTAAAATGGCAAAAACCTACACAGATGCAGAAACACGACACGTTCTATCCACCTATGGAGAGAACCCCACTAGGGATACGGTTGATGCATTAGCTAAGGAAATGGGTAAGACAGTTAAGTCCATCATCGGAAAGTTGAGCAGAGAAAAAGTTTATGTGAAAGCAGATTATCTTACCAAGAGAGGTGAGAAGCCTGAAACGAAACTGCAGATGATGGAGCAGATAGCAGGGATGCTGCAAGGCGATGCTAATAGACTGGAAACTTTGACTAAAGCAAGTAAACAGGACTTGTTGTATCTCAAAGTATTGGTTGAGGATATAATCTGGGAATCAGAAAACGATTGATAAATAACTAAGTACCTAAACCCTCGAAAGAGGGTTTTTTTACGTCCTACAAAAAATCATATGTTCAAATTTGTATACTCTAAGAAATTTAAGACAGATGTTGTCGTTTAGCGTAAGTAAGAGTTTACGCTAAACGATAGTGTACTGGGTGAGTTGAAACCTATGTGAAGGCTCGCGGGAGATCTAAAGTTATTGCCCCAATTTGCTCTTAGATGGGATAAACTTTATTAACTTTATTAGGTGTATTTTAGTGTATTCGTATACGTTCTTTATTTTAGTTGGAGGTATAGCGAATAGTGAGATACGTAAGACGGAGTTGTCATATACCATCTTAGTAGTTATATTAATTATTTAGTTCATATCGACTTCTTCAACATATACAACATCTATGCAATGTGGCTCTGCTGCCGCATGCCACTGCATAAACAGTATATGTCAGAAGTACTTTTCTATACAACTGTAAAAACGAAATATTTATTTTGTTGTAATCGTTTAAATTACTCTTATATTATATCATACTTTCGCCAAAATGTATACCTTTATTTTTCACCAGTTGAAAGGTAATGCTCGTTGTAAACGTCACTTCTCACCTATTAGCCTAAGATACTTAGTGCGAAGTGCCGAACTTGTTCTTGTTTGCCCGTAAGTATCGTTCCAGCCATCTTCAATAAGTTGGTCACATACTTCTTTTATTGCTCCTTTAGGCAGTACTCCTAAGCCCTTGCAAGCTCCTTTTAGTGCGTTAATTTCATCCTCTGAGTAGTAGTTGGTTTTAGTTGCAGGTTGATTTAGTGCGCTAAACTTCTCTTCTACCCACTCCTTTAGTAATTCTAATTTAATCTCGGTTTCGGAAATCCTTTCGATTAAGTCTACTGTGATTTCTCCTTCGGTCATTCCTTTATAGAACTCCCATTCTTTATTTACTCGGTCTGTAACTTGTTGTTCTAGTGTCATAATTTCTCCTTTGGACAAGTGCAGACATGTCTGCACGATAGCGATAAAAATCCCTCACGTTAAGCAAGGGTCATTTAAGAAGTTTCTCAACTTCAATATAAATATTATACTCTAGTTTGAGGTAATTGTCAAGAGTTATTTGTAAGAGAACCAGCCGGTAGCTATGTACTTGACTTCTTCAGGGGCTACTACCCCACGGTGAGTATGCGGCCAATGTGCTGGAAATATTACTGTGTTCCCTTTAATAGGTTCAGTAACTACGTCGAAATATTTAAATTCTGTACCACCACCGACTTTCACGGTGTTCAAATAAGTGATAAAGGCCAAGTGTCTCTTCGAGTCGGCCTCGAAGCCTGAATTCTCGCAGTGCCAATTGAAGAAACCCTCCCCAGGTCTGTACTTCTGAATATTATAGCTAGCTTCTATAGTCCAAGGGGACTTCTGCCGGACGCAGCCCTCATACTTAGCTATGTAGGACTGCAGTACCTTCTCTAGTCCTTTTAAGTAACTAGAGTTGATTGGGTTGCCAATGTGCATGGATACATCCGTAGATATCTTATCTTTAGGTTTTACTCCCCCGCCTGATTCCGGTCCCCCCACACGTCCGGGTTTTTTGTGGGGGTTATCTTCAAAGTACTGTATTAGTTCATCACAGCTCTGACAGTCTATATACCCTGATCCAATGAAAGTCTCCATAGTTTAATACCATATTTTAATAATAGTATATATTATACCTTAAAATAGCAAGACTGTCAACCCCCAAAAATCGTAGGTGAACCTAATTTCGCAAAAACTTGGCAGTTTTTGAAAAATAGTTCTTGACTATAATGTTAAACTACTGTATAATACTTGTATTGAGATTGATAAATTTAAGGAAAATAGAAAATGGAAGAAAATATACGTGTATACGATGGCTTAGTATCTGCGGACACTAAGCGTAGGGTCTTTGATATAGCAAAGAAGTCCTACTTCACTCTAGGATGGAATGATAAAGAAGTGTCTACAGGATATGTAGAGGAGTACGTACACTCTAAGTGGAACAAAGAAGCTTTGGATAATACTAAGTTACTAGCAAATTCTGCTCTATCTGAAATACTAGACCGGATAGGGCTATATGAGGATAGAATACTACAGTGCGTGATAAATTTGGACACTTGTGCAGATACCCACTTTACGCACACCCATGGTGACTCTACCGTACTATTGTACTATGTAAATCTGAACTGGGAGGATGGGTGGGCAGGAGAGACATTATTTTTCAACCCTCTAGAGGAGAGCGAAGTATTAATGTGCTCCAAGTATATTCCAGGTCGTGTAGTTCTGTTCAATGGTTCCTTACCTCATACAATACGCCCCCCAAGTAGATTGTACCCCAATAAATACAGATTCACTTTAAGTATAGTATTTGACACCCCCTGGGATACCTTGACGCTAAACGAAAAATACGAACAAACAACCAAGGAGAACAATGGCAATAAGTTTTAAACAGATGGCTAAGAAAGACGCAGGGACGGTAATGATTGTGGATGCGTTAAACCTTGCCTTTAGATACAAGCACAGCAGGAAGCCTAACTTCGGTGAGGACTACCTAAGAACGGTACAGAGTTTAGCACAGTCTTATAAGGCTAGTCGCATACTAATTACAGCAGATTGGGGCAGTTCGTCCTACCGGACTAAAATCTTGCCCGAGTATAAAGGTAATAGAAAAGAGAAGTACGACAAACAGACTGAGCAAGAAGCTGAGGAGTTCCGTATCTTTATGGAAGACTATGAAAATACTCTTAAATTGCTAGAAATCCATTATCCTGTCTTTAGATATAAGAACGTAGAGGCCGATGATATTGCAGCACAACTAGTAGCAGAGCTAAAAGATTCTTCTAACATTTGGCTTATCTCATCAGACCGAGATTGGGACTTGTTAATTGACGATAACGTAAGCAGATTTAGTTATGTAACTAGAAAGGAAGTAACTAAAGCTACTTGGAGTGACCACTATGATGTATCTATTGATGATTACATTAGTTATAAGTGCCTTACTGGGGACGCAGGGGATAATGTACCTGGGCCTAAAGGAGTGGGACCGAAGAGAGCAATTGGACTAATGGAACAATATGGGAATGTTTTCGACATTGCCCAAAGTTTACCTATCCAGAGTAAGTATAAATATATAGAGTCCCTGAACGAGTTTGGGGCAGAGAACCTATTGAGAAATTTTGAGCTAATGGACTTAGTGGAGTATTGTGCTGAGGCTATTGGAAAAGAGAACGTTGAAGACTTAAGGAGTAAGCTATGAGCACAGTAACAGTGTCTTGCAGAGGAAAGCCTACCGACATAGACATGGCGGAGTGGTTCAAGCAGTACGCGGAGTACGCGGAGAATAGCCCTTTAGAGATCACAGGGGTATTTGGGTTTGTTAAAGAGAAAAGCCCTTTGTACGGAGGGAGAGTATACTCGGGAGAGGAAATAACCGAGCAGGACTTAAGGTTTTTGAAAGATAACGACATGAGTCTTAAGATTACCTTAACCGCACATAAAGCATCCAGGCAGGAGTACGAAGAATCTCGGAAACTGCTAAACAAGTATTACTACCCTGGGAACTCTATAGCAGTAGTAAACGATGACTTAGCTAAATGGATTAAACAGGACTACCCTAACTATTTAGTGGAAGCTAGTGTTATAAAGAACGTTAAGTGGGGGGATATAGAGGAAACACTAGAGACGTACGACACCTTAGTTCTTACCATGGATAAGAATGATGACCTAGACAAGTTGAAAGAGATTAAGGAAAAGGATAGAATAATTCTATTCGGGAATGCTGGGTGTGCGTACACTTGCCCCTCTAAGATATGCTACTCCTCCGTATCCAAGATCAATAAAGAAGTCAAGGATGCAGAATTCAAGTGTAGTCAGGACTTGAAGCCTCGGAAACACAACCTTCTGCATACTTTCGATAGGGAAGTATTAGAGGAACTAGGGTTTCACAACTTTAAGTTTGTGACAAACGTACTAGAGTTTGGGATGTGATTATATTGGGCACAGACAGTATATATGAGCCTCCTACTAAATGGGATGTTCATGTACAAAATAAGAAGGCGGACGTAGACGCCATTATAAAAGACTTAAGGAGTAAACTTGAAGATAACTAAAAGAAACGGCGAGAAAGAAGAACTAAACCTAGACAACATTCATGCAATGTTAGAGAACTGTAAGAAGGAAGACCTTGGGAGAGAGTTAGACGTGTCAGTAAGTGATACAGCTCTGAACGCCCACATTAAGTTTGCAGATGGTATGAAAACCTCTGACATTCAGCAGACACTAATTAAGAGTGCTGCAGAGAAGATTGCCCCCTTAACACCAGACTACTCTATCTTTGCAGGTAGATTATTGGTAACAGAGATGCGTAAGGAAGTGTACGGTCAATTCCATCCAATCCCTTTTATTGACTATATTAAATCTAATGTAGCTAGTGGATTGTACGACGAGACTATCTTAGAGTTATACTCTGAAGAAGAGATTGACATGTTGGAGTCTGTAATGGATTACAACAATGATTTCGCTCGTCCGTACTCATCTATCGTTCAACTTGATAGTAAGTATTTAATAAAGGACGCTAAGACAGACAAGCGATTGGAGATGATTCAAGAGACGTTTATGCTTATATCTATGACTATCTTTGCTTTAGAAGATAATTGTATTGAGTTAGTTATTAAGATGTATAACGCTCTTAAAGATGATAAGATTAGTCTACCAACACCTATCATTAGTGGGGTACGTACTCAACTAAAGATGTTCAGCTCTTGTTGTTTACTGAGGATGGGGGACACTACCGAGTCTATCCTAGCTTCAGAATATGCACTATCGCTCATGACAGCAAACAGAGCTGGCATCGGGG
>Ga0209449_1001736_pt1 | contig 10354 bp, 11 predicted proteins | sample SaaInlV_100m_DNA_5_FD_184671 | JGI IMG/M metagenome (GOLD analysis project Ga0209449, IMG submission 184671) | Marine microbial communities from expanding oxygen minimum zones in the Saanich Inlet - Saanich Inlet SI073_LV_200m_DNA (SPAdes) (version 2) | ecosystem: Environmental > Aquatic >...
TTATAAAGAGATTCGATTTCCGCTTTAAATACTTTCCCCACCACATTGGGCGCCAGTTTCATGGAAGGGGTCAATTCTTCGTTTTCGATACTTAACTCGTAGTCTATCAGCATGGCTTTTTTATATCGGGAAAATTTGGTGTCATTGGCATTGTTCCATTTTAACAAACAATCTGACAGACAGTTAAAATAATCATCCATACCTTCGGGGCATTTACAATTTTTTGAAAGAAGAGATGCATCGGGTTTTTGGGAAAATAAACTTTTATTGGGAAACACCAAAAGAACTGGATGATTTTTTCCCCTTCCGTAGAGATAGGCATGGGCAAGGTAGGCACAATCTTTTGCAATGAGATTTTCCACTTCTGTTGGAATTACTTTTTCGCCATTGATTAATTTGAAAATCCGATCTTTCCGGGAAATGAGTTTTAAGCCTGTTTCAGTATATTCACCCACATCACCTGTTTTAAACCATCCATCTTCTATCAACACATCTGTGGTCGCTTCTTGGATCAACACATCTGTGGTCGCTTCCTGGTTATGATAATAACCAGTCATGACATTGGGACCTTTCACTAAAATTTCACCATCGTCTTCTATTTGGATAGATACACCGGGAATGGGTTTGCCCACAATGCCTTGTTCCCGAGAGATCGTAGGATCAGTGATTGTGCAACAAGGTGATGTTTCAGTCAAACCCCAACCTTCCACAACTGGGATTCCATGATCATCAAAAAGATTCGCAATATTTTTTGGTAAGGGGGCAGCCGCTGTAAAAATAAAACGCAAGTCATCATGAAAAATTATTTTTTCAACTTCCTTGTCCTGCATGAGGCGGGTTGCAATAGCTTGATAAATTCGTGGGACGCTAAAAAAGACGGTTGGTTTTACTTTTTTCCAATTATCAAGAAGAATATCCAAGTCTTTTCCATATCCATATTCAAGGGACAAAACTGCCCCATTTACAATTGCGGCAAATTTTTCGAAAATGCCACCGAAACTATGATGCCAAGGAAGGTAAGATAAAAATCGATCGTTATGATTCAAATCCCATAACACTTTCATGGCCGCTTGCTGGGAAAGAATATTTTTATGGGTTAATTGTACACATTTTGGAATTCCCATAGTTCCGGATGTATACATCATTAAAGAAACAGTATCCGAGTGAATATCTAACCCCATAATATCATTGGGAAGTGAATCATGAATAATCAAATCTGAAAAGGGGATAAGGTTGTTTAGATTGATATCTTCCACACTTGAAAAATGAATTATCTTTCTTACTTTTTCTGGAGATTTAATTTTTAGAAATTGATTGTGATCAGCAATAGCGACGAAAGTGGGTTCGCAAAATTCTAATAGTCTATTGGCTTGATCGGGTGGATATCCGGAATAAATGGGGACAGAAATTCCGCCCAATGCCATGACAGCCAGTTCAATTTCCAGCATTTCTTGGCAGTTTTTGGAAAGGAATGCCATTTTGTCGCCTTGTTTAAATCCGTTGGACAATAGCCAACTTTGAATAGTTTTTACTCGTATATAAAAATCATTCCATGTTAGCCGAGTAGGCGTATCATTTTGGACATCTTGAAAAATAGGATAATCAGAAAATTTGGTTGTATTCGTTTTTAGTAAAACAGCCATATTCACAGCATATTCAGGTAGTTGAAGTGAACTGGAATAAATTTTCATTTGTGCCATCACATCATTTATTTGGACGAGTCCAGATTGTTTTCATTTCATCTCCGCATGATTCAAAACAAGCGTCACATTTAGCGCCCAATGGCTGGTCATCTTTTTCCATTGTTTCCAGGTGGATTTCTCTACCCATTTCTTTAAATAATTCACAGGATTCAGTTAAGCGTGGCTCACCACAGGTAAATTGTTTACTCCAGCCATCCGTTATTAATTGTTCATCCCGGGACGAAACGGCCATACCACAGAGTTCTGTCATGCTTCAGCTTTAATTTTTTCTAAACGCTGAAGCGCCAATGTTGCCGCGCCCAATGCTGTTGTGAATTGCACCATGTCACCTTTGGGCACATTAATTTTTTCTTCTACATTTTCTGTCAAAACATCGATCATTGTTTTAAAACGCATAATACCACCTGTGAGCGTTACTTGGGATTCCATCTTCACCCGTTTCAGTAATTGTATGGCTCTTTTTACAAGTGAAGACATTGCGCCATGCATAATATCTGATGGAGCTGAACCTAGAGATAACTGATTAATCACTTCAGATTCAGCAAATACGGCACAAACACCGGAAATAGGGACATCTTCTTTTGATGTTTGTACCAGTGGGCCAATTTCTTCTGTTTCGTAACCCATATACCGTGCAGTTTTTTCTAGGAAGGCTCCTGTTCCAGCAGCACACTTGTCATTAAGTCGAAATGATTTTACTTTAATTTTTTCATCTAAACGACTTGCTTTCATTGTTTGCCCACCAATATCCAAAACAGTACGTGTTCCTGGAAAAAAATAATTAGATCCGCGAGCGGTAGCTGTTAAATCTGTAACGGTAATATCCCGATAGGGAACCATGTGTCTACCGTAACCTGTAGAGATTGCATAGCTGATTTCATCTTTAGCTAATCCCGAGTCTTTAAGTATTTTATCAAATACCTTTTCTGAAGCTTTATCCAATTTAAAACCGGTGGGGGTCATGGCGTGTCCAACCACTTCTTTTTCCCTTCTTTTTCCGGAGAAAGAATAACCGCTTTTGTATAAGTAGATCCCACATCCACACCAATGACATAACTCATGCTTCACCTCCGGCCGGAATACGGCTGGTTTTAATATGGTCCATGGCAAAAAGCGCTGCACCTAATGCGCCCATAAAATGGGAATCATCACTCACATTCATTTTTGAACCAAGATTTTTGTTTAACACTTCAACCATTCCTATATTTTTAGCAACGCCACCCGTAAATGTTATTTCATCATCCAAACCAACACGACGTAATAATGAAATGGATCTAGATGAGATTGATTTATGTACGCCCAATAATATGTCCTGAATTTTTTTCCCTTTACCCAGCCAAGACAAAACTTCAGATTCAGCGAATACGGTACATGTTGTACTTATTTTAACTGGTTTTTCAGATTCTAATGCAGTAGCACCTAATTTATCTAAAGGGATATCTAATGCCATAGAAGCAGCACCCAAAAAGCGCCCTGTACCCGCTGCACATTTATCATTCATACAGAAATCCACAATTTCACCTGTCTCACTTACGCTGATGGCTTTTGTATCCTGTCCGCCCATATCTAAAACAGTTCTAGTCTTGGGGAACATATGAACGGCCCCGCGGCCATGGCAGCTGATTTCAGTCACTTGGGTATCGCCAAAAGTCACTTTATATCGGCCATATCCTGTCCCAATGACATAAGCCACTTCTTCTTCTCTTCGCCCGCTGTTATTCAAGGCATTCAAATATGCTTTCTCGGCTGCCTGAACAACGTTGGCTCCTGTATCGATTAAAGATCTTCCAACAATTTCCAATCCTTCATTTATAATCACTGCTTTTGTTTGTGTAGATCCGACATCTACACCTGCTGATAATGCCATATTATGCTCCTATGGTGGCTTTGGCTTTACGGGATGCTAATCCTTCAAAAAAGGCATCAATTCGATTTTTCATTTGCGCTTCAGTAACAACTCTTGAATCCATCATATCAGATTCAATGAAAAGACTGGGCAAATCACTATTTTCCATTAATGCCCTACGATTATCCGCCATACCTGCAGATGTCGTTCTGCAACTTTTAATTGGGTGATAAACCACCCCATCAATATTATATTCTTCTGAATTGTTTAGGACGGTTAGTTCAGGATGGAACATGGAATCCATTGCGTCACGGACACTAACCAGTACTCCTTCAGCCAATGAATCTAGAGGATCATCTAAATTGTATTGAAAGCCCAAGTTGCTTCCGCCAGATGCAAACCATAGATAGGATGACATAACAAAAGACCCTCCCCATTCTGTGAACATTTCGTTAAATCGTCTGAAGATAGGATAACATGGAACACCAATAAAACTCAGACGATATTTTTCATCAGTTAGTGTACCAATCCCATTAGCAGACATATATTCCATTTCTTCCACAAGTCTCGTAAAAAATTCAGCGCCTTCAGGTGTTCCTCGAAATACATTAGACATCCCTAAATAAACTGTCCCATCGGTTAATGCGTTAAACAGAGATGGCCTACTTTGGTTTAATTCTAAAACACGTTTCCATCCACTGCTCATTGTATTAACATGCCCCAAAACTTCCCTAAGGCGATCAATATCAAATTTCTTTCCTGTGAGATTTTCACATATTTCAATTAATTCCAATAATTGAACTTTTACATACTTTTTTTCGCGCTCAAATTGTTCATCACCAGGCCAAGTCCTGGTGCCTGCTTCCCGAGTTGCTGGAACGTCAATAGAAACCATGGGTACATCATAAATTCGTTCCCATATTTCAGCCCACTTAAGATAAGTATTACATGCATTTGTTAAAACAGCCACCCCAGGTTTTGGAATACGCCCCATAGGATGTTTGCCATTTTGCATTTGCATGGCAAAATCTGCCTTGACATACCCGCAAATATCGGGTGAATAACCATAGTCCTCAGCTTCATTTAAATAATCATCTGCAACATGACGGACGGCTGTCTGCAATGAATGGATTTCGGGAAAAACCATGGGGAGGTCAAAAGTACGAAGTATTTCTGCAATACTGCCCATGACAAAAACATAGGCAGCTGTTTCGCCATTGTTTGCTTTTTCTGTTAAGTCTTGAAACCAATCTCTAAATAGAGCAGCACCCTCACGTGTTCCACGACCAACCATTTCTTTTTTTATAGCATCATTCATATTTTACCTCAATCAAACATTATATTTTCAACAAACGTTTCTAGTTGTATCTCTATGTGATCAAAACTGGTCATATTTTCTTCAAATTCACTCACAAAGTAGGGCGTATCATCTTTGTCCATCTCTTGAGTGTAGGTCACTTGTTCTTCTAATCCAGGCTCACACATTTTAGCAGCAGTAATAATTACAGCTTCTGCATTGGAATTGGTAAAACGCTCTCGAAGCATTTTCTCTTTTGGCTTTCGAAGATCATGTTGTACTGGACTATATGTTGAGTTATTTATATATGCTTCAGATAATGCATGTAATGGACCGTCTCCATTTACAATAACATCTCCTAATAAATATCGCATTCCAATTAATAGATCATCGTCAACAACATAGCAAGAACGCCCAATTGCTCGTAGCATATCTAGAGGAGGTTGCTCACAAAAGCCACCTTCAAATACAACACGAATTCGGTCCTGTTTGCGCAGATTCCTATTTTTTATCATTGAGAGAGCAACTTCAAGAATTTCGTTATGTTCTTCCCTCGGGATTAAACCACCAACAGCCATTAAAACATATGCTTCATTAATACTTATAAGCCATGGCTGTTTCCTCTTTATCTCATATAATTCATGGAGAAGTGCACGGTTTTTATTGAATATGGATATTGAATTTTTCAAATCGCTATCAGATATTTTCACACCAGCAACTCCTTCAATTACACTCTGAATTCGCTCATATTCTTCTTTCAGATATTGGATAGAGTAGCTTGAATTTGGGTTTTGTGGTAGATAAAGAATTTGGCATGGATAATCAAAATTCCTTCCCCATATCGGCGCTAAATTTCTAGCTGCATCACAAATTGGATGAGTGACAAACATATCTAATTCTAAACGGCCAGACAGGACTTGTTCTAAAGATGTTTTCATAATAGAACAAAGATATGAGCCAAAACGGCTATCTGCTATTCTGGGATCAACAGGGGCGCCAAACATTTTTACTGGTAGCATTCCCGAAGCATGTACTATTTCTTCTGGAAAATATACTTGGAAATGGCCTAATACTTTTCCACCTGCTTCTCGCCACCTTTTAACCGTTGAAACTTCAGTGTCTTCTAATGTTTCTTGACATAGCCAAATAATTTCTTCAAGTGAATTACCTTTCCATTGCTCCATCACTTTTATATTCATAAATCTTCCTTTTTCTGATTATTGTACTTTAATAAATGTTGAATTATTTGCTTGAGACCATATACGCTGTAACATTTTGTGTAATGTTTTTATCTCGTCACTAGAGAAGTCGCTAACTAAAAATTGATCAACGTCTAATATAGTGGTTTCAATTTTATTATATAAATCACGTCCCTTTTTTGTTAAAACTAATTGAATGACTCTTCTATCTGAAGAAATTCGTTTACGTTTTACAAGATCATCTTTTTCCATCCTATCTGCAAGACCTGTCATGGCTGGCTTGTCGAGGTGAACACGTTTCCCAACATCAGATAGGGATAAACCATTTTGGCTATTTAAAGTATTAAGGACAGAAGCTTGAGATGAAGTAATATTAAATTCACTTAATCTTGAGTCTAGTAATTTTTTCATTCCGCGAGCAGTACGAAAAACTAAAAATCCGGAAGTTTTTTCCATAGACCCAGTGGGTGTTTCATAACTCATTATTTTATTCGCTTATTGATTATTTAGGGTAAAAGGATTAATTAATCCTAATATAACAAACAAATATAGTTTGCATACGAACTATTAGCAAGCAAACTATATAAATAATGTAATAATATTCAGTGAATAAGGATTGTTAAATACTAATTTATTTTACTTAAGCAATCAATAACTCTCAGATTAGCGTCTTGAGTCCCAATACTAATACGAATCGACTTATCATGTCCAAAGATGGTCAAGTCACACACAATTAATCCTTGCTCTGCTAGCGCCTGAACCACCTTATCTTTATCATGGTTATTGTTAAAAGGGATATATAAAAAATTAGCTTGAGATGGGACAACATTAAAACCTAACTCAGTCAACTCAGTAAACAATTTATCCCTTTCAATAGCATTATGTTTGGCTGATAGATTTACATAGTCAACATCTTCTATCGCTGCTTCACCTGCTTTTTCGGCAAGAGCATTTACAGATCGTAATAATCGAACCTGATCAAGTTTTTCCACAACATCTTTTGATGCTATACCATATCCAATTCTAATTCCCGCTAACCCATATATTTTTGAAAATGTTCTTAGGATAATCAAGTTAGGAAATTCTTTTTGTAGTTCTACAGAGTTTGGGTAGGAGCCATCTGTTACATATTCGATATAAGCCTCATCAGAAATAACAAATATATTGTTTGGAATAGATATCAATAATTTTCTAAGTGATAGATGATTTATAAATGTACCTGTCGGGTTATTTGGATTTGCAAAAAAAATTGCTTTTGTTTTTTTATTGCATAACGGGACCAAATCATTCAGGTCATAATGAGGACCAGACATTTTCACGATTGTGCATTTTCTTCCATTTCGTTTTGCGCTATAGTTATATGCCATAAACGTATTATCAAATGTAATTATTTCTTCATCTTCACCAACAAAAAAGCTAGTAATAAGGTTAATCAATTCATATGATCCAGCAGATACAGATATATTATGAGGGGATACATTATTATAAATTGCACATTTTTCTTTTAAAGTTTCTGGTATCCAACTAGGATAGCAATGAATATTATTTTTGTATTTTTTAATAGTAGCTAGTGCTTTCGGAGAAGGTCCAAACGGATTCTCATTAGACATTAGCCTTATAGGCTCAAAAGTATTTTTATTCATTATATTAGTTTTATAAATGTGCGAGTGATTTATTTAATTTGTTTTAGGTTGAATACCTTCAAGTTTACAATAACCCAATAAAACAATAAATACTTGATTATTATATCTTCATGTCCGAATATCTACTTATAAATACTAATGAATGAGACGTAAGCTATGAGTGAACATATACTATCTAGAGCTACAAAACTTGCTCGAAAATATTTTGGTAACTCTAGAACAATAATGAAAGGAAACCAAATGAATCAGAAGAAAATTTATTTATCTGAACAAGAAATGCCAAAACAATGGTATAATATTGCGGCTGACATGCCAAATCCAGCACCACCTATTCTGCACCCCGGTACTGGGCAACCTATAGGACCAGATGATTTATCTCCCCTTTTCCCTATGAGTTTAATTATGCAGGAGGTAAGCCAAGATCGTTTTATCGATATTCCTGAACCGGTCATGGAAGCACTTCGAATTTGGCGTCCATCTCCCCTCATTAGAGCGACTGGATTAGAAAAAGCTTTAGGTACTCCGGCAAAAATCTATTATAAATATGAAGGCGTTAGTCCTACGGGAAGCCATAAACCTAATTCAGCTGTTGCTCAAGCCTACTTTAATAAAGAAGAAGGTATCATGCGACTAGCGACAGAAACAGGTGCAGGGCAATGGGGTAGTTCCCTTTCATTTGCTGGAGCTTTATTTGGCCAAGAAGTTAAGGTATATATGGTACGAATTAGTTTCGATCAAAAGCCTTATCGTAAAGCACTTATGAAGACCTATGGCGCCCAAGTGGTTGCTAGTCCATCTTCTGAGACTAATTATGGGAGATCAGTGCTAGAACAATCGCCAGATACTCCAGGGAGTCTCGGAATTGCAATTTCTGAAGCTGTTGAAGATGCAGCTACAAGAGATGATACAAAATATGCACTAGGATCTGTCCTAAATCATGTCCTTTTGCATCAGACTGTCATTGGTCAAGAAGCAGTTAAACAAATGGAAATAGCTGGCGACTATCCAGATATTGTAGTTGGTTGTTGCGGTGGTGGATCCAATTTTGCTGGATTAGCGTTTCCATTCCTAAGAGATAAGATTAATGGCAAAGACACACGCTTTGTTGCAACAGAACCAGCATCTTGTCCTACCCTAACAAAAGGGGAATTTCGTTATGATTTTGGTGATACTGCACAGTTGACACCATTATCACCCATGTATACGCTTGGTCATCAATTTGTACCGCCGCCGATTCATGCGGGTGGACTAAGATACCATGGCGATTCTCCATTACTATCCCAATTAGTGAAGGATCGTCTAATAGAAGCTGAAGCATATGGGCAAGTAGATTGTTTTGACTCGTCACTCATGTTTGCGAAAGCAGAAGGAATTGTGCCTGCACCAGAATCTAGCCATGCCGTCCATGGCGCAGTTAAACATGCGCTTGAAGCCAAGGAGGCAGGCGAAGAAAAGACCATCTTATTTAATTTATCCGGACATGGATATTTTGATATGGCTGCCTATACTAAATTCCTATCTGGTACATTAGAAGACCATGAAATGACGGATGAGGAAGTAGTAGAGAGCCGCTGAGAGCCTTAAAAAACTGGAAGGTTTACCCACAGTTTAATAATAGGTAATCTATTAAAAATGAAAAAGGGAGGATATTTATCCTCCCTTTTTTTATGTCTTAATTTTAATAATTAAAAAATACTTTTACTTATATTCCACAAAACCTGTTTTCGATACCAAGCTGAAGCGCGGATATCTGAAATTGGATTCGCATAATTCAAAATTAAATTGGCAAATTGGTTTGTATCATCTACAGATAGTTGATTAATATTTTTTCCTTTTAAAAAGGCACTAGCAGATTCAGCTAACATGATTGTTTTTGCGACAGATCCAATACTAATTCCGGCGTTATTTATTACACCCTTGTCGTCATGTGTAATATGAAATGCAAGAGATACTAAGGCAATCTCCATTGAATTTCGATTCCCAATTTTAATAAACCCTGAAACGGGTTCAATCCCATTACTATTGGTGGGAATTAATACACTTCTAAGGAACTCATCCTTTTGTAAAACAGTGGTTTTAACTCCTGTAAAAAAATCGACAATAGGAACTGTTCGAATATTCCCATCGCTATTTATTATTTCACAAAGCGCATTTAAGGAAACTAAAGCACATGACACGTCACCAGCGGGTGAAGCAGTGCAAATGTTACCGCCAATAGTAGCCGTCGCCCTTATTTGTGGTGAAGCAAGGCTTTTTACCGCTTCTATTAAGACAGGGAACCGCTTCTATTAAGACAGGGAAAACATGTAAATCATTATTATCAAGTATATTTGCCATTGTTGATAAAGCACCAATTCTGATACCTAAATTTGTTTTGGATGTATTTTTTAATGAATTATCATTCAATTTTGCCAAATTGATGATCGTTAAATCATTTTCATCCTGATGTTGTAATTCAAGAATAAGATCTGTATATCCGGCTCCAAAACGAAAATGATTATTTTGATTTAATTTTATGGCTTCCAGCAGTTCTGTGATTGTAAGTGGACTAATTGTATTAAAATTCATAATTAAGCTTTGGTTTGATCTTTTTCATGAATTGCACGAAGTACTTTTTCGGGAGTAATTGGTAACGAATTTATTTCCACGTCTAAAATGTTAGAAAC
>Ga0209449_1001751_pt1 | contig 10274 bp, 8 predicted proteins | sample SaaInlV_100m_DNA_5_FD_184671 | JGI IMG/M metagenome (GOLD analysis project Ga0209449, IMG submission 184671) | Marine microbial communities from expanding oxygen minimum zones in the Saanich Inlet - Saanich Inlet SI073_LV_200m_DNA (SPAdes) (version 2) | ecosystem: Environmental > Aquatic > Marine...
GATTAATTAAGTATGGTGAAATATGGATGATATAAAAGGATCTCCAGAGAGATTTGGTTATGAGTGGGGTAAATATTGTGAAATATTGCCAATTTATCAAGAACAGTTTGATCGTTGGACCTCTCCTTTAATAAAGAAATCTGAATGGAAAGAAAAGAAATTTATTGATGTTGGTTGTGGCATTGGTAGAAATTCATTTTGGCCATTAATCTATGGAGCGTCAGAAGCACTCTGTATTGATGTAGATAATAGAACTTTAGAGTGTGCAAAGACTAATTTAAAAAAATTCAAAAGTGTAAATATTGTAAATAGGAGCGCTTACCAAATTAACGAGAGTGATAGGTTTGATATAGCGTTTTCTATAGGAGTCGTTCATCATTTAGAAGACCCAAAGTTAGCTCTTAGCAATATGGTAAAATCTGTTAGGATTGGTGGAAGTGTATTGATATGGGTTTATGGGTATGAGAACAATGAATGGATTGTTAAATATTTTAACCCCTTAAGAAATATGTTGTTTTCACGCCTCCCAATAAGTGTTGTACATTTTCTCTCTATTTTTCCAACTCTTTTTTTATATATTTATATAAGACTAACAAAAGGAAAAACCGAGTATATAAATTTAATAAGAAAATTTTCATTTTCTCATCTAAGATCAATTGTATTTGATCAAATGCTTCCCAAAATTGCTAATTATTATAAAGAAGAAGAGGTCAAATTTTTAATGGAGTCTGTAGGTCTGGTTGATATAAAAACTAATTGGGTTAATGAGATGTCCTGGGCCATTATAGGTAAAAAAGTAAATTAGCATTATTGCTTATATTTTTTTCCTGAAAAGAAGTTTATAAGTGAAGTTGTCGAATAATACATACAAATTTAATATAATAGTTTAGAAAAATATGGATATATCTATAACTGTACCTTTTTATAATGAAGAAGAGAGTGTTTCAATTTTTCATAATAAATTAAATAAAGTCATGCTTAAGTTAAATATGGCATATGAAATTATTTATGTAAATGATGGAAGTAGCGACCAAACAGGCGCTATTCTTAACCAAATAGCTACTAGTAATAGAAATGTTCAGGCTGTACACCTTAGGAGAAATTTTGGTCAAACATCAGCGATGATGGCCTCTATACAACAAACAAAAGGCGAGATTGTTATTACACTTGACGGGGACTTACAGAATGATCCAACAGATATACCTAAATTGATTGATAAAATCGAAGAAGGTTATGATGTTGTATCTGGCTGGAGAAAATATCGCAAAGAAGGGATTATTAGAAGGTGGCCATCTAGAATTGCCAATTGGCTGGTATCGCGCATAACTGGAGTACAATTACACGACTACGGCTGTACTTTAAAGGCTTATCGAGGGAGTATGTTGCGTAAGGTTAGACTTTATGGAGAGATGCATAGATTTATACCAATTTATGCAATGCAGTTTGGTGCAAATATAACGGAGTTGGTGGTTAAACATCATCCAAGAGAGTATGGTAAATCTAAATATGGAATAGGACGTGTTCCGAGAGTGATACTTGATATTATTGTGTTAAGATTTATGAGTAAAGCAATGGATCGCCCTATCCAATTTTTTGGTAAAATTGGAATTTATGCTATTTTATTATCATTTATTTTTGGTGCATTGACTATCTACCTTAAATTAGTTGAAAATATAGATTTTATCCTTACTCCGTTACCATTGCTGATTGCATTATTATTTCTTACCGGAATGATTTTTATAATGATTGGCTTACTTGGAGAGATCCAAATTCGAACATATTATGAGACGCAAAATCGGTTTCCTTTTGAAATCGATAAAATAGTAAGTATGAATTAATATGTGCGGTTTTGTTGGGTTTACCCGCCCTAAAAGCGATGAAGGGGCAGTACTTGATAGAATGCTTTCTTCTATATCTTATCGGGGTCCAGACCAGTCTAATATTTTAATAGATGAGACCTTTGCTGTTGGGCATAAAAGGCTTATAATTGTTAATCCAAATGGAGGTGTACAACCACGTAGTAATGCGCATAACAAAAATATTCTCGCATATAACGGAGAATTATATGGATATAATCTATTAGCAGTTGACCTGCAAAAAGAAGGTATACAACTTTCTGACTTATCAGATACAGAAGTATTGTTCCAGATGCTTCAGAATTATGGCGCAGAAAAAACACTTGATAAAATAGATGGGATGTTTGCATTTGTTTATCGTGATTTTCATACAGGTAATATTTTTTTAGCAAGAGATAAGCATGGTGAAAAACCACTTTATTACTCTATTCACAATGGCCGACTTTTTTTTGCATCTGAAATTAAGGCTATTCTACAACATCCTGAATTCTGTAATGTAGATATTGATATGCAATCTATTGATCAGTACCTTACTTTTGATTATATACCAGGATCAAAAACGTTGTACGATGGTATAAGGAAAGTACTTCCAGGTGAACTAATAATATTTAATAATAGAGATACTGTTAAAAAATTTTTTTATTACAGGCCAGTTGCTGATATAAATGATATTAAAATCAGCAATAAATTGAGCAACAATGAAGTTGTAGATCTTTTACAAGATAAGTTAGAAACCTCTGTACGCGATAGGTTAGTGGCAGATGTACCTATCGGTGTTTTTTTATCTGGAGGATTGGATTCATCATTGATTGCTGCAATAGCAGGTAATCTTTCACCAGGTATTGAAACATTCACAGTAAAATTTGATGGTTCTAGTTATGATGAGTCTGAAGAAGCCAGCCAAGTTGCTAAAAAATACGGCTTAAAACACCATTTATTACACTACAATGACGCTGACCTTGCTAGAGGGTGGGGCGATGTATCGGGGAAAATGGATGAGCCCTTTGCAGACGCCTCAATTATACCGACATATTTATTATGCAAGGGGGCGAAAGAGCATGTTAAGGTTGCACTTGGAGGTGATGGGTGTGATGAGTTGTTTGCAGGTTATCCAAATTTTAAAGCAATGTATTTTGCGCCATATTTACAATATATTAAAGGTAAAGCAGCTAAATCCATAGCATCTATGGTAGATAAATTACCATTATCCTCAACATATATGAGCCTACCATTTATACTGTCACAGTTGTCACACGGTTTTGGATATGAGGAGGTGAAACAATCATATTTATGGATGTCGCCTTTTTATAACCAAGAAAGAAAAGAACTATTTAATCATGCTAACTCACTTGACGTGGTGTTTAAGGAAATAAACAGTATTGTGGGAAGTATTAATAATTACAACAAAATGGATCTGATAACTAAACTGCAGACTAATTTTTTATCTAGTTATTTACCCGACGATATTCTGACCAAAGTTGATCGAGCCTCTATGTACAACAGTTTAGAGGTTCGATCTCCGTATTTATCATCAGAGTTTGTTAGATTGTCTCTCTCTTTAAGATCAAATTTAAAATTAAACGGACTAACAACAAAATATATTTTACGGAAACTAGCGTTAAAATATTTACCACCAAACATTGTATACAAAAAAAAACATGGCTTTGCACCACCTATTTCAAGGCTGTTGCGTGGTAGTTTACGTGAACAAGTAGAGTCTGTATTGCGAGATAAAAATAATTTTATAGCATCAATGTTTAATATGAATCAGATTGAAAATATACTCAAGGAACATATGACAGGCGTTCGTGATCATAGGAAGAAAATATGGTCTCTTTTTGTTTTATTTTCTATGGATAAAAAAACAAAATAATTTAGAAGGAAAAATAAAAAATATGAAAACTATATTGGACCATATGAGAAGTTTGTTAGATTCAGCATATTTATTTAATTTGCTTGAAAAGGTTGCTGGCGTGGGATCAGTAAGAAAAAGAATTATTAAAGATTTTGTTGCTCCATTCGATGGGGCATCTATATTAGATATTGGGTGCGGGACAGGTGCAATTCTTGATTATTTTCCTAACAACATCGATTATATTGGATTTGATATTAGTCATAAATATATAAACCATGCAAAAAATAAATATAAAAACCGTGGAAAGTTTTATTGTGCAAGTATTACTGACAATATAAATACATTATCTGAAAGTTCATTTGATTTTGTAATCTCATTTGGAGTTATCCATCACTTAAGTGATGATGACGCAACAATACTTATAAAAAAAGCAAAAAAATATCTTAAAAAAAATGGTATATTTATAACAATTGATCCAGTGTATGTTGATAATCAATCTACATTTTCCAGGTTGTTAATAGACAATGACAGAGGGGAATATGTTAGAGATACTGACGGATACATGTCATTATTTTTAGATGTATTTAGTAAGACTCAAGGTCTAGTAATCAATGACATGTTGACTTATAGCTATGATTACTATATTACACAATCTAAAAAATAATAGTATGTTGCTGGGGAGGGGTAAATGTCTGTAGTAAAAGTTGCCATTGTAATCATAATTAGCACCCTTATATTATATAGTGGTTATGACTGGGGACTGCCAAGCACTGAAAGAGCGCGTATTATTTTTGAAGATAAAAGTGAGCATTATGACTCAGTAGCTAGTTTAGAAGCAACTTATAAGGCAGAAAAGGAAAAAACTGGAAAAAAAATATACATAGATAATTATACTGAATATGTTGAATCCATGAGTTATGAAGCAGCCATAAATATGGGTATAGCAAGGTATTTAACTGTTCCTTATGCAGCAGATGATGCATTTGTTTTGAAGGCAATTAAGAACCTTGACCCATATAAATATGACTTTGACCCAAATTTTTATATTTATGGAGGTGGATTGATATATGCATCTGCACTAGCGTTAAAAATTTCTGAATTATCTGGATATGTAATATTAAAGCCAGATATTGCATTTTATTTAAAAAATCCAGAGATGATGGGAAGAATATATAAGGTACTTCGCTTACTAGTGCTTATTTTTTCGGTGATAGGTATATCTTTTGTATATATGTATACAGTAAAAAATCACGGCCAAGTAGTTGCTATACTGTCTACGATATTAATGTTGATAAATCCTGAATCAATGGCGTCTTCACATGCGATAGAACCTCATATGTATACACTTCTGTTCTTCGCTTTATCTCTGCTATATGCTTATAAATACTATATGTCAAATGCCCTTACTTACGATTTTATACCGGCAGCTATTTTTGCGGGATTTTCTATTGGTACACAGGCGAGCTCAATGTATATAGTCGTTCCTGTTATTATGTCTATTTTTATAGCATTCCGTAATAAAACAGAATCGCATCATTTAATAAGGGACATAGCATTTTATTTTATTATAGTGGCAGCTGTTGTGATTTTAATTAATCCATATTATGTAATTAATATTGAAGGATTTATTCAAGATTTTTATGTAGGAATGGAAAATCAAGTAGTGAACAACTCAATTAAGATATACGGCTGGGCGCCATATCAGATATCAATGTTTCTTTTGTTGCTGTTCATTGCGTCTTTTTTATATAGTATATTTATTTTGAGAAAAAAATATGTATTATTTTATTCTGGAATAGTTGTTCCGGCGATTATAATTTATTTTATTACTGGCCAGATTATGCAGTATATTTATCCATCTATAATGGTGTTCTCTATATTGTCAGCAGTAGTATTATTAGACATTTATAATCGTTTATTCCAACCATTTAAGAGATACTTTCTTGTACTTGTATTTTTTTTGATGATACTGTCTCCAGGGGTAAGGTCATTATATTATGCAATAAATTACTCTTATGATAACAGAGCGTACGCTGGTAAATGGGTGAAGAATAATATTGATGTAAATTCAAGTATAGGTATAACCTTCCCACCAACCAATTATGATACTGTGCCGTTTAACTATAAAAAGTATAAATTAATTGATATTGATTCAATTATTAGCAATAAAGACATGCCAAAGTATATTATTACAGTAAATAAAAAATTAACAGAAAATATTAAAAGTTATTATGGATTAGTTAAAGAATTTAAGCCTAATTCAATATTTGGTTATCACCCGGTATTAAAAGGAGAAGTTGCAGCAATTTACGCAAAGACAGTTAAAATATATAAAAAGAAAATTTGATAAATAATTTTAGGGTGGTGTCGGAGTAAGGTTGACATAGTTTAAAATTATAAATAAAAAGATATCTAATAGGTTCCTAAAATAATATTAATTTTGGGTTGGTTGTACAGAATAAAGGCGTGTTTAAACTTTACTTAAATTATTTAAAAATGAGAATTACGCATATTATTACTGATCTTGATACTGGCGGGGCAGAAATGATGCTATATAAATTGTTGGCTTCACTACGCGATGAAGCGTTGAATTCTTCAGTGATTATACTAATGGGTCGTGGAGTTATAACTAAACAGATTGAAGCGCTAGGTGTAAAGGTTGAGGCGCTTGATTTGAGACAGGGAGAATACCCCAGTTGGCAGGTTATTAAGAGATTAAGGTACTTTATACAAGACTTCAATCCAGATATTATCCAGGGTTGGATGTATCATGGAAATATAGCCGCTACCATTGCGGTTTTTTTATATCAGCCTATACGTAAAAAAGTAAAACTATTTTGGAATGTGCGACAGACTCTGTATGATCTTAAAAATGAAAAACCCCAGACTCGTTATTTGATTGTGCTGGGACGCTGGCTATCTTTTTTTGCACATAGTATTATTTATAATTCAAACCTTAGTGCAGAGCAACATTGTAATGCTGGATATTTGTCAAAAAAAACAAAGATAATCCCTAACGGCTTTGATTTGCAAAAATTTAAACCAGACCAACATCATCATCAGCAATTGTGTGAGGAATTAGGGGTTGCCGAAAGCGTGCTTTTAGTCGGGCATATATCCCGTTTACATCCAATGAAAGATCACCCAACACTTCTGCGGGCAATAGACCGTGTAGTAGACAGCTTATCTAGTACTGGCAGTAAGCAAGAGGTGCTGTTTTTATTAATTGGCCACGGTGTTACAAGTGAGCTGAGTAACAATCTAGCGATTCGTTTTTTAGGCGAGCGATCAGATATTCCAAAGATAATGTCAGCGTTAGATATAGTTGTTTCTTCCTCAGCCTGGGGCGAAGGGTTTCCTAATGTGATTGGAGAGGCGATGGCATCTGAAGTGCCTTGTGTTGTAACAGATGTGGGAGATTCAGCATATATTGTCGGTAAATATGGACGAGTCTGTCCAGTAGGAGATGACCAATGTATAGCTAGCTCACTCCTGCAGTTAATAGAGAATAAACAAGAGCGAAAAACAGCAGGGAAGCAGGCACGTAAAAGAATTAAAGAGAATTATTCGATGGATAAGATTAAAAAAGAGTATTTGAAGGAGTGGGGATTTTGAACAAAGTATTTTTAAAAATTACCAATAAAAATGTGCGGTTTTAGCGGTTTTCTTAATTTTAATCCTAACTGGGGCGACCCTTTAACTCTACTACAACAGATGGGAGATCAGCTTACTCATCGTGGCCCAGATGATTCTGGCATTTGGTTTGATAATGATTCTGGCGTGGGACTCTCGCATCGACGTCTTTCGATTATTGACCTTTCTGCACAGGGGCATCAGCCTATGTTTTCTACAAGTAGTCGTTTTGTGATTGCTTACAATGGCGAAATTTATAACCATCAGGAATTAAAAAAGGAGTTAATCCAAGCTAGGGTGGTTTTTCGTGGAGGTTCAGATACGGAAGTGTTACTTGCAGCAATTGAATCCTGGGGCATTAAACAAACGCTACAGCGCTGTATTGGAATGTTTGCATTTTCCCTCTGGGATAAAAAAGAACAAACGCTTTCGTTAGTGCGAGATCGAATGGGAGAGAAGCCACTTTATTACGGTTGGCAAGGAAAAGGTGCCAAGCGCACCTTTCTTTTTGGTTCAGAGTTAAAGTCATTGCGTCAACACCCAGCTTGGCAAGGTGGTATAGAGAGAGATGCTCTGGCTAATCTGCTACGCTATAACTATATTCCAGCACCACTAACTATTCATCCAGGGATTTTCAAGTTACGTCCCGGTTATCTCTTACAACTTAAGAAGAATAATAATGGAGATTGGAGTGAGCGAGAGGAATGCTGGTGGTCACTGCAAGAGGTTGCTCAGCAGGCCAGAAAAAATCCTTTTACAGGCAGTCGCGCAGATGCTGTTGATCACTTAGATAAGTTGCTACACGACGCAATTCAAGGACAAAGTTTAGCAGATGTGCCTCTAGGGGCGTTTCTCTCTGGTGGAGTGGATTCTAGTAGTGTGGCCGCTGTAATGCAAGCTATTTCCGATCATTCGATAAAGAGTTTTACCATTGGGTTTGAGAATTCTGCTTATGATGAGTCGGTCGATGCGCGCGCTGTGGCAAATCATCTGGGTACTGACCACCATGAGTGGATTGTAACTGCAAATGATGCACTCTCTTTAATTCCTCAACTACCAAGCTATTATGATGAACCATTTGCAGATGTCTCCCAAATCCCAACTCTGTTGGTTTCTGCTTTAGCTAAACAGAACGTTACCGTTGCACTTTCAGGCGATGGCGGCGATGAACTATTTGCAGGCTATAACCGGCATCAATGGGCACCAAAATTACTGCATAGAATGCAATATTTTCCAGAAGTGATTCGTAAAGCACTTGCAGTATTGATTGAATCTGCTTCGCCTAGTGGTTGGGATTATTTTTTTAAAATCATAGATCCGTTCCTGCCACGACAACTACGGGTCCGTCATCCTGGTGAGAAAATTCACAAAATAGCCATGTTGTTGAAGCAGAGTGGTGAGAGAGAGTTGTATGAAACGTTAGTAAGAATATGGCCTGATCCTATTCCACTACTGAATGGCAATAGCCATGATTTGGTAGGTAGCCATAAAAAGCTTTGGTCTATTGGAGGTAGTTTTACTGAGCGCATGACTTGCCTCGATACTGTCACCTATCTCCCCGATGATATCTTGACCAAGGTAGATCGGGCCGCTATGAGCAACAGCTTAGAGACTAGAGTTCCACTATTAGATCACCGTATCGTAGAGTTTGCCGCCCAACTTCCACTTTCTATGAAAATTCAAAAAGGAACTGGTAAATTGGTTTTACGAGAGCTTTTGGATAGGTATGTTCCTAGAAATTTAATTGAACGCCCCAAAAGTGGTTTCGGTATTCCGGTAGGGGAGTGGTTGAAAGGGCCATTACAAGAATGGACAGAAGATCTTCTATCTGAACAAAAGCTAAAAAATGGAGGATATTTTGATGTAAAACAGGTAAGAAAGGTCTGGGAGCAACACAGTAGTGGAAAAAAAAATCAACAATACCAATTATGGAGTGTATTAATGTTTCAAGCATGGCTTGATTCTAATTGAGAAAAGCCATTATTTAAAATATGAATAAAAAAATCGCAGTTTTACTTAAAATATTTATTTCTCTAGGACTAATGACTTTCTTAATTAGTCAAGTTGATTTTAGACAGATTTTTAGTATTTTAAAAAATGTAGATATTATTATGATTTTCTATGCATTGATTATGTTAATCATACAGGCGTTTGTTGCTACTGCTCGCTGGCAGTTTGTACTTAACTGTCAAAAGATAAAAATTAGTTATAAAAATATACTTAAGATTTTATGGTCAGGACTATTTTTTAATCAAGCAATGCCATCTAGTGTAGGCGGAGATGTTATCCGTGGATATTATTTAAAAAAAGAAGGAATGAGCCTTGGACGTGCAACATTAGGAGTATTAATGGATCGTTTATTTGGCATGATGGGCTTGGTTATATTGGTTTTGATCTCGCTCCCGTTACTTTTTGAATTGGTTGACGATACAACTGCCCAAACAGGAATATTATTTATTGCGTTGAGTGCCTCAATTGCTTTAATGATTATACTTTTTACAGACAAACTGCCTGGTAATTTTTCACATTTAAAGTTAATAGAAGGATTTTATTCATTGTCAAAAGATACAAGGCATTGTATAGTTAAGAACCATTGCGGGTTAATCATCATACCAGTCTCAATACTAATTCATATAATTTCAGTGACTACGGTAATGATTATAGCTGCCGGTTTAAATCTGAATGTGGATTTGTGGGGAGGGTTGTTAATATTTCCATTGGTATCACTAATGCTAGTGGCTCCAATCTCAATTGCTGGATGGGGGGTACGAGAGGGGGCAATGGTAGTAGGTTTTGGATATTTGGGCGTAGCACCAGAAGCAGCATTGGCGTTATCCATACTTTATGGCTTATCTGCTTTAATAGTTGCACTTCCTGGTGGAGTGGTATGGGCACTCAAGCGGAACCATGGCCCTAATTAAAAAAAATGA
>Ga0209449_1001763_pt1 | contig 10219 bp, 9 predicted proteins | sample SaaInlV_100m_DNA_5_FD_184671 | JGI IMG/M metagenome (GOLD analysis project Ga0209449, IMG submission 184671) | Marine microbial communities from expanding oxygen minimum zones in the Saanich Inlet - Saanich Inlet SI073_LV_200m_DNA (SPAdes) (version 2) | ecosystem: Environmental > Aquatic > Marine...
GACTAATAATGCTCCAAAATATCGAATCTCTATAACTGCTAAAAATGACATAGACTTCGATGAAATACCCTTCTAACTAACGGAAAATACTATGCAATCTGTAATGAAACATCAATTTAGCGAAGTACCTCACGCTAATATACAACGATCTTCTTTCGATAGATCTCACGGCTTCAAAACTACATTTGATGCCGGAAAACTCGTACCAATTCTCGTGGACGAAATCCTACCTGGCGACACAGTTAACTTAAACATGACGGGCTTTGCCCGTATGGCAACTCCAATCTTTCCTGTAATGGACAACGCATTCATGGACACGCATTTCTTTGCTGTTCCTGTGCGTTTACTATGGGACAATTGGCAAAAATTCAATGGTGAACAAACCAATCCAGGCGATTCAATCGACTACACAATCCCAACAATGACTTCTCCAGCCGGAGGCTATGACAATGAGTCATTATCTGATTACTTCGGAATCCCTACTCAAGTCGCAGGACTTGAACACTCATCTTTATGGCATCGTGCCTATAACTTGATCTTTAACGAATGGTATCGTGATCAAAACTTACAAGACTCTGTAACTACTTCTACATCTGATGGTCCAGATACTTCAACAGACTATGTAATCCAAAGACGTGGAAAACGTCATGATTACTTTACTTCATGTCTACCGTGGCCACAAAAAGGCGATGCCGTAAATTTACCTTTAGGAGAGAAAGCGTATGTCAAATGGGATTCATTTACTGATGGATTACCTGAAGACAAATATGCTGCTGCTTTCCAAGCTTCTGGTCATGGAGTATTAAATTACAGCTCAACATTGGCATCAAATGGATTTAATTTGCCTAATGCAGAATATCAAAATATGTATGCTGATTTGACTTCTGCAACTTCAGCAACAATTAACCAACTTCGTGAAAGCTTTGCTATTCAACACTTACTAGAAAAAACCGCTCGTGCCGGTTCTCGCTATACTGAAATCATCAAAGGACACTTTGGCGTAACTTCTCCAGATGCCCGCTTACAACGTCCAGAATATCTTGGCGGCGGTTCATCTCCTATTATCGTAACTCCTATTGAACAAACATCTTCTACTGATGCTACTTCTCCTCAAGGTAACTTAGCTGCTATGGCAACTTCTACCCTAAATGGACATGGCTTTACAAAATCCTTTACTGAACACTGCATACTAATCGGACTTGTATCCGTACGTGCTGACCTAACATATCAACAAGGTCTAGATCGCATGTTCTCTCGTTCTACTCGTTATGACTTCTTTTGGCCTTCACTTGCCAATATCGGCGAACAAGCCGTATTAAATAAAGAAATCTATGCCGACGGTACTTCCGCTGATGATGACATCTTCGGCTACCAAGAACGCTGGGCTGAATATAGATACAAGCCCTCAAAAATTACGGGTAAATTCCGTTCAAATGACGCGCAGAGCCTTGATGCATGGCATCTATCCCAAGAATTCGCAAGTCTTCCGACTCTTGGCTCTGACTTTATCGAAGAAAATCCTCCTCTTGATCGTGTGGTTGCAGTACCCTCTGAACCTCACTTCATCTTCGATTCATATATGAGAATGAAATCTGCGCGCCCTATGCCTACTTACTCAGTTCCAGGTTTGGATAAACTGTAATGGGATTAGGTTCATTCCTATCTTCTGCAGGTGGTGGCTCACTTATTGGCAGTCTTGCTACCGGTCTTCTTGGCCGGAGTTCTGCTAAATCTACTAATCGTGAAACTGAGCGTTTATCTTCAACCGCTCATCAACGTGCTACTAAAGACCTCCGTATGGCGGGTCTTAATCCTATCTTATCTGCTACTGGTGGTGCTGGTTCTGGTGCTTCTACTCCCCAGCTAAGAGATCCAATGGAATCTGCTACAAAAGGTGCTTCTCTTGGTGCTTCTTCTGCTCTTGCTTTACGTCGTGCTAATCAAGAAATAAAAAATCTTGAAGCGACTGAGTTATTAACTAAGGAACAAAAGAAAGCTATTAAATATGGTGTACCTGGTAAAACTCTTGGTACTGGTGCTATTGATGAAGTTCTAGGTATAGACGATTCTTCATCTGCCGCTTATGCTCTTGGCGGTGCGGCTTCTGCTTATGGCGCTTCTCAAATGTTTAAAAAAGGCGGCAAAAAAGTAAAAGCTTTTAAAAAAGCTGAAACTAAAACTAAAACAAAAACTAAAAAATCAAAAGGCGGTGGTTGGGATAACTCCCGCCTAAATCGATCTGGTAGAACCAATCGATCTAATATCTTTAGAAAATTCTAAAAGGAAAATACTATGAAAAATAAAACTTTAATTCGCTCCGCTTATGGCGAAAAACAAAAAGTAACAATAACTACCCTAGACGCTCGAGTAGAGCAATGTCATAGGGATGAATGCGACATTAACAAAATAATCGCTAAATACGACCGTACGGGCGTCTTAAACCATGTAAATGACTTCGAGGCTCGCTACGAAGATCTTACTGGTCTGGATTATCAAACAATGCTAAATACTGTGGCTAATGCCAACTCTATGTTCGAAGGCTTGCCGAGTGAAATCCGAAATCAATTTGCTAATGATCCTGCAAATTTCATCTCATTCATGGATGACGAAAATAATAATGAACAAATGTATGAAATGGGCTTAAAACAACGTCCTATTTCTGAACAAATTGTGAGCGAAGGCGAACCCAAAACCGAAGGTTTTGAACAGCCACAAAGTGGCGGAAATGCGCCGCAGGCAAAAGAGGCTGTAAAAACCTCTGAAACCTAATAAAACAACGGCCTGGAGACAGGCCGGCACAGTTACTCACTTGATGTAACTGTGCGGACTGACACCTCTACATGGTGGATGTCCTAAAAAAACACTAAAAATAAATCAAAAAATAATATGCCAATAATCTTAAAAACTGCTCTTAGATATCTTCTAAAATCACTTCTAATTCCTTGGCTAATTAAAAACCTTGATAACTGGACAACGTCCTTAAATAAAAAAATCATTAAACTTCTGGAGAATACAAATGATCAAACGTAAAAAACTTAACTACAAAAAATCTAAAAAAAGCTTTACTAAAACTGCTTCATCAGTACATAAAAAAAACGGTCGCGGTAAACCTATGCGCGGCGGTATCCGACTTTAATATAAATAATGCCTTGCTATCACCCGATGCAAGGATATAGGAGTCGAGCTGATGGAAAAACTATTGTCTTCAACCCCACTCATGGATGGGTTGATCGCCCTCTTACTATTCCTTGTGGCCAATGTGTTGGATGTCGTCTAGAACGATCACGCCAATGGGCTGTGCGCTGTGTACATGAAGCTTCGTTACACGAAGACAACTGCTTCATAACACTAACTTACAATAACGAGAGTCTGCCGGAGGACGGATCTCTCAATAAAAAACACTTCCAAGACTTTATGAAACGTCTTAGGAAAAAATATAAAAATAAAAAAATACGGTACTATCATTGCGGAGAATACGGAGATAAAAACTTCCGACCTCACTACCACGCAATAATCTTTGGTCTCGAATTCGATGACCAGAAACTATTTACCGTAAACAATGGGGAAAAATTATATACCTCTGAAAAACTCGAAAAACTCTGGCCGTTTGGTTTCTCAACAATCGGAACAGTAACATTCGAATCGGCGGCTTATGTCGCCAGGTATGTAATGAAAAAAGTGAATGGAAAGAACGCTAAGAATCATTACGAACGTGTTGATTCTAATACTGGTGAAATATATATTCTTGTGCCTGAGTACAACACAATGTCTCGCCGTCCTGGCATAGCTGCCGGATGGTTCGACAAATACAAAGACGATGTATATCCGTCTGATAATATTCACTTACGCGAAAAAACCTTTCGCCCCCCTAAATTCTATGATAAGATGTATGAACATCTAATGCCTAATGAAATGGAAAAAATCAAAATGCAAAGGATGAAAAACATGCAAAAGCATGCAAAAGATAATACTGCGGAAAGGCTCGCAGTAAAAGAGCAAGTAAAAAATGCTCAATTAAATAAACTAATAAGATCAATCTAGGAGGTCTAACAATGCAACATAAAATCTTTACAATCTTCGACAACAAAGCGGAAGCGTACTTCCCTCCGTTCTATCTACCACAAACGTCTATGGCTATTCGTCAATTTGGCGATATGGTAAATGACGATAATTCACAAATCTCTAAACATCCTTCTGACTATACTTTGTTCGAGCTTGGCGAGTGGAACGACAACACTGCCGAGTTCTTAGAACTCAATAAAAAATCTCTTGGTAATGGTGTGGAGTTCATAAGTAATGAAACAATTACTGAATAAAATTAAAGATCTGTTATTTTCGCAAGAAAATGACGATCAAGAAAAAGCGTTATACTTAACGCAATATATTCACTTATATCATCCGGAGGAATGATGGAATATGATAATAAAAACAAGGGTGCTGTATGGCAACGTGAAACGCCATCATCTAAACACCCTAATCTAACTGGAAAACTTGACGTCGATGGTCAAGAATACTTCATATCTATGTGGGAAAACAAAACCTCGACTAATAACGCTCCAAAATATCGAATCTCTATAACTGCAAAAAATGACATAGACTTCGATGAAATACCTTTCTAACTAACGGAAAATACTATGCAATCTGTAATGAAACATCAATTTAGCGAAGTACCTCACGCTAATATACAACGATCTTCTTTCGATAGATCTCACGGCTTCAAAACTACATTCGATGCCGGAAAACTCGTCCCTATTCTCGTGGACGAAATCCTACCTGGTGACACAGTCAACCTAAACATGACGGGCTTTGCCCGTATGGCAACTCCAATCTTCCCTGTAATGGACAACGCATTTATGGACACGCATTTCTTTGCTGTTCCAGTGCGTCTACTATGGGACAATTGGAAAAAATTCAATGGTGAACAAACCAACCCAGGCGATTCAATCGACTACACAATTCCAACAATGACCTCTCCTGCCGGAGGCTATGACAATGAGTCATTATCCGATTACTTCGGAATCCCTACTCAAGTCGCAGGACTTGAACATTCATCTCTATGGCATCGTGCCTATAATTTGATCTTTAACGAATGGTATCGTGATGAAAACTTACAAGACTCTATAACTACTTCTACATCTGATGGCCCAGACTCACCAACTGACTATGTAATTCAAAGACGTGGAAAACGTCATGATTACTTTACTTCATGTCTACCGTGGCCACAAAAAGGCGATGCCGTAAATTTACCTTTAGGAGAGAAAGCGTATGTCAAATGGGATTCATTTACTGATGGATTACCTGAAGACAAATATGCTGCTGCTTTCCAAGCTTCTGGTCATGGAGTATTAAATTACAGTTCAACATTGGCATCAAATGGATTTAATTTGCCTAATGCAGAATATCAAAATATGTATGCTGATTTAACTTCTGCAACTGCTGCAACAATCAACCAACTACGTGAAAGCTTTGCTATTCAACACTTACTAGAAAAAACTGCTAGAGCTGGCTCTCGCTATACTGAAATCATCAAAGGACACTTTGGTGTAACTTCTCCCGATGCCCGCTTACAACGTCCAGAATATCTTGGCGGCGGCTCATCTCCAATCATCGTAACTCCTATCGAACAAACATCTTCAACAGATGCTACTTCTCCTCAAGGTAACCTTGCTGCTATGGCAACTTCTACCTTAAATGGACATGGCTTTACAAAATCCTTTACTGAACACTGCATACTAATCGGACTTGTTTCCGTACGTGCTGACCTAACATATCAACAAGGTCTTGATCGCATGTTCTCTCGTTCTACTCGCTATGACTTCTTCTGGCCTTCACTTGCTAATATCGGTGAACAAGCCGTATTAAACAAAGAAATCTATGCTGACGGTACTGCCGCTGATGATGACATCTTCGGCTACCAAGAACGCTGGGCTGAATATAGATACAAGCCCTCAAAAATTACGGGTAAATTCCGTTCAAATGACGCGCAGAGCCTTGATGCATGGCATCTATCCCAAGAATTCGCAAGTCTTCCGACTCTTGGCTCTGACTTTATCGAAGAAAATCCTCCTCTTGATCGTGTGGTTGCAGTACCCTCTGAACCTCACTTCATCTTCGATTCATATATGAGAATGAAATCTGCGCGCCCTATGCCTACTTACTCAGTTCCAGGTTTGGATAAACTGTAATGGGATTAGGTTCATTCCTATCTTCTGCAGGTGGTGGCTCACTTATTGGCAGTCTTGCTACCGGTCTTCTTGGCCGGAGTTCTGCTAAATCTACTAATCGTGAAACTGAGCGTTTATCTTCAACCGCTCATCAACGTGCTACTAAAGACCTCCGTATGGCGGGTCTTAATCCTATCTTATCTGCTACTGGTGGTGCTGGTTCTGGTGCTTCTACTCCCCAGCTAAGAGATCCAATGGAATCTGCTACAAAAGGTGCTTCTCTTGGTGCTTCTTCTGCTCTTGCTTTACGTCGTGCTAATCAAGAAATAAAAAATCTTGAAGCGACTGAGTTATTAACTAAGGAACAAAAGAAAGCTATTAAATATGGTGTACCTGGTAAAACTCTTGGTACTGGTGCTATTGATGAAGTTCTAGGTATAGACGATTCTTCATCTGCCGCTTATGCTCTTGGCGGTGCGGCTTCTGCTTATGGCGCTTCTCAAATGTTTAAAAAAGGCGGCAAAAAAGTAAAAGCTTTTAAAAAAGCTGAAACTAAAACTAAAACAAAAACTAAAAAATCAAAAGGCGGTGGTTGGGATAACTCCCGCCTAAATCGATCTGGTAGAACCAATCGATCTAATATCTTTAGAAAATTCTAAAAGGAAAATACTATGAAAAATAAAACTTTAATTCGCTCCGCTTATGGCGAAAAACAAAAAGTAACAATAACTACCCTAGACGCTCGAGTAGAGCAATGTCATAGGGATGAATGCGACATTAACAAAATAATCGCTAAATACGACCGTACGGGCGTCTTAAACCATGTAAATGACTTCGAGGCTCGCTACGAAGATCTTACTGGTCTGGATTATCAAACAATGCTAAATACTGTGGCTAATGCCAACTCTATGTTCGAAGGCTTGCCGAGTGAAATCCGAAATCAATTTGCTAATGATCCTGCAAATTTCATCTCATTCATGGATGACGAAAATAATAATGAACAAATGTATGAAATGGGCTTAAAACAACGTCCTATTTCTGAACAAATTGTGAGCGAAGGCGAACCCAAAACCGAAGGTTTTGAACAGCCACAAAGTGGCGGAAATGCGCCGCAGGCAAAAGAGGCTGTAAAAACCTCTGAAACCTAATAAAACAACGGCCTGGAGACAGGCCGGCACAGTTACTCACTTGATGTAACTGTGCGGACTGACACCTCTACATGGTGGATGTCCTAAAAAAACACTAAAAATAAATCAAAAAATAATATGCCAATAATCTTAAAAACTGCTCTTAGATATCTTCTAAAATCACTTCTAATTCCTTGGCTAATTAAAAACCTTGATAACTGGACAACGTCCTTAAATAAAAAAATCATTAAACTTCTGGAGAATACAAATGATCAAACGTAAAAAACTTAACTACAAAAAATCTAAAAAAAGCTTTACTAAAACTGCTTCATCAGTACATAAAAAAAACGGTCGCGGTAAACCTATGCGCGGCGGTATCCGACTTTAATATAAATAATGCCTTGCTATCACCCGATGCAAGGATATAGGAGTCGAGCTGATGGAAAAACTATTGTCTTCAACCCCACTCATGGATGGGTTGATCGCCCTCTTACTATTCCTTGTGGCCAATGTGTTGGATGTCGTCTAGAACGATCACGCCAATGGGCTGTGCGCTGTGTACATGAAGCTTCGTTACACGAAGACAACTGCTTCATAACACTAACTTACAATAACGAGAGTCTGCCGGAGGACGGATCTCTCAATAAAAAACACTTCCAAGACTTTATGAAACGTCTTAGGAAAAAATATAAAAATAAAAAAATACGGTACTATCATTGCGGAGAATACGGAGATAAAAACTTCCGACCTCACTACCACGCAATAATCTTTGGTCTCGAATTCGATGACCAGAAACTATTTACCGTAAACAATGGGGAAAAATTATATACCTCTGAAAAACTCGAAAAACTCTGGCCGTTTGGTTTCTCAACAATCGGAACAGTAACATTCGAATCGGCGGCTTATGTCGCCAGGTATGTAATGAAAAAAGTGAATGGAAAGAACGCTAAGAATCATTACGAACGTGTTGATTCTAATACTGGTGAAATATATAGTCTTGTGCCTGAGTACAACACAATGTCTCGCCGTCCTGGCATAGCTGCCGGATGGTTCGACAAATATAAAGACGATGTATACCCGTCTGATAATATTCACCTACGCGAAAAAACTTTTCGCCCCCCTAAATTCTATGATAAGATGTACGAACATCTAATGCCTAATGAAATGGAAAAAATCAAAAAGCAAAGGATGATAAACATGCAAAAGCATGCAACTGATAATACTTCGGAGAGACTCGAAGTAAAAGAGCAAGTAAAAAATGCTCAATTAAATAAACTAATAAGATCAATCTAGGAGGTCTAACAATGCAACATAAAATCTTTACAATCTATGACAACAAAGCGGAAGCTTACTTCCCTCCGTTCTATCTACCCCAAAAGTCTATGGCTATTCGCCAATTTGGCGATATGGTAAATGACGAAAATTCACAAATCTCAAAACATCCTGCTGACTATACTCTGTTCGAGCTTGGCGAGTGGAACGACAACACAGCTGAGTTCGTAGAACTTAGCAAAACTTCTCTCGGTAACGGCGTGGAGTTCCTATCAAATGAAGAAATTTGATAACAAAAACAAGGGTGCAATCTGGGAGGCCGATAAGGTCTCCGACAAGCATCCCGATCTAACTGGCTCTATTAATATAGATGGTAATGATTACTTTATCTCTGCATGGGAAAATCATGCCAATACTAATAATGCCCCAAAATATCGTCTATCTGTTACAGCTAAGTCTGACATAGACTTTGACGATATACCTTTCTAACTACTGGATAATAATATGCAATCTGTAATGAAACACCAATTTAGCGAAGTACCACACGCTAATATTCAACGATCTAGCTTTGATAGATCTCACGGCTTTAAAACTACGTTTGATGCCGGAAAACTCGTCCCTATTCTTGTGGACGAAATACTACCTGGTGACACAGTCAACCTAAACATGACGGGCTTTGCCCGTATGGCTACTCCAATCTTCCCAGTAATGGACAACGCATTTATGGACACGCATTTCTTTGCTGTTCCAGTGCGTCTACTATGGGATAATTGGCAAAAATTCAATGGTGAACAAACTAATCCAGGCGATTCAATCGACTTCACAATTCCTACAATGACTTCTCCAGCCGGAGGCTATGACAATGAGTCATTATCCGATTACTTCGGAATCCCAACTCAAGTCGCAGGACTTGAACACTCATCTTTATGGCATCGTGCCTATAATTTGATCTTTAACGAATGGTATCGTGATCAAAATTTACAAGATTCTATAACTACTTCTACATCTGATGGCCCTGATTCTTCAACAGACTATGTAATTCAAAGACGTGGCAAACGTCATGATTACTTTACATCATGTCTACCGTGGCCACAAAAAGGAGACTCGGTATCTTTACCTCTTGGTACTAGTGCTCCCGTTTCTGGTGCTTATGCATTCGATGCTTCAATTAATTCAGATAATTTAATTAATATTTCAGATCCAAATGATTTAAATGTTGCTAAAGGATTAAGCGTTTTCGGTACTAATCTTTATGCAAACTCTACTGTTTCGGGTGATGGTATTCAATTATATGCTGATCTTTCAGATGCTTCTTCTGCAACAATTAACCAACTACGTGAAAGCTTTGCTATTCAACACTTACTAGAAAAAACCGCTCGTGCCGGTTCTCGTTATACTGAAATCATCAAAGGACACTTTGGTGTAACTTCTCCTGATGCCCGCTTACAACGTCCAGAATATCTTGGTGGCGGCTCATCTCCTATTATCGTAACTCCTATCGAACAAACATCTTCAACAGATGGTACTTCTCCTCAAGGTAATCTTGCTGCTATGGCAACTTCTACCTTAAATGGACACGGCTTTACAAAATCCTTCACTGAACATTGCATACTAATCGGACTTGTTTCCGTACGTGCTGACTTAACATATCAACAA
>Ga0209449_1001775_pt1 | contig 10159 bp, 7 predicted proteins | sample SaaInlV_100m_DNA_5_FD_184671 | JGI IMG/M metagenome (GOLD analysis project Ga0209449, IMG submission 184671) | Marine microbial communities from expanding oxygen minimum zones in the Saanich Inlet - Saanich Inlet SI073_LV_200m_DNA (SPAdes) (version 2) | ecosystem: Environmental > Aquatic > Marine...
TAGAGGCATCGGCCTCAAGGCAATCAGATAATGGCTGGACCTCTCTCATATGAGAGGGGATGGGATCAAGAATAAACAGATTCTTCAAATCTGTCAGAACAAGCGCTATCCCCTCTACAATCTCCTGACGAGGCATCTGTGTTGAGAGCTGGTAGAGAACCGCACTGGTACGTGCACTGGGTACTGGCTTGCCTCTTTTTTCATTGTGGAGACGAGCCGTAATTGAAGGTGCCTCTTGATCACAGGGGTCTGTTGAAAACAGCTTCACTCGATAAGGACTTTGATCCGTTTTTGGCCGATATTTCATCCTGACCAGTGACTCTGAGCTAATCAGCGCAGACCTGCCCGTAACCTCAACCTCAATTTTATAGTGATACTCTGTACGACTCTCCTCGTTTGAGCTACAGACCACACCCAGAGTGAAACGGCTCTCCGGCTTACGAGGTGCCCACTCAAGTCCACCTCTAATACCGGAGATATTGGCATCGCCATTGAGAACAGATGTAATAGAGAGGCCCGAAGAGACCCTGTTCAAGAAGGCAAGCGCATCCAGGGCATTTGATTTCCCACTGGCATTGGCTCCAATAAGCACCGTTAGCGGATCGATATGCAAGACCGCATCACGAAAGCTTTTCCAGTTATTCAGAGTAATTGTTTTTATCACTGCCTTCTGCCTCCACCGTCTGACTCATTTCTATAACACATACATTAACCCCAAACCCATTAAGCCTTTTCCAAACAACAAACTAATTAGAAGTTTTATGTTTAAATGTTAGAACAGGCACTGATCATGCTCCTGATCATGCTCCTTGATGCAACCAGCTTCCTCGATGAGTTCTACATTCCAAATGGTTGCATCTAGACACCTTTTTCCTATTCCCCACGATTCATGGATACCGCCTTCAAACGACCCGCGCGATACGCCTCCCAGTTTTTGAGTAGCATGAACGATCATCGTGATAGCCACACACCCTTTTTCGCATCATCAAAATAATTTAGTTGAACCATTACCCGTATGCACCTATTATCTTAGATAGCTCATCTACCATGTGTGGAAGGAGTAACGAAGCCGTCCTCCGGGGCGGCTTCAGCCTTTCTGAGCCGTTGTCCGGCAATACTCTTCATACTCTCTCTGCAGCTTCCTCTGCTGATGTTCACGTTCCACAGGGTATGCTGTCCACGGCAGGATGTATTTTCCACGGTCTGCCAAAACAACCAGATAACTATCTTCCTCAAACCATAAACAGATCCGTTCTCCACCCTTTCGTGTGTTTCGCCATACCTTAATGGCAGCATCTGTACTGTTCTCAATAATCGGTCGTGGCCACCGTATTCTCTCGCAACGTCGAAAGTCAGGGGTACGCTCCTCCTCAACAGCCCCTTCCTGAATCATATGCCAGAAAGTCGCTTCTTTCCCTCTCGTCTCTGGATACTTCTTTAACCCTAACCGACTTCCTTGAAAAATGGGCTTATCCTCTACAAAGTCAGCCCAGAAAAAAGCATACACTGCATCAAGATAAGCATCCCAGTCACCGCTGTAATCAGCAAATAAGACTAGCGGTGGCAACCATTCCGGGGTATCACTCATTGAACAAACTCCAGTGCCCGCCAGACAAAGAGATTAACTTTATCCTCCCTTAACAAAGTAGATCGAGTTAAGTCGTATCCTGACCTCTCACGCATTCTACTAACAAGTGCATCTTTTCCAGCATTACCACTCAAACCACGATTAAGATAAGAGATTGCACCAATTAGTAAATCAGCTAACTGCAGCTGTTCCAGCTCATGAGAATGCACCTGTTGTAAACGCTCGATCACACTCCGAGAGAAGTCATACACGTTATTACACAGTACATCATGCAATTTAGCCGCTTTTTCTGTTCCCCTCGTATCTTTGATATCAATATAAACACGGTAACGTGAATCAGGGCTGATAATCACCTTTAGCATGTCAAAGTACATTTTGTAGTACCACTTATCATGGTCCTGACCGGAAACAGCACCATGACTCAGCTTTGTCTTGTCAGGTACAACCAGCCCACGAAAGTGAAGATCATCATCATCAAAGAAATAATCAAGAAGGTCCAGATAAAAACCCTTCTTCCCCGGACCAACTTTTGTCCATTTCACCTCAAAATCAGATGGCAACCCATGCTTCTGTTTAATCTCACGAAGCCTAACAGCAATCTCTCGCCTTTTATCCAAGGGGCACCATATAGCCCCTAGCACCATGGCTTTCTGGTGGTCATGCTCCAAGTGGCAGGATTCATCGCAGTAGATGTTGTAGATTTCGCTCATGCGGCTACCTCTACATCACTTAATGAAGTTGTTCCAGAGATCAGTTTTGGCAAAACCAGATCACGCTGCTTCTTTAGCTGTGCGATTTGACGCTCCAGCTTATATTTCTGTCTTTCAACGGGCTTTGCAAGCTCCCCAAACAAAGAGCAGTGCTCGCTATGTGGCAAAACAATTTTTTTTGCAACAAACTCAGGCCAATGCCCCTTGTAATCATTAAACTCAATCACATCTTTTGTAGCAAAGTGCAACCAATATAGGTCGCGCTCTCGCTCCCCCTCAATGGGCCTAAAAGGAAGAACATTCTGTATAGCAGAGAATGCGTACTGGATGATTTTTTGATAGCAGGTGTGGTTTGCGAAAACTATTATTGGTTCATCTTCTGTCGCAACAACACCCGGCTCATCATTATGATACCCAATTACACCGCTTTTACCCTGATCCAATATTGGGACTCCACCTTCTGGCAGAGCTGTCTTATTGTTGTATTTCTTTCCAACTTGATACCTTTTAACCATTTCTTCAACAACTACAATTTCCCATCCCTCTGGAATCTTACCCAGCGGTGAATCGATAAATTTTATGCTTTCATGGCCGGGAAAACGGAAGTTGACAAACCATTCTCGGTAGAGAGATTGCACCATCTCTTCGAGTATGGCGATACGGCGGTTGTTATTTTCAATTAGGTTATCGTATACCTCCAATACACTTGCGATATTTTCCTGCTCCTGTACGGGAGGGATTTTCACATCAAGCATATGAAGATAGTTGCGATTTACACCAGGAACAGCACCTGCAACATTCTGACCAGAAAAATTTAGCTGCGTTAGGAAATAGCTAATGAACCGGGGATTATTTCCCTTAAAGTCCTTTACATAAAGGGCTGTATTTAGCGGCCAGAAATCACGATCAACATAGAAAACTTCACCCAGTGTTCCATATCGGCCAGTCACAACACCTGGTGCTTTTACTTTTGGCTCATTGTGCGTTCCCGATTCACCTGATGAAGAAATGATCGGTACTTTTCCAGAGATCCTTTTCGACTTTGGGAGGTCATATCCTCTTTTTAGCTCAATAACATCGCCAAGTTTGCATGATACCCATGATGTCGTTATTGCTCTCATCAGGTCACAGCCCCCAAAATCCTCACCACATTCCCAGCAATCACCTGTTCCAACTCATGCGCCTCCGCATTCAACACCTCCAGCTCCTCCTGCAGCGTCTCCAGCTTCTCTGCAAAGATCTCATCACTCTCCTCTTCCTCTTTCGCTACCCCCACATAACGACCGGGATTGAGGCTCCACCCCTGCTCTTCAATCTCTTGCAGGGTTGCGACTTTACAGAGGCCGGGAATGTCTTGGTAGCCCCCTTCGGTAAAGTGGTTTTCAATGCTCCACTCTCCACCATTTTCATCGTCAGGGTGGTTTTCAAGGTAAGTGTTGTCGGGTTGCTCTCCCCGATAAAGACGGACAATGTTGGCGATGAAGTTGAGCTGTTCGCTGTTAAAGTCGCGCACCGCACGGGTGACCTGTCGGTAAACATGGCGGGCATCGATGAAGAGGACGGTATTGCTACCCCGATGAATTTCACCTTCCCCTCTATCCTCAGCTTTGGCCTCCTGCGTCACTCTACCTCCTCCCTCCATGGAGTCGCCTCCCTGATGGAGGGGAGGTAAGTGGGCCTTGCCCTTGTCAAAGAACCAGAGGCTACAGGGGAGGGTTACGGTGTAGAAGAAGTTGCTGGAGATGGCGACCATCACATCCACCGCTCCGGTTTGTATCAGTTGTTTGCGGATCTCCATCTCTGAGGCGCGGGCATCGGAGGCGGAGTTGGCCATGACAAATCCGGCGCGTCCCTTTTCGTTGAGGGCGGCGTGGAAGAGCTGTATCCAGAGGTAGTTGCCGTTGTCGGTGCGCGGCATTCCAAAAGGGAAGCGGGCCTTGTCATCCTGTAGCCGCTCTTTCTGGATAGCATCAACATTAAACGGGGGGTTGGCCATCACGAAGTCGAACTGTCCGGCACAGCTGTGGAGGTCGTCGTAGTAGGAGTTGCCCTCTTTGATATCCCCTTGCAGGCCATGGACGGCGAGGTTCATTTTGGCAAGGCGCACGGTGTCGCCGGTCTTCTCTTGCCCAAAGCAGGAGAGTTCATCCCCTGCGTTGTGGTTGTGCCCTTCGACAAAGGCGGCGCTCTGTACGAACATGCCGCCGGAGCCACAGGCGGGGTCGAATACTTTGCCGTGGTAGGGTTCGATGATCTCGGCAATAAGCCGTACCAATGGGCTGGGGGTGAAGAATTCACCACCACCCTGCCCCTCGGCACGGGCGAATTGGGTAAGGAAGTATTCGTAGATGCGCCCGAAGACATCGGAGCCAAAATCAAAACGGATGTTGGCAAAGTTCTTCAACAGGCTGGCGAGGATGTCGTTGTCGAAGCGGGTGTAGGTTTTGGGGAGGGTATCTTTGATCGCCTCGTTCTCGGCCTCCAGCGCCTTCATTGCATCATTGACCGCCTTGCCGAGATCTTCCCCTTCGGGCTGCTCAAGCAGGTTAGAGAAGAGTGCCGCTTCGGGGACGTACATCGCCCCTTCGGCCTGAATGGCGGTCTTGAGGTCGTTGCTGGCGCTTCTTCTGCGCTTGCTCTGCTTTTCGGCAATACGCTGACTCGCTTGTTGGTAGCGATATTCGGCGTAACGCAGGAAGATCAGCCCCAGTACTGGGCGGGAGTACTCTTGTGAGGTGAGGCCGGTATTGGCACGGAGTTGATCAGCAGCGGCCCAGAGGCGGTTTTCAAGTGCTTGTATGTTGGCGAATTCGGACATCCCTGTTCCCTGATTACGCTTATGTAACAATTTGTTACAAATTATTCTCTATGATTATCTGGGGTACCCTACCATAGATTGAAGTACGCTCACATCTCAAAGGTTTTTCTCTTATTGGAGGGTTTATCATTCGATCAATCCACTGCTGACTCTTTCAGTAAGATTCGAGCCAAACTATATCAGCAAGAAAAACCAATAGCCCCTTACGACATGATGATTGCCGGATATGCGCGATCATCGGGGTTGGTGCTCGTAACCGACAATACAAAAGAGTTCCGTAGTGTGCTCAGTTTAATGGTTGAAAACCGAGCTTGGGGTCACTTCAGCTAGTTGACTTCCAGACGCGTGAAAAATCGAGATTGAAACTGCACACCCCAAGATCAAACTCAAAGGTCTCCTCTACAACATCTGCTGCCTTAACAAAGCGACCATCCTGTAGTCGGTAGATTTTTGCGATCCGGTCTTCATGGTTGACGATAGCGTAATACTTCACCCCTTCGGACTCGTAGAGGCGATATTTGAGGTTACGGTCCCGCTCTGATGTGCTGGGCGAGAGGATCTCAAATATCAGCTCTGGAGCACGGCTGATGTAATTAGGGTGATCCGGTTGGTGGCAGACCACCATATTATCTGGCTGAACGACCGTTGAATCATCAATTTTCCAATCTACTGGCAACAGAGCCAAGCAGGGTTCGCACTGCTCTACGGCCTCTTCAAGCAGCCGAGCCAGACGGCTAGAGGTTGATTGGTGTTCAATCGAAGGCGCTGGCGACATCGCATAGGGCACCCCCTCAATCAACTCCCATCGCCCTTCCCAGAGGAGGTAGTCCTCATAGGTGTAATGGGGTAGATCTTCAGTGCGCGCGATATTCATAGCGGTTTATCTTACTCTCAACACACGTTACAGATCAATCTACCACAGGATCAAACAACATCTGCAGGTCCTCTGCGCTGAACTTCCCACCTGTTGCAGCCTTTCCGTCCCCATAGAGCCCTTCGACCAGTGCACTTTTGCGCTGCTGTAGCTCCAGTATTTTCTCCTCTACGGTATTAGCGGTGATAAATTTATAGACGAAGACGGAGTTGGTTTGCCCGATGCGGTGGGCGCGGTCGGTGGCCTGATTCTCTACTGCGGGGTTCCACCACGGATCATAGTGGATTACGGTATCGGCGGCAGTGAGGTTGAGGCCAGTACCACCCGCCTTGAGGCTGATCAGAAACAGGGGTACCTCTCCTGCCTGAAAACGCTCTACTGGAGTGGCGCGGTCTCTGGTCTGACCGGTCAATTTTACGTAGTCGATCTTCTTCTTTTTCAGTTCATCTTCAATCAGTTTGAGCATGGAGGTGAATTGGGAGAAAAGCAGCACCCGCCGCCCCTCTTCGAGCATCTCTGGCAGCAGGTCCATCAACATCTCCAGCTTCGCCGATTTTTTCACATTTTTTGCCGCATCGAGTTTGAGCAGTCGCGGATCACAGCAGACTTGGCGCAGCTTGAGTAGCGCATCAAGGATGATGATATGGCTGCGGTTCAACCCCTTTCGCTCCACCTCTTTTTTGATCTTTTTGTGCATCGAGAGGCGGATCGACTCGTAGAGTTTACTCTGCACCCCCTCCAGCTCAACAGAGCGAATAATGGTGCTCTTTTCAGGCAGCTCTAGCACCACCTCCTGTTTGCTACGACGCAATAGAAATGGGGAGATGCGGCGCTGTAGAATGTGTTGACGGTGGCTATCTCCGCGCTTTTCAATGGGGTTGCGGTACTGCTGACGAAACTGTTTCTCATCCCCCAGCAGCCCCGGATTGAGGAAGTGCATCAGTGACCAGAGCTCTCCGAGGTGATTCTCCATCGGGGTTCCACTGAGACAGAGGCGGTGCTGCGCCTGGATCTGATGGACCAGCTGGGTCACCCGCGCCTTGGGGTTTTTGATCACCTGCGCCTCGTCGAGAATGAGCAGGTAGTAGTCGTGACTGAGCAGCTCTTCATGGTCTCGTGTCACCAGTGGATAGGTGGTGAGCACGATGTCGCTCTCACTGATCTCACAATAACGCTCTTTTCGATCGGCACCATGCAGCACCGTCACCCGCAGATCGGGTGCAAAACGTGCCGCCTCGGATCGCCAGTTGACCATCAGACTGGTTGGGGCCACCACCAGAGAGGGGCCTTGCATCCGCCCACTCTGTTTCTCTAACAGAAGATGGGCCAAGGTCTGTACCGTCTTTCCCAGCCCCATGTCATCGGCCAATACCCCACCCAACCCCATCTCTCGCAGAAACTGGAGCCAGGAGAGGCCGGTCTGTTGGTAGTCTCGCAGCTCGGCATGAAACTGTTGCGGTGGGGCCGCCACTTCAATGCCGTTAAAATCTCGCAGTTTTTTACCGAGGTCAAGCAGCCGATCTCCCCCCAACCAGCGCAGGTGGGCGGCACCCTCTGCCGCCTGCAGGTCGGCCATGCGCGCCGCCTCCAGACGATTGAAGCGGATACGTCCCTGCTCATCCAGTGGGCGCTCGTCATAGAGCTCAATCAAGGTACTGAGGATGGTGCGCACCTTCCCCAGGTAGATCGGTAGTAGGCGCCCATCATCCAGACGCACCACTATTTTCTGCTCATCCGGCATCTGTTTGAGCTGCTCTAGGGTGAGATCATTCGGCAGGTTTGCGACAAACTGCGCCAGTATCGGCAGCAGTGAAACCCGCTGCCCATCGATATCAACCTCTAACCCCAGAGTAAACCAGTCACTCTCTGACTCATCCAGCTCGGCGTACCACCCTTCAGGCTCTTCAGCGAACGTCCAATCCCAATCCTCTGAAAACTCAATTATCCACCCCTGTTTGCGCAGCTTGGGCAGCTCATCCAAGCAGAAGTCGATAATTTTACCCTCTCCCCCAATAAAGGTGAGGCTGTCGATGTATCGATCATCAACCTGAACATCATCCTCACCATACATCAACGACTCCACCTCGAACATAAAGGGGGTCAACTGCGCTCTGTAGTTCTCCTCTTGCTCTTCATCACGCGGGATCTGTAAACGCTCGCTCCCCCGATGGGACCAGAGTATCGTAGCCTCATCCTCAAAATCGACAATCACTCCATCATAGTCAAACTGCAGCTCTACCATCGGTAGCGACTGGGCATAGTACTCCGGCTCCTCACGCCACCAATATTGGTCATCCTCATCTTCAATCTGAATCACCCCCATAAAGAGCCGCAATCTGGGCCGTGGCTCCACCTCGTGCAACTTCACCGGAGTCACTTTACGAGGCCTTGGGATGGCCGTCAGTTGCTGCTGTTTTTCCAGCTTCTGTTGTAACTGGGCCACCTGCTCTGGCGGAACCGCTGGCAACTGGTCCAGCCGGGCCAGCAGCTGGGGGGGATATTCACTCTGCAGGCACCCAACCTCCTCCGTCATAGGTATCCGGTAGTAGGGAGGGTCCAACAGCAGAACCATCACCTCTTCAACATCCGCCACCTTCGCCTGCAGCTTCTGCTCTCCATGCACATCCTCTTCCCACCTCAACTGCATCGGTTTAGGTTCGATGAGTGACAGCGGGGCACTCTCAATGCTCTTCCAGAAGCTGCGCCCGGTTGCGACTACCTTCTCAAAAATCTCACCGCTCTCCTCCCCCTGTAGCGCACAGCGACCCGAGTTAAAGTCGTTCTGTGAGTGGAGATAGAGCTGACGTAACAGTTTTACATCTTCGGGCAAGACAGCCTCAGGCGGTGTACCTTGTAGCGTGGTGTAAGGGGAAAAGCTCTTGATCTGGCTATAGTTGCCATCCTTCTTTAGGTACCCAGTACAGACATCTAGGGAGAGTGACCTCCCCGACTGTGGAGGCTGAAAAACATAGAGCAGCCAACGCTTCTGAGCGCTCTTCCCTCGGCTATTCTGGCGCCTGGGTGCGGTCTGTTCCCCATTCGCCAATGTGGTGAGCGCTCCCACCCACTCCTCAACAAAGCGCTCCCCACTCCCTTTGCCTCTACGTTCATCCATTGGGGTCACATCCAGCGGCTTATCCCCCAGCAGAGGGAGCTCTTTTTTCTCCGCCTCCAACAACGCAGCAACAACGTGCTTACAGTTGTAGTGGACCGGGCAGGAGCAGTCCCCATCGACGACCCACTGGTCACCATCGATGACGATGGGCTCAATATTGACCTGATAGAACTGTCTACCACTGACAATGGCACTCAGGCCACCATCTTTTTTGAGGTTTACAAACTCGACTCTGTTGCGCTCAAAATAGCTTCTTCCCCGTGCAACATAGTCTGAATGAAAACTCTGGAACAGCTTTTTATGGTTGAATCCTGACACAATAAACCACCTATAAATGGGCTATGAACTACCTCAAGCCGAGCACATCCTGCATATCAAACAGGCCGCTCTCCTTATCCATCAACCAACCGGCTGCACGTACCGCACCCTTCGCAAAGGTAAGGCGACTGGAGGCCTTGTGGGTAATCTCGACCCGCTCGCCGATATCGGCAAAGAGTACGGTATGGTCACCGACAATATCTCCCGCGCGGATGGTCTCAAAACCAATCGTGCCACGCTCACGCTCTCCGGTATTGCCCTCACGACCGTAGACGGCGCACTCTTTCAGGTCACGACCCAACGCATCAGCAACAACCTCCCCCATACGCAGGGCGGTACCAGAGGGTGCATCGACTTTGTGGCGGTGATGCCCTTCGATCACTTCGATATCGACCTCACCCCCCATCACTCGCGCTGCAATATCGAGCAGTTTGAAACAGAGGTTAACGCCGACACTCATGTTCGGAGCGAAAACGATGGCGATCTCTTTGGCCGCCTCGGCGATTTTCTCTTTCTCTTCATCGCTGAAGCCGGTGGTGCCAATGACCATTTTGGTGCCATGCTGAAGACACAATTGAATATTTTCGAGAGTGACACTGGGGCGGGTAAAGTCGATCAGTACATCGGCCCCCTCTAGCGCAGCAACTGGATCATCACCAAGAGTGGCCCCCAGTTTCCCCAACCCTGCCAACTCTCCAGCATCCACACCGAGCATGGAGAGTTGGCAGGGTTGGGG
>Ga0209449_1001779_pt1 | contig 10147 bp, 17 predicted proteins | sample SaaInlV_100m_DNA_5_FD_184671 | JGI IMG/M metagenome (GOLD analysis project Ga0209449, IMG submission 184671) | Marine microbial communities from expanding oxygen minimum zones in the Saanich Inlet - Saanich Inlet SI073_LV_200m_DNA (SPAdes) (version 2) | ecosystem: Environmental > Aquatic >...
ATGATTCATACTCTCCTATTACTGAGCCACCTACCCACACTATATAGTTATATTCATTCATCTTTATTACTCCTGTGTCGAGGGTAATCCCTCTATTATTAAAATCCAATACTTCTCAGTTCATCATTCATTTGCTCGGGGGTGAGTTCATCATCGTCCCACTCTTGCACCCCGCAATGCTCTTTACAGTCACTACATATGTCTGTATATATAATCTCAGCACCACAGCAATCCGACACCTCTACTTGTTCTTCATCTTCGTAGTTACTCATCTTAATCCTCATCCTCTTGTACAAAATTAATTTCAATTAACTCCTCACTATCCTCTGTCCGAAATGTCCAACTAAAAGTTTCACCCCTATTCACTAGGTGTTTAAACATTTCAATATCATCCTCTGTTATAGGTATATTTATTTGGTCTATTACAGCCATCTTAATCCTCCTTTAATATTCAAATGTATCTAATGGTTGATTGTTAGCACCATCAAGGTTAGCGTAGAAATCTTCTTCACTCTCCCAAACAGTAACTAAACCCTCACCAATAATTAATACTCGTGAGTTATCATCTACTTGTATTAAGTAGTTACCTCCGCCCGTTTCAATTCGTTTAGTGTTCATCTTAATCCTCCTCGTTGGCATCATTAGCCACGTTCATAATTGTCATAAGTTTACGTTCAAGTTCTTTGATACGCTTATCTTTATCCAAATCCGTTGTTCTATGTGTATACCAACCATTTGAAATGTTATCTATCTCACAAGGGCTGTAATCCATACGCTCAAGGAAGTTAGCAAAATTCCCATTCTCAATTGCTAGATTATCAACTTCTATTTGAAGACCCGCTAATCTAACCTCTAGTTTTCTTACTTGTTCACTTAATGTTTTCATTTTATCCATCCTTTTTTATTGTCGAAGCCTTTCGGCATCTTTTAACTTAACTGTATTATTTCACACATTTAACACAAAGTCAAGCGTTTATCCGCATTTATTTATAAATTAAGTGCCTAATAGCATAAATTCAACCAAAATATAAGCACCCATCACACAAGATGCAAATATAATTAGAAATCCACCCACTTTTTCAACTAAATTGACCATTACTTATCCCCATCAAAGGTATAAATCTCACTCATTAGCTTATCAGTTTCTTTTTTTATCCGCATTGCTAATTTAAAACTGTCATCATCACCTTTTTCTAGTAATATATTAATCTGCTCTTGTAAGTTATCTAGTTTTTCTAGTTTATCCATTTTTATCACCTATTTATTATTATACGAATATAACCACCGTTTTAAAATGGTTATAATCCTATACTAATATAATCCAATGCCATATTTATTTAGATTGTTATCATATAACCAAATTGGCTTTAATCCATATTCAATATTGCACCACTCATTTAGTGTTAATTCTACCCATTTACTATCATTTAATCTGAAGTATCTCATTTTATATCCCCTTTATTTATTAGTATCTGCCTTGATTTTTAATCTCACTATCAATTATATGCTTACCTGCGACCATTAAATCACATAGCATATTATTGGCTTGTATAATATCTAATTTATTGCTAGAATAATATAAATCATTAAACCGCTTATCCCTTTTTGCAATAATTAAAGCCGTATTTTTAAAGTTTCTTACCTTAAAACCTTTCATATCTTGTATTAATGTACTCATTTTATACCTCTCTTTTTATTTAATCACAAAATGACACTCTTTCAAATGCCATTTAATTATTATTTATTTACTGTATTTATATCTCAATTCTTTTGGTAATCTAAATTTATCCAAGGCGGACAATAGTGCTTCTTTACCTTTTGCATTCTTTAAAGCGTCACCATCGGCTTGAGTCGGTCTATTATTGTTATATATTAATTGCTCTAGTTCAATACAGTTAATCTTTTTCATTTTATACCTACCTGTCTTTTATTTAATCACAAAATGACACTCTTTCAAATGCCATTTAATTATTATCTATTTATCGCCTATCCTACTATCATAAATAACATTATATTCCCTTTAGTTTAATTTAACAGTTGAAGCACCTAATTCAGCAAAAAATTCACGGTCGAACCAATCCAACCAACCACCAATACAAGCGTCTAGTGAATTGATATACTTGATTAAATCAGTTGTGCTGTAATTGTTATCCGTCATTTCCTTAACTGAAGCCGACCAATTGCCACAGTAGAATTGATACAACAAAGAGTCACCAACCGTGTAAATTGCTTCTTCTTCATTTACCTCGTCTTTCGGTAGATTATTAAATAATTTATTCATAATGTTTTATCCTTTTTCTGTTTAATCGCATAATAGCACTATTAACTAATGCTATTAAATTATTATTTATTAATATGCTGGTTGTATTGAAAGTAAACCTTTCTTTGATTTTGGGATATTCATTGCTTTAATTGCAAAGAGTTGAGCATCATATACACTGGATGCATCTTTGCCTATCACTATCTCTAATTGTTTGTTATTGTAAAATGCTATCCAGCCCTTAATTGTATTGTTTGTCATTTTATACCGCCTTTGTTATTATTAAAATTATCTTTCTTTGTTGTGTTGATGCTATTATATCAAGCATTACTATACTTGTCAAGTGTTTATTAACTTAAATAACTATAAATATGTAAATTAATATGGTCAATACAAAGCACAGGTTGTAAATGAGAATGATTATCATTTGCATTAGCATTAGTATATACTTCTAAATGAGAATGATTATCATTTGCATTAAGAGCTGGTGGGTTGGTTCGATACTAGAATGCAAAGAATTAATACTATTAATGCCACGCCTTGCTAAAGATATATTAAAACCTTGCATCCATACCACGTATTAAAACAATCGTGTTGAGTATATATACATTAGCATACACTTATATACATCCCCTGCCCCTGCCTTTGGTATAACCTTTGCTTTTATAGGGGTATTAATGCCATATACGGGAGGGCGGGCAACCCCTTTTGGAAACTTGGCAAATCGCTGAAACCCACCTATATATAAAATTCAAGTAAATCCATTGTATATAAGCATTGTCTAATATGGGGGTATAGTATTCACACACGGTATTTAACCACAGTGTACTCTCTTCACTAGGACGTGTATAGTAAGTATATCTCTTTAGGGATATATAGGGATAGGTTATATATCTCTTTAGGGATATACACTAAGATTTAATCAAAAGGGCTTTGTTGTTTATGGTATAATACTCTACATAGTTAGCCCTTCTTTTAATCTCATTATATTAAGACCCTATATCGGGGCACAGTAGTTACACACAACACACTAAGTAAGTCATTAGTAACAACCTACTAGCTGACTAACATAATTACTCCACAACTAATGATAGAACATCAGAAGTATAACTAACGTAGTAGAGATATAGTTATCTTTTATGGTTATAGTCAATAAGACTTTAGGTTTATAAATGAATAAGTTTATGTCAATTAGCTTTTATGGTATAATACACCTATTGAAATATTATTTTTATAAATTTTATGAATAAGAAAACTGAGAAAGAAGTAATTGAAGATGTCAAATATAAGGTTGCTGCTGAGACAGGTAAAGCACCTAGTGACGTAGTAGTTGAAGTAGTCAGAAAGAAAGGTAGACCTGGAGCAGGACTATCTAAGGTCAGTCAAGGTAAGGGTGGTAAGATAAGTAGGAGAACAACTACTAAGTACAAGCCCACAGATGACGACTACTCAAAGGTAGAAGAGATGGTTACTATTGGTTTAGACCAACATACTATAGCACGCATTATGGGTGTGTCAATCGCTACCTTAGTCAAGTATTACAGACATACATTAGACACAGCTAGAGAGAAGAGGACTGCTTCTGTAGCTGGTGTTGCTTATAAGATGGCTATGAGTGGTGAGTCAGCTAGTATGACTACATTCTGGCTTAAGACACAAGGTGGTTGGACTCCTAAGCAACACGTTATACACGAAGATAGGAACTTTGATATTAGCTGGTCTGAGGATGAAGATGATATTGCAGATGCTAATAGACGTGAGGATAATGTCCACTAATGCTAGACACTAGGGAGGAGAAACGTAAGGGAATTGTAATACCCTATACGCCCAGGAAATTACAAGCTAAGTTACACAACGAGCTAGGTAGATTCAATGTTGTTGTGTGTCACAGAAGATTTGGTAAGACTGTATTTGCTATTAATCAAATGATTAAGTCAGCTATACAGGACTTACAGACAGGTAAGAAAGCCCCAAGATATGCGTACTTAGCCCCCTTATTTAAGCAGGCAAAGACAGTAGCTTGGGACGAATTAAAGCGTTTACTTAGAGATTTCCCTGACGTTAAGTTTAATGAAGCAGAATTAAGAGCTGACTTTATGGGTGCTAGGATACAGTTATATGGTGCTGATAATCCAGATACGTTACGAGGTATTTACCTTGACGGTGTTATCTTGGACGAATATGCACAGATGAATCCTAAGATGTACTCAGAAGTTATTAGACCTGCTTTGTCAGATAGAAAGGGTTGGGGTATCTTCATTGGTACTCCTAAGGGTAAGAACGAGTTCTACGATATATATCATTCAGCTAAGGAAAAGAAAGGTTGGAAGAGGTTTTTGTTTAAAGCTTCTGAGACTGGTATCCTAGATGATGAAGAGTTAGAAATGGCACAGCAAGATATGGCTGAGACTGAGTATGCACAGGAGTATGAGTGTAGTTGGTCAGCTGCTTTGAGAGGTGCTTATTATGCTAAGGAATTAGAACAAGCACACGATGATGAGCGTATAGGTAAAGTACCGTATGACCCATCTAAGCAAGTGGTAACGTCTTGGGACTTAGGCATATCAGATAGTACAGCTATATGGTTTGCACAGTATGACGGTAAAGCAATTAACGTTATTGATTACTATGAGAACAGTGGTGAAGGATTACCACACTATATTGATGTATTAGCTCAGAAAGGTTACAGATATGGTGCACATATAGCACCTCACGATATAGTAGTTAGAGAATTTTCAACAGGTCAATCACGTAAAGACCTAGCTTATTCACTTGGTATTGACTTCCAAGTTGCACCTAAGCTAAAGGTTATGGACGGTATTGATACTGTACGTACTACGCTGAATAGATGTTGGTTTGATGAGACGAAGACTAAGAAAGGATATGATGCCTTACTTCAGTACCGTAGCTCATATGATGACAAGAAGAAGATATGGTCACAGAAGCCAGTACACGATTGGACTTCACACGCAGCGGATGCATTCAGATATCTCTGTGTGACCGAAGTAGTTTTTACAGGGAGTAATTCTGCTTGGAACAAGGAGTTACCAAAGCAGGACCTAAGTTGGGTAGTATAACACAGGAGAAGGGATGAATCCAAAGTGGCTAGAAAATAATATTATTGAAATGAAAGCAAGTATTGATGAACTTAAGGTACTGCTAATTGCAGCAGCTAAAGCACCAGCACCTACTGCTACTAAATCAACAAAGAAGAAATAATCTATGGCTAAGAAAAGAATGACTAAGGAAGAACTATCGGCATACGTTGAACAAGAGATTCAAGGGGCTCTTGGCTACGGTGACGGTAAGTTAACACAGCAACGTACCGATGCTATGGACCGTTACTACGGTAAGAAGTACGGTAATGAGCAAGAAGGTCGTTCACAAATTGTCACACGAGATGTTGCTGACGTAATCGAATGGATTATGCCGAGCCTAATGAAGATATTCACAGGTGGTGATAAGGTAGTACAGTTCGAACCACAAGGTCCTGAAGATGTAGAGATGGCTAAACAAGCTACTGACTACACTAACTACGTGATAATGAAACAGAACCCAGGCTTTAGTATTATCTATAGCTGGTTCAAAGATGCCCTATTACAAAAGAATGGTATTGTCAAACACTACTGGGACGACACAACTGAAGTCACTAGAGAAGAATACAAGAACCTAACTGAAGAAGAATTTACAGTATTACTTATTGACGACAGCGTAGAAGTAGTACAACATACAGCCATTAACGAGCTTGAAGAAGGAGAGATACTAGCCCCAGGTATGATGCCTCCTCCAGTCCTTCACGATGTTGTAATAAAAAGAACAAAAGAAAGTGGTCAGGTCAGAATTGAACCTGTACCACCAGAAGAATTTCTAATTAACAAGTACGCTAAAACTGTTCAAGATGCAAGATTTGTTGGTCATAGAGTTAAGAAAACTAAGAGTGATTTAATTGCTCAAGGTTACCCTAAGTCTAAGGTTGACACTGCATTCTCTGCCACAGAATCTGAATATAAATCTGAGCGTATGGCACGTTTTGATTATGATGGTGACTCTGTATATGGTGGGGATGTTGATGAGGGTGTTTGGGTAACTGAGTGCTACTTCAGAGTCGACTATGATAATGACGGTATCGATGAATTAAGAAAGATAACGAAGGTCGGGGATGAGATTTTAGATAATGAGGCAGTGGACAGCGTTCCCTTCTCCTCCCTTACGCCTGTTCCAATGCCTCATAAGTTCTACGGTCTGAGTATTTATGACTTAATCTCCGACCTCCAATTAATAAAGACTACGTTAATGCGTAACTTGTTAGACAATATGTATCTAACAAACAACGGGCGTTATCAAGTAGTAGAAGGTCAAGCTAATTTAGATGACCTAATGACATCAAGACCTGGTGGTATTGTACGAGTACGTACACCAGGAGCTGTAACACCACTAGCTACACCACAACTAGACCAGAACTCATTCAATATGTTAGGATATCTTGACAGTATTAGAGAGGAAAGGACAGGTGTGAGTAAGCAGTCGATGGGTATGTCTGAAGGTGGCTTAAAGTCACACCAGACAGCTACAGGTGTTGGTCAAGTAATGACAGCAGCACAACAAAAGATTGAACTAATTGCACGAGTATTCGCTGAGACAGGTATGAAAGACCTAGCTAACAATGTGTACCAACTAGTTCAGAAGTTTGAAGCACCAGAGAAGATAGTACGTCTAAACAACAAGTGGACTACACTATATCCGTCTGAGTGGAAAGAAAAGATGGACTGTACTGCACAGGTAGGCTTAGGCTTTGGTAACAAAGATATGAACCTTATGCACCTAGGTAGACTATCACAGTCAATCCAGATGATTGCACAGCACCCTTCTGGTGGTATTTTAATTAAGCCTAAGAACATATATAATTTGATAGCTGAACAAATCAGAGCTATGGGTATGAAGAATGTAGAAGACTTCATTACTGACCCAGGTGACAACCAACCACCTAAGAAGCCACCTAGTCCTGAAGAGCAAGCTAAGCAGGCAGAGATGCAGCTTAAAGCTAAAGAGCTGGAGCTTAAGATGCAGAAGATGCAGACTGAAAGTGCTCTTAAACAGAAGGAAATGGAACTTGAAGCATTACTAGCACAACAAGAACTAGAACTTAAGTCTCAAGCTGCACAGGTTAATATGCAAATCAAAGCACAAGAGTTAGAAATTAAGAAGGCAGACTTAGCTCTCAAACAACAAGAGTTAATTTTAGAAAGGGAACAGGGAAGACCAGTAGCTATAGGTCCAACATAGGAGAAGTAGATGGGAAGTAAGGGAAAGGATGTACAGCTGGGAAAGGATGCAGAAAGATTTGTTAATGACCCGTTGTATAAGACAGCTTTTGCGGAGACAAAAGAAGAACTGATTAAGATGTTACTACAAACTAAAATCAGTGAAGAAACAGAAAGAGATAGAATTTATATTACCATCAAAGCTTTAGGGCTGATTGATGAGCACATACAAAGTGTCATCAATACTGGTAAGCTGGCTGAAGGACAGCAAGAATTTTATTCAGAACATTATTAAAAACTAAGGGAGAAACCTAATGGATTCAGAAACGAATAACCAGATGGAAGTAGCGTTTGAAAGAGCACAAGAAGGGTCAGCCGAAGAGGCGACCAATAAAATCCTAGGATTGTGGGAATCAGAAAATGACCAACCTACAGACGAGGAAACTGAAACTACAGCTGATAACGAGTCAGAGGTAGTTGATGAACTAGAGGAAGATGAAGTCGAAAATGAAGAGGTCTCGGAAGAGGAAGCCGAATCAGAAGTAGAAGAAGATGAAGAAGGTGAAGAGGAAACTCAGGAAGAAGAGGTTGAAGAAACCGAGACTGAAGACACAAGCTATACTATTAAAGTAGACGGTGAAGAGTATGAAGTTAACCTAGAGGAACTTAAAGCTGGATATCAAAGACAATCTGACTATACTCGTAAGTCTCAAGCACTAGCAGAAGTACGTAAGGAAAATGAAGCAATTCAATCCGAACGTGCTCAACTAGAGCAAGAGAGACAAATGTACGCAAACGGGTTGCATATGTTAAAAGAACAACAGCAAACCAAACTTCAAGAGTTCAAACAAGTGGACTGGGAAACCCTTAAAGAGGAAGACCCATATACTTATATGCTTAAGAAGGATGAATACCGAGACGCACAGGCAAAGGTTGTTAATACTAATAAACAACAAAGGATTGTTCAGCATCAGCAGGAACAACATCTAGCACAAGCAAGAGCATCATTCGTACAGGATGAGTTCTCTAAGTTAGTGCAAGTAATGCCAGAGTGGGAGAAGTCAGATAGCACTGTTAAAGCAGACATCAGAGATTTTGCACTCAGCGTGGGGTACTTACCTGAAGAGGTCAACCAACTAGCGGACCACCGTAGTGTTCTTGTACTTAAGAAGGCTATGGAGTTTGATAGACTGACAGCTAAGGTAGCCCCAAAGAAGAAGGCACTTAAGAAAGTTCCTAAGGTACAGAAGTCTGGAAGAGGTAAGGTTAAAGCTGATTCTAATAATGAAGCAACTAAAAAGAAGCGTACAAGGTTAAGGAAGTCTGGCAATCAAGATGATGCAGCTTCCATATTTTATGATATGCTCTAATGAGGAGCATACCGCTTTAATATAAGGAAATAATACAAATGGCAACTACTACACAATTTAAAACGTATGACGCACAAGCGATTCGTGAGCAAATCTCGGACGTTATTTATGACATCTCACCAACGGATACTCCGTTCCTATCTAGCGTAGCTAAGAAAGGTAAAGTATCTAACACATTCTTTGAATGGCAGACTGACTCGTTAGTAGCCGCTTCAGGTTCTAACAAGCACGTTGAAGGAGCAGCAGTTGGTGCAGCTTCTATGACTGACACAGTTCGTTTAGGTAACTACACTCAAATCTCTAAGAAGGTTCTTGAAGTTACTGGTACACACGAAACTGTTGACCAAGCTGGTAAGAAGTCTGAGATGGCATATCAATTAGCTAAAGCTTCTAAAGAGATTAAGCGTGATATGGAAACAACTTTGCTTTCTACTCAAGCTGCTGCTGCAGGTGACGCAACTACTGCTCGTGCTACTAAAGGTGCTGCTGCATTTATCACAACTAACGTTGTTGATGCTGGTACTACTGGTACTCACGCTGCTGTTACTGATGATGACATCGTTAATGCTGCTGAGAAGTGTTGGACTGAAGGTGGTTCTCCATCTACTATCATTCTTGGTGCAACTAACAAGAAGGTTGTAACTGGTTTATCTGGTCGTGCTTCTGAAACACGTTCAGTTGTTGATGACAACAAATCAATCTACAATGCTGTAGAAGTTTACGTTACTGACTTCGGTACTTTCAACATTCAGTTGGACCGTTACTGTAATCAAGACTTAATCTACATCTTGGATAACGATATGTGGTCTGTTGATTTCTTACGTGACTTCCAAACTGTTGACATCGCTAAAGATGGTGACTCAGATAAGAAGATGCTTTTAGTTGAGTACGGTTTACGCTGTAACAACGAAGCTGGTAACGCTAAGATTCAGTACACTACTGGTTAATAGTTAGTTTAAATCTATGGCTCTCCTTAACAGGAGGGCTGTTTTCTTAAACTAATTAGGAGACGGTATGGCAATTCAATCAAAACTAATCGAGAACTTAGACGGTTCTTTAACAAGTGTATCCACACAGAACACACAAGAAATTAAAGATATTGTAGCTTCTAACCACCTTGATAAGCTAGATGGTGGACGTAATCAGTACCAAGGTGATACACAGTTCTCACACAAAGTAGCCAGCATTCCTATGATTGTTGTCGAACAGATGATGCGAGATGGTGTATGGAATGACCAAGAAAGGATGAGGGTGTG
>Ga0209449_1001791_pt1 | contig 10123 bp, 11 predicted proteins | sample SaaInlV_100m_DNA_5_FD_184671 | JGI IMG/M metagenome (GOLD analysis project Ga0209449, IMG submission 184671) | Marine microbial communities from expanding oxygen minimum zones in the Saanich Inlet - Saanich Inlet SI073_LV_200m_DNA (SPAdes) (version 2) | ecosystem: Environmental > Aquatic >...
CTGGTGACTATGGATGAGGAGAGTGTCACCGTAGCCACAGCGGGTCGTCTGCTGATCCGTAATGTCTGTATGGTGTTTGACCGCTACCTGCGTGAAAAGAGTGAACAGCGTTTCTCTAAGGTGATTTAACAAACCCCATAAGGAACCCCTCAAAAAGCCGTGATCTGTTTGGAACAGATCACGGCTTTTCTGTTTCTGGCGTACTATTTGCTATATCAGGGGTAAGTTATAAAACGTCATTTTTTGGACAGTGGATGAAAATAGTGAAGGCCATGTTGCTGATCCCGTTGTTGGGGTTATCGGCAGATGGGTCGAGCAGAGGGTGTAGTGATGGGCCAACAGAGACAGCGCTACAGCGCTTTCGTGCGGTAGGTTTTGGAACCTCGGCAGAGTCATGGGCGACAGAGGGGCAGAACCAGCTGTTGGCGATTCGCACCGCCAAGCTGGATGCCTATCGCACCATGGCAGAGCAGGTGTATGGGTTCCGAATTACAGGATCGACTACGGTCTCAGCGATGACGGTCAAGAGTGACCGCCTTCGGGTTGAGGTGGATGCCCTGATTCGAGGGGCGAAGGTGGTTTCAGTACAGCCAATTGCGGAAGATGTGTATGAAGTAACACTGGAGATGGCATTGGAACTGCCGATAGATGATGTTGAACAGTGTGTTCAGCAGAGGCAAGTAGAACAGAGGCATGAGCAGCAGCTGGTTGAACAGGGTATTCCCCCGTTTATCAGTGACCTGTTTGGGCTGTTTAAAGGTTAAGTAATTTCAGGAGTAGATGATGGATTTTCTCTCAATTGCAGGATTTGCACTGAATGTGGTCTCTTATTTGAAAGAGAATCCCATTGAAATAGAGTTGGAGCCGCCTACAGCAGTGGTTGATACCATGGTGTCGGAGAAGCCTGCTATTGCCGAAGAGTTACAGCCAAAGAAGTTGAAGGGACTTTCTGATATTGTGCTGCCAACGGCTCCGGTGGTACTTGCTAAAACCAAACCACAGCATCATTACCTAAAAGGGGGCAGCCCCAAAAAGATCACGACCTACCGAAAAAAGACCTCAGTTGGGGAAGGTGGAGAGATCAGTATGGTGCGTACCCGTTCGGGTAATCTTGAGTCAAAGATGGGGAAAACGGATCTCTTGCCTAGACAAGCGGAGGAAAAACCAAAATTACCTAAGGTTGAGTCGGGCCTCAACCAGAGTGGGCAATATTTTTTCAGAAAGAGAGCGCTATAGTTGTAGGCAATCATGGGTTGGATGCCCTTCTATTACTCTAGTTTTTCCAGATTTTCCTGCAAAATCTCGTAATTATGCTGTAGCTGCGTCTGCTCGCCCTCGGTCAACTCCATCTCCACAATCCGCTCCATACCACCAGAGCCAATCACGCAGGGTACGCCGATAAAACAGTCATCGATTCCATATTCCCCCTCACACAACACAGAGGAGGAGATCAGCCGTTTCTTGTCATAGAGGTAGGCCTCAACCATCTCCATGATTGCAGAAGCGGGGCTGATGTAGGCGCTGCCGTGCCCCAAAAGTTGCACGATCTCGGTGCCAGCGTGTCGGGTACGGTCGACAATTTCTTCGATCTTCTCTTCTGAGAGTAGTGTCTGAATGGGGATGCCACCTACCGTTGCGGTACGGGTGAGTGGGATCATTGCAGGGCCATGTCCCCCCATCACCATGCAGGAGACATCCTTGGCTGAGAAGCGGGTCTCCATGGCGATAAAGAGGCGGAAACGTCCGCTATCCAGCGCCCCAGAGAGGCCAATGACACGCTCTTTGGGGAATCCAGAGGTCTTGTGAAAGATCTGGCACATGGTGTCTACTGGGTTGGTAGAGAGCACCACAAAGGCGTTAGGGGCATGCTCTGCGACCTGCTTGGCAACAGACTCTATCACCCCTTTATTGATCTCTAACAGATCATTACGGCTCATTCCCGCCTTACGAGGAATGCCTGCTGTGATAATCACCACTTCAGCATCAGCGATCTCGGCATAATCGCTGGTGGCGGTAATCTCTACATCGACTCCCGCATGGGGGCGTAGTGCCATGATATCGAGTGCTTTACCCTTGATTGGGTCGACCATGCCGGGCAGGTCTACAATCACCACCTCAGCGTGATCTTTCTGAGTGATCATCAAGGCCAGCGCGATACCGATTTGGCCGCCACCGACGAGAGCAATTTTTCTGGACTGTAGACTCATAATTTTCCTATATTTTTAATGCTACACGCTTTTTTTTGCGTGCTGAGGTAGAGCAGCTCCCCTTGCTGGCGCAGGCTCCACACCCCGGTTTATAGCCAAACTGCTCTGGATCTTTACGCTTCAACCACTCTTGAAATAGCACCCAGCTAAACAGCAGGGCGACCAGGCTGAGGATGGGCAGGATGTAGCTCATGAGTTAAATAGCCCTGCAAAGCCCATAAACGCCATCGAGAGGATGCCTGCAATAATCAGGTTAAAGGCGGTACCCTGAATCAATTTGGGTACCTCAGTAATCTCGGTCTCTTCACGCAGTCCAGCCATCAACACCAGTGCTAAAGTAAAGCCGCCACCCGCACCCAGTGCATAGACAAAGCTCTCCATAAAGCCATACTCACGGTTGGTGGCGAAGATCGCCAGCCCCAGAATGGCGCAGTTGGTGGTAATCAACGGCAGGAAGATACCGAGTGAGCGGAACAGTGAGGGGCTGAGCTTCTTAATCAGCATCTCAATAAACTGCACGGTACTGGCGATCACCACAATAAAGCTAATCAGGCGCAGATAGGGGGCGTGGGGCAGGATATAGGTATTCAAGGCCCAGGCGCAGATCGCGGTGATGATCAATACAAAGGTGGTTGCGCCGCCAAGTCGTACCGAGGTCTCTAGTTTTCCAGAGACACCCAAGAATGGGCAGAGGCCAAGAAAATAGGCGAGTACAAAGTTGTTCACCAACAGCGCACTGATAAAGATCCAGAGGAAGTTTTGTAGAGCAGCGTCGGTCATGATGCGCGCTCCTCAGCCAACTGATACTCAATCTGTGCCTGTTTACGCCTCTCAGTCACCCAGTTGAAAAAGAGCAAAATCAACCCCAACGTCAGGAACCCACCCGGTGGCAGAATCATGATCACCCAAGGCTCAAAGTTAGGCCCAAACAGGTTAAATCCAAACAGTGCACCTTCACCCAAAATCTCACGCACTCCCCCCAGCGCCAGCAGCGCAAAGAGGAATCCGACAGACATACCAATCGCATCCATCACCGCATAACCCACACTGTTGCGTGAGGCGAACGCCTCCTGTCGCCCCAGAATCAGGCAGTTGGCAGTGATCAGTGGAATAAATGCCCCCAGCTCTTTATGGATCTTCGGGAACACCGCCAGCAGACTGTAGTCGATGATGGTGACAAAGGTGGCGATAATGATGATGTAGCTAGAGATCCGCACCTGCTTGGGGATCAGTGAGCGCATCACCGAGACCAAAAAGCTGGAGCCGACCAGTACAAACAGGGTTGCCAGCCCCATCGCCAGTGCGTTGACTGCGGTGTTGGTCACCGCCAGCATCGGGCACATGCCGAGCACCTGCACAAAAACTGGATTGTCTCTCCACAACCCCTTCATCATCTCTTCGTATGGACTGCTAGGTGTAGCCATAACTATTCTCCTGTCTTCTCAGGAAGTGGAATACCGTGCGTTGGGATCTTGCTGATCCAGCGCTGATTGCCCTCATTGATGATCCGCACCACCGCCTTGGAGGAGATGGTCGCCCCAGTGATTGCATCGACTTCATGTGGCTTATCGCGTAGCCCCTTCTTTACCACCACTATTTCTGGATCAATTGAGAGATCAGAAAAGTTGGAGACAAAGTAGAGGTCCTTGTAGATCTTGTCGCCCAGTCCGGGGGTCTCTCGGCTCTCCAGAATCTCCATACCGACCACCTTGCGTTTTTCTGGAATGTAGCCGTAGAGGATGCCGATGGTGTCCTGAAAGCCGGGGCCAGCACTGGGGATGGCGTAACCGACAAAGGCCCCCTGCTGGTTATAGCCACCATAGAGAGTCTGGTCATCACTCCCTTCCTCGGTGCGGAAGCGCAGGCTGTTATTCTCAAATTGATACTTTCGCATCTCCGTCACCTCAGGCAGCACCTTAAAAACGGCCGCCTTCAACTCCTCAGCCTTATTGTGGGTGATGGTCGGCAGGGTCGCCTCATACACACTTACAATCGCCACGCCAGAGATCAGCCCAGCCACCGCTAGCGTAGAGGCGAGGCGGAATGAGGAGGGCTCTTTCTGCTGTATTGGAGTGCTCATTTTCTACTCCTGCCGAACACACGGGGCTGGGTATAGCGGTTGATCAATGGGGTCGCTGCGTTCATCAGCAGAATCGCGTAGAGCACCCCTTCCGGTAGACCGCCGAAATTACGGATCAACACAATGAGAAAACCGATGCCGATACCAAAGATCCACGCCCCCTTCGGTGTAACCGGAGAGGTGACCGGATCGGTCGCCATATAGATCGCCCCCAATAGCATACCGCCAGAGAAGAGAGTGAAGTGGATGTCTGGAAAACGGACTGGGTCGATCTGTTGCAGCAATAGTGTAAAAATTCCCGCAGAGAGGAAGATCGCCAGCGGGATACGCCACTCCAGTGCGCGTCGTACCAATAGATAGAGCCCGCCCAGCATCAGTAGTAGTCCGCTGGTCTCACCCAGAGAGCCCGCAGTGTTGCCAAACATCAGTGAGAAGATTGGGGTATCGGTCTGCTCAAATTTCATCAGCCCCAACGGTGTTGCAGCACTCATCCCATCCATCGGTGGGGCCTGCATAAAGGGGAAGGCCAGGGTGCTGGAGTAGAGGTTGAAAAATTGATCAGGCCCAGCGGCAACATGCCAAGTGGTCATCGCAATGGGGAAGGTGCCGAGCAGAAAGGCGCGGCCCACAATGGCTGGGTTGAAGAGGTTATTGCCGAGCCCACCCCACAGGGTTTTACCCAGACCAATCGCGGCGGCACCACCAATCCATGCCATCCATAGCGGTAGGGCCGGGGGCAGTGTCATCCCCAGTAGTACGCCCGTCAATAGAGCACTGCCATCACCCAGCGCCATGCCGCGTTGTGCTTTAGGGGTAAAGGTCCACTCCATCATCATTGCACCCAGAATGGTGGCAATCACCACCAGTAGTGCGCTAAGGCCAAAGTACCAGAAGCCCGCAAGCAGTGCAGGCATCAACGCCAGCAGCACATCACGCATTGCGGTTGGTACATTCAAGCCCTGCTTCAGTAGAGGGGCAGATTGTAAAAGTAGGTCTGGATCTCTCTTATCCATTGATTTGCTTCAGTGTTTTCCGTTGATCAGCTTCTCCCTGTTAGGGTGTGATCAGTAAGTGGTTGATATTCTAAAAAATAACTCGGTTCATCGCTAAAAATGATAGCGCAAAATTGTACTTTTGTGGGGGGGAAGCAGCAAGATTGCACTGTTTATGGGGGGACAAGTTAACTCAAAGTCCTCTTCTCTATATCATAATAGCTTCATGAGTTCTTTAAGATGAAACACCCTCCCCAAAGTAGGGGGAGGGCTGGGGAGGGGGTTGATACAGCAATGTGAGCCATAACCAATTTCAGTGACAGAGGAAACTGGCATCAGTTAAGTGTTTGTAACATTTAGTAATACATCAAATGGTCGGGTTGCAGTATCATCGGGCACAGATAAAAGGGCGAACAGACAGGTAATCATCGATACGCTAAAACAGTAACCTTCAAAGTTGCTCAAGCATATTGACCCCGTATGATGCCAATACCAAAGGAATAACTGGCCTAATGACCCATACAGAAGAACAACAGTTCCTCAATGGTCTGGAGAAAAAACTCTGGACGGCTGCGGATAAACTGCGTTCAACGCTCGATGCAGCGCAGTACAAACACACCGTGCTCGGCTTGGTATTTATCAAATATGTCTCCGATGCCTTCGACATTCGCCGAACGGAACTTGAAGCGCAACTCAAAGATCCAGCGCACGACTACTTTCTCGATCCCGAAGATTTTGGCGGCAGTGACAGTGAAACGTACCAAGCAGAGATCGAGAGTGAGCTAGAGGTTCGAGACTACTTTCTCGAAACCAACACCTTTTGGGTCCCTACCCAATCTCGCTGGCAGTTCCTGCAAGAGAACAACAAGGCGGTGATCGGCGGGGCAAAACTCACGCTGGCAGATGGCTCCAGCAAAAAATTCAGCTCCATTGGCCACCTTATCGACAATGCACTGGAGAAGATCGAGGCCGACAACCCCAGGCTAAGAGGGGTGCTCAACAAACTCTACACCCGCCTACAGATCGATCAGGCCAAACTGGGTGAGCTGATCGACCTGATCGCCACCGTCCCCTTTACCCACCAGTCACTCAACTCAAAGGATATTCTCGGTCATGTCTATGAGTACATGCTGGGCCAATTTGCCCTAGCGGAGGGTAAAAAGGGCGGGCAGTTCTATACCCCCAAGTCGATTGTAAGCCTCATCGTGCAGATGCTGGAACCCTTCAAAGGGCGGGTCTATGATCCGGCGATGGGCAGTGGTGGCTTCTTTGTGCAGTCCGAACACTTTATCAATGCCCACAAGGGTAGAATTGGAGATGTTTCCATCTACGGGCAGGAGTACAACCATACCACCTGGCAACTCGCCGCCATGAATATGGTGATCCGAGGCATCGACTTCAACTTTGGTAAAGAGCCAGCCAACACCTACACCAACGACCAACACCTCGACCTCCGCGCCGACTTCGTAATGGCCAACCCCCCGTTCAATATGAAGGAGTGGGATGCCGGAGTCAGTAGTGATGATAAGCGCTGGGCCTACGGCACACCGCCCTCCGGCAACGCCAACTTCGCTTGGTTGCAACATATGCTCTACCATCTGGCACCCAATGGCAGCATGGGGCTACTGCTGGCCAACGGCTCGATGAGTTCCAACACCAAGAATGAAGGCACCATTCGCAAGGCACTGATTGAAAATGATCGGGTCGAGTGCATGGTGGCACTGCCGGGACAACTATTCACCAATACCCAGATCCCCGCCTGTATCTGGTTTCTGACTAAAAACAAGGGAGAGCGCACCTCGGCCAGCGGTAAAAAATTGCGCGACAGAGCGGGAGAGGTGCTGTTTATCGATGCCCGCAACCTCGGCTATATGAAAGACCGCGTACTGCGTGACTTTACCCCGGAAGATCTGAATCAAGTTACCGAGACCTTCCATAACTGGCAGACAGGAGAGAACTATGAGGATGTGGCTGGTTTTGTGAAGTCGGCCCAACTGGAAGAGCTGCAAAAGCATGACTATGTGCTCACTCCGGGGCGCTATGTGGGGGCTGCTGCCGAAGAGGAGGATGGAGAACCCTTTGCTGAGAAGATGGCGCGTTTGACTGGACAGTTGAGATCGCAGTTTGAAGAGGCGGATCGTTTGGAAGGGGAGATTAAGAAGAACTTGGCTGGATTGGGTTATGAGTTCTGAGTTTGGAGTATTAGATATGTCATTTGTTAAAGTTGATGACATTACTTCAGAGGAGAAATATAGTTGTGTGGGCGGCCCCTTTGGTTCGTCACTTTCTAGAAAACATTATGTTGAAGAGGAGGCTGTGCCCGTAATTCGGGGAATAAATCTAAACGGAGACCAGTTCTCTGATGATGGCTTTGTTTTTGTGAATGAAGAAAAGGCTGATGAGCTGTATAGAAATTTGGCTTACCCAGGTGATATTGTTTTCACACAAAGAGGGACGTTAGGGCAGGTAGCAATTATTCCTGAAAACGTGAGGTTTGAACGGTATGTAGTATCTCAAAGCCAGATGAAGCTAACTGTTAATAAAAAAATTGCTGATTCATACTATATATATTTGTACTTCAGAAGTGCAGAAGCCAAAAGAGTTATAGGTAATAATGCGATAATTGGTGGTGTTCCGCATATTAATCTTGGTATTTTAAAAGCGATTGAAATTCCTTTGCCGTCATTAAGTGTTCAGAAAAGAATAGTGGGAATTATAAAAAACCTAGACGATAAGATTAAAGGCAACCGCCAAGCTAACCAAACCCTAGAACAGATTGCCCAAGCCATCTTTAAAAGCTGGTTTGTTTATTTTGAACCTACCCGAGCCAAAATCACCGCCAAACAGAATGGACAAGATCCAGAACGTGCAGCAATGGCTGCTATCAGCGGCAAGACATTAGAAGAACTCGACCAACTCAGTCCAGAACAACAGCAACAACTAAAAACTACCGCCAGCTTATTCCCTGATGTGTTGACTGACTCTGAGCTAGGTGAAATCCCAGAGGGGTGGAAAATTAATCCCTTATCAAAAATGGTAGAGTTAATTGGTGGTGGGACACCTAAAAAATCAGAAAATGATTATTGGGGGGGCGAAATTCCTTGGTTTTCAGTGAAAGATTCGCCAATTGAAGGTGATGTTTTTGTTATAGATACAGAGTTGAAAATCACCGATCTTGGTTTGAGGAAAAGCTCTACAAAGCTGTTGCCAGAGGGCGTGACCATTATATCTGCCAGAGGAACTGTTGGGCGTTTAGCTTTGGTTGGTATTCCTACGGCAATGAATCAATCCTGTTATGGTGTTAAAGGTTCGAATGGCATTGGTGTATATTTAAATTACTTTAATTTAAAAGAGGGTGTGTCAATACTTCAGCAGAACTCCCACGGGGCTGTGTTTGATACAATAACCAGAAATACATTTGAAACTGTTGTTATTGCTGAAAGTGCTATAGGACTGAAATATGAATTTGAGAAAAATGTATCTGGAGTGTTTGATAAGATAAAAAATAATCTTTTTGAAAATAAGTCCCTGGAAGGGGTAAGGGACGCTTTGATTCCAAAACTTCTTGCTGGTGATCTGAAAGTTGATGAGGTTATATAATGGATAAGCAGCAAGATAAATATCAAGAACGCAGTGAAATTTATTATAAGAATCTTCCTGCGTGGCCATGTTTTGATATTTATGACAGAAATATTGATGGGCTTGTTCCATCTGCCTACTTGGAAAGCTGGGAGGAATTTCATAGAGTTGTAAAATCTTATTGTTCTGATCAGGATGAAGCAGAATATATTTTTCGTGGACAGCATAATTATGAATGGGCATTGCAACCTACATTGGATCGGATGTCATCAGGAGCGATTCAGGAAGAAATCGCTAGAAAGCAACTAAGAAATTTTCGTCTTTCAATACGTGGCCGTGTGCCAGATAATGCTATTTTGCATGAACAAGATGAAGAACTTTGGGCGATTGGTCAGCATCATGGTTTGGCTACGCCACTGTTGGACTGGACTTTGGCACCTTATGTAGCACTGTTTTTTGCTTTTATGTATGAAGACCCTCCTACTTGGGTTGATGAAAAAGATAATTCTACGAATCATAGTCGGGTGATCTATATTTTGAATAAGTCTTTTGTTGAAGATTTGGTTCAAGTGGGTGATTTAGGTCCTTTGATGGAGGGCTATCCAAAGATTGTTGAGCCTTCAAAAGATGATCATGGTCGACTGGTAAATCAGGCAGGTCTTTTTACTATGGCACCGTATGGGGAAACGATTGAATCTGCAATATTGAAAGGGTTAGTTGACTCTGAAGTGGATGTGGATAATCCAGAAGAGGTGAGTAAATATATTTGTAAACTGCATATTCCTAACTCTTCTGTGTGCCGGCGTGATTGTCTACGCCATTTGAGGAAGATGAATATTCATCATGCAAGTTTATTTCCTGATGTCATTGGTGCGTCAGGGTATTGTAATGAGCTGATTAGTGAAGCTGTTGAATTATATGGAAAACCGTTGCCTATTGCTGATGGTTTGGGAATCCAGGATGCAGTTGAAGTAGAATTAATTTCTACAGAAGAAAAAGGCGTTGTGATAGAAGACGCTGATTCATATTTAAAACAAATGGTTTTATCGTTAATTGTTAATGAGAGTATACGGAATTCAGTGGATAGAAATGATCTGGTGTTGGTGGCCCAATTAGCCTTGGGTTTTGTTGAAGAAAACCTGCTTCCGAAAGCATATTTTTGGATAAAACATCAATATACTATTGATATAAAACAACAACATCCTATTTCTCCTATGTCATACTGCAATCGCTAATTCGGTGAGTCCTTAATAACAAAAATCCGG
>Ga0209449_1001799_pt1 | contig 10075 bp, 6 predicted proteins | sample SaaInlV_100m_DNA_5_FD_184671 | JGI IMG/M metagenome (GOLD analysis project Ga0209449, IMG submission 184671) | Marine microbial communities from expanding oxygen minimum zones in the Saanich Inlet - Saanich Inlet SI073_LV_200m_DNA (SPAdes) (version 2) | ecosystem: Environmental > Aquatic > Marine...
TAACCCGTAGGCCATTTTCATATTTTATTACCATATCAACATTATCATCAGTCTCTATATCAAGATTGCTAATCTTTTCAACACTAGCATAAACACTTTCAGGCAAGCCGAACATCCATATCATTAAATCAATAAAATGACTCTCATCCAATAATGCACCACCACCTAGTTCCTTGCTAGCCATAAAAAAATCTTGATAACGCTCCCATGGATGCCAGTCCGCTAAATGCGCACTCATAAAAAATTTAGCATGTAATGGCTTGCCAACTTTACCATTTTTTAATTTTCTGCGAAATTCAATTAATGGCTGCCACCAACGATATGTGTAACCTAGTAACAAACTGCCATTTAATTTATTTAATGAATTATAAAGTTCTATAGCTTCTTTCAAATCTCTTGTTAAAGGCTTCTCAAGAAGAATTGGTATATCTTTTTGCGCCACTATAATGCACTGTTCTTTGTGAAATTTTGGTGGCGAGCAGACTATTACACCACTAAATTTATGCCAATACTGATCAATTTGCTCCAAGTTTGTAAACTGAAAAACTAAAGGCACTTCTTTAGAGATGTCAGACAGTCTATCAATATTTGGATCCAAAGCTGATAACTTGCAATTCATATTTGCCAAATTACTCAAATGACGCTTACCAACAGAGCCAGCGCCCAAAACCAATATATGTTTATTGTTTGATGACATTAGCGCAGTTTTCCGGCAGTTCTTGCATAATCTTCTGGTTCAAATGGGAGTTCTATAAATAAAGGCGCCGTCTTTCCTTTCCAATTATTTAATGCTTTTATTAACTCTATCTCATTATTTGCTTGGATAGCTTTACAATTTAGTCCACGTATAGTATCACACCAACTCTCTACACCAATATTCACTGCTCGTTTTGTTTCTGCATCATCTGGTGAAAAAGCTGCCACACTCCCATAACGACCATCGGTCATAAGTACAAAAACTATAGGCAATTGTTCTCTAACTGCGAGAGAAATTTCACCAAAATAAGGAGAGATTCCACCATCACCCATTACACATAATACAGGGCTTTCCCTAGAAGATATGGACACACCAATAGCTGTTGGAATAGCGCTACCCATAAAACGACCTACACTACTACTACAAAATAAATCTGATTGCTTGGCCTTCCATACAGTTTCACCAACAGTGCAAAAAAAGCCTGTATCAAGTGCCAAAATTGTATCATCTGCCATATTCTCCTGAAGTACATTAAACGCCCTAGCAGTTAGCCATTGTTTAGATAATAAAGCTTTATATATATCTTGTCTCTGCTTGGCAAGAATATCAATACCCCAAGATTTACTTACTAAACTCTTCAATAGTAGAGCAAATATGCCACTCAAATCATTGCTAATAATAAGAAGATCTGGATCAAATCCTTCTTGTAAATCTAGACCAATCTTATCAATCATGATCAATGGTGCAGGACATGATTCAATTTTAATTACTTCTGTATTCCTTAGTCCAACAGCTATAATCAAATCAGATTTATGCAAAGCGCTACTTTCTGGTGATAATTTAGTAACCTCACCCGTGATTACTCCTGCAGACCATTTTGATGTTTCATCATAACACCCTTTAGCTGCAGCTGTGGTTACAACTGGTACTTTTGTCAAATTCCAGTCAAAATTTAAACGTACCGCCAAAGAGCCTAAAATTAAACATGGATGTGTGCTATTTTTTAAATACTCTTCTAGTTTGTCTGTCTGTTGTTTATCAATTAATAGACTTTTATCTTCTCTTTCAAAATCATTACTCTGTCCAATATAAGAGCCACCCACAAGATCCAGATGCACTGGTCCAGGCGGCTCTTCTTGTGATTTATCCAATAACTTGGTTACAACACCTTTTTGATTTGATACACCATACGCTTTACACACAGACTGGCAAATTAATTTATGGTCCAATCTCTTATGTGTCTTAAATAATGGCACATCTTGTGGATAAGCTTCACTAATAGTCAATGAAGGTCTATTTTCATAATAGTTTGATACAACACCAGGCATTAAATTAATAAATCCAGGTCCTTTTATTGTAATAGCTACAGCCCTACTAATCCCGTCTCGACAACATGACCCAGCCATAAAAGCAGCTGCAGCCTCGTGACCTACAGGATAATATTCAATACCTGCACGTTGTAAACTAGCAATTAATTGTAAGCTAGCGCCACTACCGGTAATTCCAAATGCATACTTTATGCCATTACCAATAAGATTGCTGATAAGTTTTTCCATAATACTGTTTATATTAACAACTATTTATTATTAAAAAAATCAAGAATTCTAGAGCAGGAAAAATCTACAACCTTATTTACAGCATCAGGGCAAAATCCACCAATATGTGGAGTGATAATAACATTGTTATTTTTTTTAGAGTACTTCCACAAAGGGCTCTTCTCAATATCAGGCTCACCAGATAAAACATCCACACCTACAGAAGATAATTGACCAGATTTCAACGCTTCAACCAAAGCGCTCTCATCGGTCAATTCACCGCGAGATGTGTTAACAAATATTGCCCCTGTTTTAACCTTATTAATTAGCTCTTTACTAATCATTCCAGTTGTTTCATCAGACAAGTGGACATGAATTGAAACCACGTCTGACTCTTTCATAATCTCCTCTAATGAAGCGCGCTCTACGTATTTTGGAAACTCATTATTATAGGGATCATACCCCAATATACGCATACCAAATGCATTGGCATATCGAGCTGTCCAACCTCCTAAACGCCCCATTCCAATTATTCCAATAGTTCTGTCTTTCAACAAAACCCCTGGAAATTCTACTCTTTCCCAGCTAGAATTTTCAACATGATGAAATGCTCCTCGTAATTTTCGTGCACAGGCCATAATGAGTGACCAATTCAGCTCTGCTGCAGGCGTTAAAGAATGCAACAATTCCGTCTGACCTTTTAAAGTTAGCAAGGGAACATTACGCTGTTCTAGTGCCAAACCATCAATATGATTAGCTCCTGTTGTTGCGGTTATTACAAGCTTTAATTTTGTTGCTTTTGATATACTTATATCATCAATAGGTACTTTCATAGATGCATCTAGAAAAACTGTGCATTTTTCAAATTCTGGTAACAAATCTTCTGGTGTTGGCTCTACACATACTATCTTAAACATATTACCAAGCCGCTGCTGTAAAATCTTTATACTATACTCTGGTCCTGTATAAACAATTCTATCCATAATATTTATCCTATTAAAATCACTCTAAATCATCCCAAGTTAATAGTTTATCTATACCCTTATGTGTCTTTAAAGAACGTCCAATAACTTTATTAATATCATCATATAAAATCCCTGTTCCAGGTTTTTTTAATGTTAAATCTTTTTTGGAAAGTTTAGAACCAGCAGGCAATCCTGAAACCAATGCTAAGCTTCTACCAAAAGTTTTTTTCAAATTACTAGTATCAGAAACAAGAATGTCTTTATCATCTTTATTATTCAACGAAGATTTAATCAATTTTGAGCCTGTCACTAATTGTTTTAATTCATTTATAGTTATTGAAGAACTAGTGTCTGGTCCAAACATTTTCTTATCAAATGTTACATGTACTTCAATAAAATCTGCACCTAAGGTAGTAGCAGCCAATCCTGCGTAAATATTGCCAGAGTGGTCAGATAGCCCAACTGGACAATTATATCGTTTTCTAAAACTTGAAAGTACTTCTAGTCCCCATAGCTCAGGAGGTGCAGGATAACTAGAGCTACATTGAAATATTCCAAATGGAGTAGATTTTTTTACCGCTTGATCTATTACATTATCAAGATCGGCAACACTACTCATTCCAGATGAAAACAATATTGGCAGTTGAGTATCTAACAGATAATCTAAAAGAATGGGGTTATAGATTTCACCAGAACCAATCTTCCATTGCTTTATACCTATTTTTTCTAAAATTATTGCTGCTTCAATAGAAAATGGAGATGACCAAAAATCCAAACCTCGACTCCGAGAGTGGTTTGCTAGTTCAAACCATTGTTCATCGGAAAACTCCATTCTTTTCCAGTAATCATACCGACTTTTGTCTTGTAAGCTAAACTTCACTCTCCAAGGCTCATCAAGAGTGCTTTCTGCTTTAGCAATATGAGTCTGGAATTTAACCGCATCTGCTCCCGCATCAGCAATCGCATCAATATATGCATGAGCTAAACCGAGACTCCCATCATGCGCTTGGGCAACTTCAGCAATAATGTAACATGAATTGTCTAAAAGACCAAGATGGGATGGTTTTAAATTAATCATGTCTAAAGATCATTAGGAACTCTTAAATGAATATACAAATTATCGCTTTGATGAGTACTCTCTAAATACCCTTTCCAAAGGTTGTCAGCAAGCATGTCAATCCCTTTAATTTTTTTCATACCAGCAGGTTGCCTATCTCGTAACCAGCGTATTGTATTTGCCATACCGTATCGATGAATATACTTTGTTTCTACCACCTCAAAACCGGCTGAACGTGCACAAAATTCTAGACTTTCACTATCAAAATACCAGCGATGTGGCGTCCTGTAGAAAAATGAAGAAAACTCTTTTGGCAATAAAGACATCAATATATCATCTCTATTTGGTGTGCTAACTATAAAATCTGCACCTGGTTTTAATAATGCCAATATTTCTTCTAAAAATAATTTTGGATTCAATACATGTTCAATCACTTGTATTGAAAAAGCCAAATCAAAACTATTAGGACCTTGCTTCCCTATACAGTCTTCAATAGATCGATAGCCAACATAACCTTTATCAACAACACTATCTAAATAAGGCTGGCAAGGTTCAATACCAACTTGATATTTAGATATACCTTTTATGGCGTCAAGTAGAGATCCGGTACCACAACCAACATCAAGAACCTTCTTATTGCGTACACTCAAAGGCCATATAGATTCAAATGTAAAACGATTAAGCAATTCATGCTCTTCTATTGCATTATCAAGAGTAAGACTTTGTTTTAATTTTTCCCTATACTCTCCAGTCTCATAGTACTCATTAGGCATGCAATCAGACTCCAATAATACTTGCACTTTACATTTTCGACATTGATATACTGACGCATTATTATGAATGCTTCCATGTGATCCTTCTCTTATGGGGCCAAAATATGCAATGTCCCATTGATTGCTTTCACAAATAACGCAACTTTTATTATATATTTTCATAAGAAAAAAACTATAATTCTGTAACTGCTTTTTTGTACCATGGGCTACTTAAAACTAATTCAGAATGTGTACCTTTGTCACTAATTTTACCATCTTCAAGAACAATAATTTGGTCCGCATCCATAATTGCATGTATCCTGTGAACGATTATAATTATAATTTTTCCAGTCGTCTCTCTAATCTTTTTTATATTTAACATTAACTTTTTCTCAGAAATTAAGTCTAAATTGCCAGTTGGCTCATCCATAATTAGTATAGGTGTATCCCTTAATAATGCTCTTGATAAATCAAGCCGTTGTCTCTGTCCACCAGATAGACTTGAAGATATACCAACCAAAACTGTATCAAATCCTTGAGGTAGTTCTTTTATGAAATTATATGCACCTGAAAGTTTTGATGCATTAATAACTTCCTCTTTAGTCGCATTGTTCTTACCATATGCAATATGTTCATACACCGTTGTACTATCAAATATCTGTGGAAATTGCGGTACATACGAAATAAGTGACATTAGCATTTCATAATTATATTTATTTGCATTAATTCCATTAATAAACATAGAACCAGATGTTGGCTGCCTATATCCTGAAATAATATCTATAAAAGTAGTTTTTCCACTACCTGAAGGACCTACAATAGCAGTTAATGTTGATTTACTAAATGTATGATTAATACTATACAACGCATTTTCACCAACACTATCTATAGGGCATTTATAACTGAAACTTATATGTTTAAGATCAAGAGATTCAATTGCATGAATTTCATTTATTAAATTACTATTTGACATATTTTTTTTACGATTACTAATACTTATATCTATATCATCTAACAACTTCTCGACTGCCTGTATGGGTCCAATCGATCTATTAATACTTTGCTTTTGTGTGAGTATATTTGTTATTATTGGAACAATTTTAACCATTACAATCATAAATAATAATATTGTACTAATAGGCATTTCTAAGAAAACCATCCCATAATAAAACATCGACAAGCTAATACCAATTATTATTGGTTCTAGAACTAGATTTATACGCATTTTAAGAAGTTGTATTGCAAGGTTTATCTTACGATGCTTTTCTGTCAATATAGAATAATTTTTCATCTCTACATCAGATGTGTTTGATAATCTGACCAATCTAGGTGACTTAAGTCTATCGAGTAAAAAAGAATTTGTAATAGAACTATATTGACTATTCTTTCTACCGGCACTAGTTGTTGCCTTAACCCATCTAGCAGGTAGTAAAATTCCAATACCAATAACACACATGGATATAATGGTTAATTGTGGTGACATAATAAACAGAAGAGTAACAGAACCAATAGCCGACATAATTGTAATAATAAATTTAATTGGCAGCATTGTCCCACCCACAGCTGCAGGTAATTCAACAGATGAACTGTTAGTAAAATTGCCTATACCGACATTATCATAATATGAAGCTTCTGCTTGTAAATAATTGTTAAGCAACCTGTCTCTCATATCCTTTCTTATAATACCGGAGTAATATATTTGAATATAATTTACTATATATAAAAGAATCTTACTGAATAAAAATAGCATAAAAGATAATATTAACAATACTTCGATAGTTAACTCTAAACCAAAGAATATTACCAATTTATGTATATATTTAATAATATCAGAATTTGAGACTTCCAGACCTTCTGTGCCATATTGATTTATCAATTCGAATAGCGGAATAAACATCCCTATACTGACAATTTCAGCTACAACTGAAATCATAGATACAATGAAAAGTAAAATTATTATTGAATTAGATACTCCATAATAATTTAGTCTTTTTTTCCATATAATCATTGGCATTTACTATCTTTTACTACATTTTTAATAACATCGACATACCCATTTAATGAAACACCCTCAAGGTCATTAAAAAAATTATGAAATACTTTTTTTCGTTTATTTAAAACGTCATCATTAACAGAATTACAATTCATCAATTTTAATATTAAATCCTTAAAATTCTGCTTATCACTCGCAATATCAAACAGTTCTAGATATTTTTTCCAGGAAAAGTCTTGGTAATTCTCTGTAGATCTATAATTATCAAATACTGGTAAGATAACTGGTTTTCCTGATATTGCAGCTTCTATTGCAGTACTAGACTGAAGAGAGCATATGACGTCGCTATTGAGTATTAAATTATGGACATCTGCATTCGGCTCTATAAAATAATTATTAACTTTATTATCAAAGTCAATATCACTAAGTATTTGCTTATAGTACTCCCAAGATGGTCCTGTCATCATTATACGTTTAGGCTTAATTACGAAATCTATATCAGGATTTTCTATAGCTAGTTCTACTATGGAAGAATGTATATCCCTAAAATATTTTTTTCTCTCAGGCCAAATAGAAAACGCATATTTAAATTTATAATCATCGGGAGGAGTTCCTGACTTGCCGAACAAGCTCATATCATATGGAAAATAAAATAAAACAAATCGTTTTCTTTTATGATTCCTGTTGTTTTGACCGTGTCGAAGCCTAGACAAATATTTATCCATTCTTAAAGCCCCTACTACACTTATTTTTTCCTTGTCTATAAATGAACTCTCAATAAATGAATCTTTACATGTTTCATTATGGACTATAATATGACTACCACGAAAATTAAATGATTGATGCCTATGAACTACACCACTATATATTCTTGTCCCTTTTTGAAGCAAACATTCTCTGTATAACATAATATGTGGGATACCAACCTTTTCTGAAGCAAGAGTCCAGTCAATATCCTCAATATATCTATAACTTACACTAATTACACAATCCACCTTTACAATTGAAAATAGTACTTTTAAGAACTTACACATAAAACTTTGTGTAGGTCTTTTAACCACATCATAAAGGGTGTCGCCAATTGATGCTCTAGAGTAATCAGAGCTATTTATCTCGTCTTTATTATACAGCAAGCCAATTAGAGCGCCTTGCCATTTGCTTCTAATGGATAAAACTCTTAATAACGGATCAGAAGCCAAAACTTCAAGGTCGCCTCTATATCTATCAGAGTCAAAAGCCAATACTGTAATACGACTATTAGGCTTGGAATGTATAATTTTATCCACACCATTTGATAGTCTTTCTAAAATTAAAAACCTATATATTATCGCCAAAATATAATATTGTTTATTTTTTATAATGTAATTGAGTATTTTTTTTATAACTAATAGCATGGAAGATATTTTTTTAAATTTTATTACAGCATGTACACATAATACATATCATTACTATAAATAAGGTTGTATGCCTTAAGTGGTGTTCTACGTATAACAAAGCCAATATTATATTTATTCTTCATTTTTTCTATTTGATTAATCCCCATCATATCTATTGATCTTTGTATAAGATCTTTTCTTTCTGCATCAAGTTTTATTTTTTTTTCATCAATTCCAATATATTTTAATTTCTCATAATAATATGAATATGCATTCTTACTGAATATTGCTGTGTTATCCCATCTAGAAAACAATATTCTACCATTTGGTATAACATCTGTATAGTAACCATTGATCATGGTTGGTGAAAATAATATTGTAGAAAAATTTTTGTTATGCATATCAGTTGATGCCAATGCTTGATATTCCATACGCTGATTATCGTTACGTAAATAATGGCTTTTTAATTGCTGATAGTAGTTGCCATTTGATTGAATATTCAATAGACTGAAATATTTTGGTAAAACAATATCGTTTTTATAAAAATTATTCACCAGAATTATGGCACAAAATAAAAATATTACAGTGTAGGATGCAAAGAATTCGTCCCTATATTTTTTAACTATTCTGTAAATAATAAATAGTAATAATGAAAATATTAAATAGTTAAATGTAGTAGTAACATAATATTCTGGATAGTTATAGCTATAACTGTACATAAAATATATAAGTATCAAAGGCATCATAATTAAGAATATTGTTACTTTTTTTTTGCTTACATTATCGATTGATGACCACATAATGTAAGATGCAAAAAATACACTCATAATTTGTGCATAATCATACAACAATATATTGCTAAATATAATTGCCAAAATCACAAAAATAATGTTATGAGGTTTCTTATTATTGGCGTCCATATTAATATCTCTAAATATAACTATTAAAGACGTTAACAATACGTACCATATGCCCCTTCTAAATTCAACAACTAAAAATACTTCTGAAATTTTTCCAAAAAATATTCCGTTTTTATGCATAATTTCTATTAGGATTATAATGGTCAATATAGCTATTTGTGCATTAAATATTACGTGCAATAAATCAGTGCTATTAGGCTTTTTATTGTTCAAAAAAAATGCTACAACTAAAAACGCAACTAGGAAATTTTCCTGTAATCTAATATGCATAAAAGCATCGTCAGGTTCTGACCTTGCTATAAAATCATACCAATCAGCAACAGATATAAAATTTTCACTGATAGGTAGTGAGTAATAGTTTTTTGCATAAGCAAGAACCGCAATTGGAACAATTAAAATAACTGACTTTGCTATCAAAGAAGAAAATTTATTTTTATTATTTTTATAAAAATATAATAAAACAGGTGCCATAAAAAATACTACTGAAGTAGCTCCAGTAAGTGGATGTAAAAATACTGCCAATGAGAGTGATATAAAACCTGAGATCGACCTATGGCTTAACACCTTATAAAAGCCCAGTAATAATAAAAATATTGAAAGGGTTTTTCTATCAAATAGTAACTCTTTACTAATTGCTTCAAGAGGAAATCCTATGGATATACTAACTAATATTGTAAGTAATAAGGATTTTTTATCTGTTAAAAATATATGTAAATTTAAATACGTAATAAATATTATTATTATTTTTAATGATATTGCCAATATTAAAAAATACAGCGG
>Ga0209449_1001804_pt1:5000-10056 | contig 10056 bp, 4 predicted proteins | sample SaaInlV_100m_DNA_5_FD_184671 | JGI IMG/M metagenome (GOLD analysis project Ga0209449, IMG submission 184671) | Marine microbial communities from expanding oxygen minimum zones in the Saanich Inlet - Saanich Inlet SI073_LV_200m_DNA (SPAdes) (version 2) | ecosystem: Environmental >...
GTTAAGTGGGAAACGATGTGGAAAGGCATAGACAGCCAGGAGGTTGGCTTAGAAGCAGCCATCCTTTAAAGAAAGCGTAATAGCTCACTGGTCGAGTCGGTCTGCGCGGAAGATTTAACGGGGCTAAACTATACACCGAAATTGCGGATGCATATTTATATGCATGGTAGAGGAGCGTTCTGTACGCCGCTGAAGGTAAATCGTAAGGTTTGCTGGAGGTATCAGAAGTGCGAATGCTGACATGAGTAACGATAATGGGGGTGAAAAACCCCCACGCCGAAAGACCAAGGTTTCCTGCTCAACGCTAATCGGAGCAGGGTGAGTCGGCCCCTAAGGCGAGGCAGAAATGCGTAGTCGATGGGAAGCAGGTTAATATTCCTGCACCACGCAATATTGCGATGGGATGACGGAGAAAGCTACACCAGCCAACTGTTGGATATGTTGGTTCAAGCATGTAGGGAGAGAACTTAGGAAAATCCGGGTTCTCACTATCCTGAGGTGCGATAACGAGTCCTCTTTTGGACGAAGTGGTCGATGCTATGCTTCCAAGAAAAGTCTCTAAGCTTCAGATATTGTTGTGACCGTACCCCAAACCAACACAGGTGGTCAGGGTGAGAATCCTAAGGCGCTTGAGAGAACTCGGGTGAAGGAACTAGGCAAAATGGCACCGTAACTTCGGGAGAAGGTGCGCCCCTTGTATGTGATCGGACTTGCTCCGTGAGCAGAAGGGGGCCGCAGTGAAATGGTGGCTGCAACTGTTTACTAAAAACATAGCACTCTGCAAACTCGTAAGAGGAAGTATAGGGTGTGACGCCTGCCCGGTGCCGGAAGGTTAATTGATGGGGTTAGCACTTGTGCGAAGCTCTTGATCGAAGCCCCGGTAAACGGCGGCCGTAACTATAACGGTCCTAAGGTAGCGAAATTCCTTGTCGGGTAAGTTCCGACCTGCACGAATGGCGTAATGACGGCCACACTGTCTCCACCCGAGACTCAGTGAAATTGAAATCGCTGTTAAGATGCAGTGTACCCGCGGCTAGACGGAAAGACCCCGTGCACCTTTACTACAGCTTTGCATTGAACTCTGAATCTATCTGTGTAGGATAGGTGGGAGGCTTTGAAACTTGGACGCTAGTTCAGGTGGAGCCATCCTTGAAATACCACCCTGGTATATTTGGGGTTCTAACCTAGGTCCATTATCTGGATTGGGGACAATGCATGGTGGGTAGTTTGACTGGGGCGGTCTCCTCCCAAAGAGTAACGGAGGAGCGCGACGGTACCCTCAGCATGGTCGGAAATCATGCTCTTGAGTGCAAAGGCATAAGGGTGCTTGACTGCGAGACAGACACGTCGAGCAGGAGCGAAAGCTGGTCTTAGTGATCCGGTGGTTCTGAATGGAAGGGCCATCGCTCAACGGATAAAAGGTACGCCGGGGATAACAGGCTGATTCTTCCCAAGAGTTCACATCGACGGAAGAGTTTGGCACCTCGATGTCGGCTCATCACATCCTGGGGCTGTAGCCGGTCCCAAGGGTATGGCTGTTCGCCATTTAAAGTGGTACGCGAGCTGGGTTTAGAACGTCGTGAGACAGTTCGGTCCCTATCTGCCGTGGGCGTTGGAGATTTGAGGGGAGCTGCTTCTAGTACGAGAGGACCGAAGTGGACATTCCTCTGGTGTTCCGGTTATCATGCCAATGGTATTGCCGGGTAGCTATGAATGGAAGGGATAACCGCTGAAAGCATCTAAGCGGGAAGCCTCACCCAAGATAAGATCTCCCTAGACTCTAGAAGTCTCTAAAGGTCCGTCGAAGACTACGACGTTGATAGGTTCGGTGTGGAAGTGCAGCAATGCATGAAGCTAACGAATACTAATTAACCGTGAGACTTGATCATATAACACCCAAGCTATTTGGTGGTTATATGTTCACATAGAGCATAGAAGTGACAATAACGATTGTTACCAACGAAAACCATGTGCAAAACACTGATTGTGATCTATTAGATCAAAAACTTCGCAACTTTTCAGTTTCCAAAATTTTTCTATCTTGTTCTTAATTGAACAGTTTAGAGATCAAGAATTGCTTAGTGACCTTAGAGTCCTGGACCCACCTGATCCCATCTCGAACTCAGAAGTGAAACAGGTCATCGCCGATGGTAGTGTGGGGTCTCCCCATGTGAGAGTAGGACATTACTAGGCTTAAATCCCTAAAATCCCGTGTTGCAAATTGCAACGCGGGATTTTTTTTGGTTAAAAATCTACTCTTTCACAAAACTGTTTTAGCACTCAAAGCTATCCTGTTCGCATAATCAGCCATCAACTATAAACTAAAAACCCTCCATAGATTTCTCTATGGAGGGTTTTTAGTTTGACACCTTATCAGTTAAATATTATTTAACTTTGGCTGCATAAGGACTTTATTTTATCTTACAAATCACCTTCATGTGATGCAAGATAAGAAGCAACGCCATCTGGGCTTGCTTTCATTCCTTCGTCACCATCTTTCCAACCAGCTGGGCAGACTTCACCGTGCTCTTCTGTAAACTGAAGTGCATCAACCATTCTTAACATCTCATCGATGTTACGACCAAGTGAGAGGTTGTTGACAACCTGATGCTGTACAATATTGTCTTTATCCACTAAGAAAGATGCACGTAGTGCAGGTGCGCCACCTGGAACTTGAACTCCATAGTCTTGAGTAATAGACTGCTTCATATCGCCAACCATAGTGTATTTAACAGCGCCAATTCCGCCATCGTTTACTGCAGTATTACGCCATGCATTGTGAGTCCAATGTGAATCAATGGAGACACCGATTACTTCTACATTTCGCTTTGTAAACTCTGCAATACGGTGATCAAAAGCGATAAGCTCTGATGGGCAGACAAAGGTAAAGTCTAGTGGGTAAAAAAATATAACGGCATATTTGCCATTTTTTGCTTCATGCAGATTGAAATCTGCTTTAACATCACCGTTTCCTAGAATGGATGGTGCGGTAAAATCTGGTGCTTCACGACCTACGAGTACGCTCATTTTTTGAACTCCTTGTTCATTTATTTACTGAAAGTAGGAGTATCATATCATTAAAAAATATTTTGTCAAGACCAACTATTTTAGTCAGGAATCTTTTTTATTTCCTCAATGTTAACAGTTACATGCTGGGGTGGCCGGAGCGGGGGTGTTGAGGTTTAGGCTGCCAGTGAGCTCTTTTAGCGCAGTAATTTTATGTCTTTGCATATACTCCGCGATTCCACTGTTTATGCTATTACAGATAAGTGGATCGCCAAATAGTGCTGTACCTATACCGATGGCAGTAGCTCCAGCGATCAAAAATTCAATGGCATCACTGGCTGAATTAATTCCACCTTGCCCTATTATCGGAATATTATGCGCTTTGCATACTTGGTAGACCTGATGTACCTTTAATAGAGCTACAGGTTTAATAGCTGGACCAGATAGTCCGCCCATATTGTTCCCAATAATAGGTTTGCGCTTCTCAATATCGATAGCCATTCCCATTAGAGTATTTATCACTGCAAAAGCATCTGTGCCCGCATCAATACAGCGCTGAGCATTGTGAGCGATATCAGTTTGGTTAGGGGATAGTTTAGTTATAAGAGGTTTGTTAGTTGCTTTACGACAGACTTCAACTACTCGTGCAGAGACATCGGGATCATTACCGAACACTGCTCCACCCTCTTTTACATTAGGACAAGATATATTGACCTCTATTGCTGAAACTGGAGAGTCATCAAAACGGGCAGCTATCTCTCCATACTCTTCAACACTAGAGCCTGAGATATTGGCAATGTAGTGGGTCTCAGTTAAATCTAGTTCTGGTAGAATATTATTTATAACATACTCTGCCCCGGGGTTTTGAAGGCCGATAGAGTTGATCATTCCAGCAGGAGTTTCAATAACTCGGTGCGGAGTGTTGCCTAGACGAGGTTCAAGGGTCGTACCCTTTAAGCAGATCGCGCCAACTTCATTGTTAGAGTAGCCTTTAACTCTGGTGTACTCTTCTCCAAAGCCAACACACCCAGAGAGAAGAACAACAGGGCTCTGTAACTCTAAGCCACAAAACTCTACACTAAGCGATCTATTCATAAATTTAAAACTCCATTTCGTGTTTGATGCCTCGTTGCAGTAGATCTTGTACTGCTCTTTGCGGCTCTTTATTGTTGTGGATTACGAGAGAAACTTGTTCGCTAATCGGTATCTCAATACTGTTTGCCTTTGCTAGTTCGACAATATCACGAGCTGCTTGAGCTCCTTCCACTACTTGATTAATTGAAGAGATGGCGCGTTCTATGTTTTCACCTCCACCAATAGCAAGTCCTAATCGTCTATTTCTTGATTGGTTATCTGTGCAGGTCAAAATTAGGTCTCCTAACCCCCCCATACCCATAAATGTCTCTTGCTTACCACCTAAGGCAACACCCAACCTTATGAGTTCGTGTAGACCGCGAGTAATAAGGGCAGCGCGAGTGTTGGCACCAAAACCTAATCCATCAGCAATACCAGCGGCAATAGCAAGTACATTTTTAGTGGCTCCACCAATCTCAACTCCGATAATGTCAGTACTAGTGTAGCAGCGAAAATTTTTACTATGAAATATTTCAGCAACAGAGTGAGCGATATCGATAGAATCGGCAGCTATAGTGACTGCTGTTGGTAAACCCTCAGCAACCTCACGCGCAAAGGTTGGGCCAGATATTATAGCTTTAGGATGATCTTTACCAAGCTCCTCCTCTACTGCTTGATGTAGCAGTTTATGAGAGGTTGGTTCAACTCCTTTGCTTGCCCAAATGAGAGTAGTAGAACTATCTATATCTGTTCTTATCTGCTGGAGGATCTCTCTAAATGCGTGACTTGGAGTTGCAATTAATAGAGCATCGCACCCTTTAACTGTAGTAGTAAGGGAGCTCTCTAGCTGAATGTTATCGGATAATTTAATACCTGGCAGATAGCGTACATTCTCTCGTTGCTGATCTATTGCTGCAACCGCATCAGTACGATGTCCCCATAGTGTGACTTGATGCTCTCTGCGTGCTAGTTGAAT
>Ga0209449_1001807_pt1 | contig 10034 bp, 9 predicted proteins | sample SaaInlV_100m_DNA_5_FD_184671 | JGI IMG/M metagenome (GOLD analysis project Ga0209449, IMG submission 184671) | Marine microbial communities from expanding oxygen minimum zones in the Saanich Inlet - Saanich Inlet SI073_LV_200m_DNA (SPAdes) (version 2) | ecosystem: Environmental > Aquatic > Marine...
AAGAGATTAACTAATGAATGATAATTATCGTGTTGCTGACTATATTGCTGACTTTATAGTAAGTATTGGAGTTCAACATGTTTTTTTATTGCCTGGTGGTGGTGCAATGCATCTTGTTGATGCTGTTGGTAAAAATACAGATATAGAGGTAGTGGCTTGCCTACATGAGCAGGCAGCAGCTATTTCTGCAGAGGCGTACTCGCGAATTAATGAAAATATTGGTGTTGCAATGGTGACTACTGGACCAGGTGCAACTAACGCAATTACTGCTGTGGCTGGGGCATGGATTGAGTCAGTACCAATGATGATAATATCAGGCCAAGTTAAACGTGATGATATGTTGCGTAATGCACCATTACGACAGAAGGGTGTGCAAGAAGTTGACATTGTTAAAATTGTAGAAAGTATTACAAAGTATGCAGTAACAGTAGAAAACCCTGAAGATATTCGAAGTGTTATGGAGGAAGCATATTGTATCGCAAGGGCTGGGCGTGCTGGGCCAGTATGGATTGACGTCCCACTAGATGTGCAAGGCGCACCTATAGAGCCAAAACACCTTCCGCCATGGCGAGGTGAAGAGCCTACATTAATAAAAACAGGTGCCCTAGACGATAAGACGATTTCCGAAATTCAGTCCTTAATCTCGGATGCAGAACGTCCTTTAATTATTGCCGGACATGGCATACGTTTAGCAGGAGGAGCAAAAATATTTCGTACATGGATTGAGAAAATAGGTATACCAGTGGTTAGTACTTGGAATGCTCTTGATTTATTACCTTATAATCATTCATTATATGTTGGTCGTCCTGGGACAGTTGCCCTACGTGCACCTAATTTTGCAGTTCAAAATTGTGACCTTTTAATCAGTATCGGGTGTCGTCTAGATAATATTATTACAGCATACAATCCCCGAGGTTTTGCCAGAGGTGCAAAAAAAGTTATAGTTGATGTTGACCAGAACGAGATTGACAAACTGGATATGAGTATCTCGGTTCCTATCACGTGCGATGCTACTGTGTTTATTAAGACAATGGCTGAGGCAGTTATACCGTCACATCCAGATTGGAAGGAATGGCAGTTTCGCTGTACTGACTGGAAGATGCGATATGCAGTCAATGATGGAAACCCATTTCCTCAAGAGGGTGTAATTTCACATTATCAACTAATGGATGTATTGTCTGAAGTTATCCCAGAGGGCACTTTAGTTGCCACAGGTAGTTCCGGACTAGCAGTTGAGGCGTTCTACACGGTTTTTCGCAACAAACTAAAACAAAGGGTTTTCCTTACTTCAGGATTAGGTTCGATGGGGTACGGATTGCCAGCAGCAATTGGCGCATGTTTTGCGCACGATAGAAAACCTATGGTTGCAATTGAAAGTGACGGCAGTCTTCAGCTTAATATACAAGAGCTAGCAACAATCCAAGCTTTTAATTTACCTATCACTTTAGTTGTTATGAATAATGATGGGTATGCATCTATTCGAAATACACAGAAAAATTATTTTGATGAACGATATGTGGGGACTGGTCCAGAGGCTGGGTTATTTTTACCAGATTTAGAAAAATTAGCGTCAACCTATGGTATTTCATTTGTAAGAATTACAAATGTATCAGAGTTGGAGGAAAAGCTAAGTAAAGTGATTAAATCAAAAAACCCAGTAATTATCGATGTTCAGTTGATTAAAAATGAAACACTAACACCAAAAGTGTCAGCACTACCGCAAAGTGATGGATCGATAATTTCAATGCCACTAGAAGACATGTCACCATTATTACCACTTAAGACTCTGAAAGATGAGATGTTAATTGACTTATTAAGTATTTCAAAAAATATAAAAAGATCATCTAATCGAATGGCATGAGTAATCCAACAGTTAGTGTTATAGTTCCTGTATATAACGCCTTTAATTATATTGAAAAGACATTAAATAGCTTGGTGCTTCAAAGCTATAAAGATATAGAGTTATTATGCATAGATGACGGATCTTCTGATGCAAGTTTAGATGTGCTATATAAATATGCAAAGAAATATAAAAATGTTATAGTTTTCAAGCAAAAAAACAAAGGTGTTTCTTCGGCACGAAACAAAGGCATTGAAAATGCAAGCGGAGATTATATTTTTTTTTGCGATGCCGATGACTGGATTGATCTAGATCTAATTGAAAAACTTGTACAGACAGCTAAAAATAATCCTAATAATGATTTATTTGCTTGTGGTTTTTACAAAGAATTTGAAAACAATAAAGATATTAAAGAGGAGTTTTTAGTTTTTAACAAAGAGACGTGTCTTAAAAATAAAGATTTGAGTGATTACTTATTACAATATGCATACAAGCCTAATAAAAACCCATTATTTGTTACAGTTTGGGGGAAGTTAATTAGAGCTAAAGTTGTTCACTCTACAAAAATCAGATTCTTAGAAGACCTTTCAACGTTTGAAGATGTTTTATTTAATTTTGAACTTCTTACAAAGAGTGCTAGTATTGTTTATGTTCCAGTATTAGGATATCACTATAGTATTCATAAGGATAATAATAGTGCAAGCATGTCAGCTAACGACCTTTTTGGGTTTGTTTCAGCAATGGAAACGCTAAAAAAACTATTAGTTAGTACTTTAAAAATTCCTAATAATATTGCGCATAAGGCTGTTTCCCATGCAATTGTTTCATATTCAATAATACAAACAATTAGATTATGCTCATCGTTAAGTGTTGAAAATTATTTATTAATAAGGGATTTATTAAGATCAAATTGGTTACAACAAAGTATTAAGTTTTACGAGCCAAAAATGGGTGATAGTAAAGCAATCCCCTTCTTTATTAAGCATAGAAAACCCCTGTTAGTAATGATTGTAGGTTACAATAAATTTCTTCGAAGGTATAAATAATTTTGAATTAATTAAATATGAATATAGTTTTTGGTGCAGGAGTTGTTGGAAAAATAATCACAAAACATTTATTGGATAACAATATAAATGTTGATTATATTTGCGATAATAATATAGAAAAAAATGGAGAAGTCATATTTGGTGTAAATGTTATTCATACTAGCAAAGCAGGTATATTTTCTTCTAGTGATACCTTTTACATAGCAGTAGCAGATATTGAAGATATTGTTAAACAGTTGCACGTGTTGGGCTTTGATGATTGGATTAGTTCCAGTGAAGTTTTGAATAATGCTGATATTGACTATGAGAGTGTTGTAGAGAGTTATGAGTTTGTAGATTATGCAGTTAATAGTTGTAAATTATGTCACGATAATTACGTTACACCTGAAAAAATATTTTTCAGAAGTGTAGATTTAATTATTACAGAAAAGTGCTCACTTAAGTGCAAGGATTGCTCTAATCTCATGCAATATTATACAGCTCCTGTTAACTATGAAATTGATGAATTGTCCCCTATATTGGACTTATTTCTTTCATCAGTAGACGAAATAAATGAGTTTAGGGTTATCGGTGGCGAGCCATTTGTGAATAAGGATATTGGTCAAATATTAATCAAAATTATGGATTCTGACAAGGTTGGAAGAGTTGTTATTTATACAAATGGAACCATAATTCCACGTCCTCACTTGATTCCTATTTTAAAAGATAAAAAAGTGTTAATGCTTATTACGGATTATGGAGATTTATCCAAGAATACTGATAAGCTGGAAGATATGATAATTGATAATGAGATTAATTATTATCGAGCTCCTGCACAAAATTGGACAGATTGCTCTTCAATCACAAAACACAATAGGTCTACAATAGAGCAGGAGGACATCTTTACTAGGTGCTGTTGTAAAAACTTATTTACTATACAAGATGGTAAATTTTATAGATGTCCATTTTCATCACATATTGATAAACTTAAGGCGTCAGAAAGTTTGAGTAATGATTATGTTGCTTTGTCTTGTCATGAGACTAGTAATGATGAGGTTACTAGAGTTAGAAGTGAAATACACGATTTGTTGCGTAATAGGACATATCTAGAATCATGTGATTATTGTGATGGTAGGTTTCTGGAAGACGAAAAAATTGTGCCTGGAATACAAACAAAAATTCCACTAGAATATGTTAAAGTTAGATAAGTCTTTAATTTGAAAATAAAATGTATTAATTCTGTTCTTTGTCATTTAGGGGAATCCCCAGTTTGGTGCCCTAGCACTCAAAGCCTTTACTTTGTAGATATAAAAAAACCAACCATCTATAGAATGTCGCCTAATTTGACTATAGAGTCATTTATTATGCCGTCAGAGGTTGGGTCAATTGTATTGACAGATAGTGATATGTTGATAGCAGCTTTACGTGATGGTATTTCCTATGTTAGTGTAGAATCATTCAAAGTATTTGACTCAAACCTAATAAAAATTGATGAGCCTAGTAAAAATCGTTTTAATGATGCAAAATGTGACGCATTAGGAAGATATTGGGTAGCAACTATGGACGATGGTTGTGTAAAACCTACAGGAAGTCTTTATATGATTGAGCGTGATTTAAAAGTTAAAAAAATGGACAGTGGTTTTATTGTTGGTAATGGAATTGATTGGAATATAGAATCTAATATTATGTATTTTACCGATAGTGAAAATAGAACTATTTTTTCGTATGAATACAATCTAAAAGATGGAAGCTTGTGTAATAAGAGAATTTTTGCCAAAATATCGACAGAATGTGGTTATCCAGATGGACTTACGGTGGATAGTGAGGATGGTGTTTGGAGTGCGCATTGGGATGGGGGGTGCATTACAAGATATTTTCCAAATGGAAAAATTGATAAAATAATTAATCTGCCAGTCCCTAGACCAACTTCGTTGACTTTTGGTGGTGAAAATCTTGATAAATTGTATGTGACAACTGCATCAATTGGAATTTCAAGTGAAACAATGAAAAAATTTCCATTATCTGGTTCCATTTTTGTAATTGATGATATTGGTGTAAAGGGGAGGCCTTGCAATGTGTTTATTCAAGAATAAAAATTCAAAATATGGGTACTAATATTGTTGAAGTTGCAGTTTTTGGTTTGGGAACAATGGGACTTAATCTTTCGTTAAATATTTTAGAGAAAGGTTTTAAAGTTTCTGCATACGATATTAAAGAAGAAGCTAGAAAAAATTTTTATAATAGCAGCGGTATAAATGCTTATTCAGATGTCAAGTTATTAATTAAAGATATTTCAAAACCTAGAACTATATGGTTAATGTTGCCATCTGGAGATTGCACAGACTCTCAGTTGAATAATTTAAAGAGTTTATTGTCATCAGGAGATTTAATTATTGATGGCGGTAACTCTTTATTCCTAGATACTATTAGGAGACAGGGTGAATTTAATGAGTTAGGAATCTATTTTGTTGGTCTAGGAATTTCTGGTGGATATGCTGGCGCAAGAAATGGGCCATCATTAATGGTGGGCGGAGAGAAAAAAGCAGTTGAAATTATTAGACCTATATTGAATGCAATATCTGCTACGGCTAATGACGGATCCAATTGTGTATATGAATCAGTTTCTGGTGCAGGACACTTAATCAAAACAGTGCATAATGGAATCGAGTATGCCATTATGCAATTGATAGCAGAAAGTTATTATGTTCTTAGGAATTTAGGCAAGACTGACTGCAAAACAATTAGCAAAATATTCTCAAAGTGGAATAATACTAATATAGGATCATATCTGTTAGAAATTACATCTTTAATTCTTGCTGAGGATGATGATTTTTCTAACCAATCTTTAATTGATGTTATAGTTGATTCAGCGGACCAAAATGGCACTGGTAGTTGGTCATCTATTGCAGCGCTTGAGTTTGGGATATACTCTTCAATTATCACCGAATCGGTCAACTTAAGGTATTTAAGTGAATTGTTAGATGAAAGAGAGATATTGTCGTATCGATATGCTACTAATATTGACCAAACTCCTAATTTATCTAATAATAGTTTGGATATTCTGACATCAGATTTATATGCTAGTTTAACTAATTCTATTATATGTGCTTATGCAGAAGGTTTTTCTATTATCAAGAAGGTTAGTGTCGATAAAGGATGGAATGTAGATTTGGCAGGTGTTGCTAAAGTTTGGTCAGGAGGCTGCATAATACGTTCGGATTTGTTAAAAATATTAGAAAAAGGACTTGTTGATAATGACAACATTTTTCTGAATGATGAGATTGTAGAAATTATTTCCTCTAATTTGAATGGTTGGAGAAAAACAATAATCAGATCTATTGAAAACCACATTCCTTCTCCAATTATGTCAACCTCGCTATCATTTTTTGATTGCTATTCTAATCCAAAACTATGGTTTAATTTAATTCAGGCCCAAAGGGATAAGTTTGGAAATCATGGCTTTGATAGAATAGATGGAAGAGAAAATAAGCACCATAATTGGAGGTAGAAAATTGATAGTTATTGTAGCCGGTGTATCCGGCGTTGGTAAAAGTACAATTGGCTCCCTACTGGCAAAAAAAATGGGCATATTGTTTATTGAAGGGGATGAGTTTCATTCTCAGGAAAATATTGATAAAATGCAATCAAATACTCCGCTTACTGATGAAGATCGATTGCCTTGGATTTGTCGGCTTAGAGATGTTATATATGGAGTAGGCTTGAGTGGAGAATCGGCGGTCCTCAGCTGTTCAGCTCTCAAAGAGAAGTATAGAAAAATATTGGTAAAGAGGTGTGGTGATTATAAAATGATATGGCTTTATGGTGACCAATCAACTATTGAGAAACGTGTAAAAAAAAGAGACAATCATTTTATGAAGGTAGATATGATTAAATCACAATTTAATGATATTGAAACACCCAATAATGCAATTTGCATTAATATATCGAAAACTAAAGGCAATATTATGCAAGAAATTCTATCAAAAATAGAAAAACATGATTTACTACATTAATGTATTTATAGTCTTGAGTCTTGTTTAATGAAAAATTCTGTTCAAAAAAATACATTTTTTAATCCTAGTAAAATATGTTTGGGAACTATGACTTTTGGAGAGCAAAATTCTCTATCCGATGCATTTAGTCAATTAGATTATGCATTTGACAATGGAATTAACTTTATTGATACGGCAGAAATGTATCCAATACCTGTTAGTTCAAAAACACAAGGATCTTCAGAGGAATATATTGGCAAGTGGATAAAATCTCGTAAAAATCGTGAAAATGTAATTTTAGCAAGTAAGGTTACAGGCCCATCGCCTCGGTTAATACATATTAGAAAAGGTGCAACAAAATTTAATAAAAAAGACATCTATGATGCAATTGACGGAAGTCTTAAAAGATTATGCACAGATTATATTGACCTTTATCAAGTTCATTGGCCTGAAAGAAATACAAATAATTTTGGTAAACTTGGATATAATTTTTTTGAAGAAAAGCACAGTACAACAATACTTGAAACTCTAGAAGTTTTAGGTAACCTTGCAGAAGAAGGCAAAGTTCGTCATATTGGTATCTCGAATGAAACCTCATGGGGATTATCGCAATACTTAAAATTAGCTGAATCGCATGACCTGCCAAAACTTGTAACAATACAGAACCCTTATTCATTATTAAATCGTAGTTATGAAACAGGATTAAGTGAGTTTTCCCATCATGAAAATATTGGATTGTTAGCATATTCGCCATTAGGTTTTGGAGTGTTAACTGGAAAATATCTTAATAGTAAAATGCCAAAAAATTCTCGAAGAGAGTTATTTGATGGATATGATAGATATAGTAATAATCAAGGAGAGTTAGAAACCCTTAAGTACATTAAACTTGCTAAGGAGTCTGGATTAGATTCTACTCAGATGGCGCTTGCATTTGTTTTAGGACAGCCATTTGTTACGAGTACAATCATAGGTGCAACAACATCAGAACAACTAAGAAGTAATATAGATAGTTTGAATATTAAATTATCTCAAGACGTTATTCAGGAAATTGAAGTTATACATAAGAAATACCCGAACCCTTGCCCATGAATCCAGTAATAATGAAATGCCGAGTTTGTAAGTCTAATTGTTTTGACTCCCCTTTATTAAGGTACACAAACATGCCTTCATCTGCTCAAAAGTTCCCAGATTTGAAAAGTCTAAAGAATGATAATGGGTCTGACTTAAATCTATTTCAGTGTTCTTCTTGTGGTTTAGTACAGCTAAGTGAAAAGCCTGTTTCCTACTATAAAGAAGTTATTCGCGCCTCTTCATTTTCAAGTGAAATGAAAAGATTTAGAAGTGAGCAATTTGTATCATGGGTTGATAAATACAACCTTAAAGGGAAAAGTATTCTCGAAGTTGGCTGTGGTAGGGGGGAGTATCTCTCTATATTCAAACAAACAGAAGTGTCATTAGCTCATGGCATTGAATACTCTAAAGAATCTGTAAGTTCATGCATAAATTCAGAGATCTCTGTTACAAAAGGTTTTTTTGGGGATGAAAATTTTGTTTTGCCTAAACAGAAGTATGATGGATTTATATGTTTGAATTTTATAGAGCATTGGCCGAATCCAAATAAAGTGCTTGCACATTTAAAGAAAAACCTTTCCGAGGATGCAATTGGGATTGTTGAAGTTCCTAATTTTGATATGATATTAAAACAAGGGCTTTATTCAGAATTTATTTCTGATCATTTACTTTACTTTACCAAGGATACTTTGATATTTATGTTGAACTATAATGGTTTTGAGGTAATTGAATGCTCAGTAATTTGGCATGATTACATTCTTTCAGCTGTAGTTAGAAAAAGAAAAAGAATAGATCTCTCTTTGCTTAAAAGTCGCAAGCTAAATGTTGAAACTGAGTTAAACTCTTTTATAGATAAATTCGAGAAAAAAGAAGTAGCGATTTGGGGTGCAGGTCATCAATCATTGGCTGTAATGTCTCTAGCTAAACTAGAAAATAAGATTCGATATGTAGTTGATTCTGCACCTTTTAAGCAGGGCAAATATACACCTGCGACACACTTTCCGATTGTTGCGCCAATCGAACTTGTGAATAACCCGGTAAAAGCAGTAATAATTATTGCAGCATCTTATTCCAATGAAGTAGCATACATTATGAAAAATACATATCAGCACATTAAATATGTGGTCATAGTGGAAGACACAGGTCTTCGTGTTATTTCCTAAAATGACTCACACAAATAAACTTATTGATGAGCTGGATGAAATTATAAAAAATCCAAATTCCGGACTACCAGAAGAGGTTTTTTTATTTACTTCACGTATCACCCCAATAGTTAATGTTGATTTAATTATAAGGAATAACAATAACGAGTCACTATTAACGTGGCGAGGTGATGATTATTATTCCCCAGGGTGGCATATTCCTGGTGGTATTGTAAGGTATAAAGAAAGTATGCATGAGCGTATTAATTATGTTGCTAAAACAGAATTAGGAACAGAGGTAGAGTTTAGTTCTAGCCCTATTATGGTGAATGAAGTTATTCGCTCACCAGAAAGACTTAATAGAGGGCATTTTATTTCTTTTTTGTTTGAGTGTAAATTAAAAAAACCGCTGATTCAACAAGAAAAATATGAAGAGTATAAATGGTTTAAAGAGTGCCCAGCGAATATTATTCCTGTTCACACTATGTATAAGGATGTTATAAACGGAAAGAAATCCAAGAAAGAATATTTGTCAGATTTTGGCACAAGTTATGTTGTTATTGATAATACTTGAGACCTTTGAATAATTCAAAATTTCCATCCCAAATTTAATCCTTTTTTATTTTTTCCAAAAAATTCCCTAGATTTTTTCATACTTTCCATAAAAATCTAAAAAATCATCTTTAACTCTACGCTTTTAACGCTTGTTTTCTTACTTTTTACCCTGTTGCTACTCATGGGACGCAATAATCCCTTAAATCTTTCAATCGCTGCATTTTTTTAAATATATTCATTCCAGTTTTAAGATTATGACTCATGGCAATTAATTGAGCTCTAGCTTTGTTTCTTTCTAATCCAAGGTATCTTGCTTTGCCTAAGCCATGATGTTGCTTGAGTAGCCCAAAGGTTCTTTCAACAATATAACGAATGCTAGAGCGTTGTTTATTCTCTTGCTTTTGTTGTT